>Ga0209210_1002849_pt1 | contig 12208 bp, 8 predicted proteins | sample RifGroA1_FD_183991 | JGI IMG/M metagenome (GOLD analysis project Ga0209210, IMG submission 183991) | Contaminated groundwater microbial communities from Rifle, Colorado, USA - Rifle Groundwater A1 (SPAdes) (version 2) | ecosystem: Environmental > Aquatic > Deep subsurface > Groundwater >...
CAACATCGTCAAGTGTGATTACTATGTACCCGGAACTGACCCCTTAATTAAATACGTCAAAGATCCCCCCAATTGTACTCTGCCGAGCGGAGTGACCAATGAGAGCTCCTCTCTGTGTGTAAAAAATAATACTTGTACCACCGGTCTGTGTCATCCTAGCAAGACAACAGACGTACTGTGTGGAACCTGGGGCGAGTACAACGATTGTTTGAATCAGTACTACAAGTGCGTGGACTGTGGAGGCAATCCTAAGCCAGCGGACAATCCCCAAGAGTGTTCAAGTAAAAATCCAGCGCAGTGTGGTATCAAAAGTGGATATGATTATGGCATTCTTTGTCCTGCGGGAACCATCCCCAACTCTTGTTCCGGCCGGTATGCCGGAGCCACATGTTCCCCAATTTCAGCTTGTGGCAATGAGAATTGTCAAGCAAATCTGGGAGAAGATTGTAGTACATGCTCTGCAGATTGCGGAGTGTGTCCCCCCGGTGGACCTGGTGGAACGCCTCCACCCCCTCCGCCCCCGCCACCACCGCCCGGCACTACCGGCTGGTGGCAGGTCAAAGATGGGGGAGCCAATGCCGCGGGTAATGTCAGAAGTGATGCGGATGCTAATGGTGGCACGCTGGTAGACAAGACCGGAGTTCCGGCCGTGGTCAGCTGCGGAGGAACTACTTGTTCCCCGGCAGGGGACCCCAAGAGCTGGGACGTGGTATCCACCATTTCTTCCGCCGCCCTGGCTGATAATTCGTATGCCGAATTCAAGAGGAGAGTGGGTAACAAGGTGACCCCCCAAGCCTATTCCGGCTTATTAACTACCGGCTACTGGCAAGTCGGTGCCTCCGGCACCAGTCTCGGCGGTCCAGTAGGGGACAACGTGGTGGTTATTTTGTCCGAAGGACCAGTGACCATCACCAGCAACATTACTCTGGGCAGCCAGGGCCTGTTAGTCGTCATTGCCAAAGGTGATATCTCCATCAATCCCACAGTGAACAATATCCAAGGATTATTCTTAACCGACGGCACATTCAAGACCGGTGATTCGGCCACTCCGCTGGTCATTGACGGATCGGTAGCTGCCCTAACCGGCGTTACCCTGCAGCGCACCACTACCGGAGCCACCCCCGCCGAACTGTTTGTCTACCACTCCGAATATCTCTCCCGTCTCCCTGCCGGCGTTCTGCGCCGCAATCAGTTCAAAAAAGAGCTGGCACCTTGACCTCCTTACATATAGTGTATAATGAGGCATAGTCCTAATTCTCGTAGACCTCCTTTTCGGAGAAGTACGAATTATGTAGGAATCTCGAAGGAGGTGATTTAAGTGTCAGATCAAACATTAACTTGCAAAGATTGCGGAAAGCAATTTACCTGGACGGCAGGGGAGCAACAGTTTTACCAAGACAAAGGTTTTACCAACCCTCCAATGCGGTGTCCAGATTGCCGTCAAGCCAAGAAGGCCGCCACCATGGGCCAAAGGCGCGATTTCCCGATTACCTGCAGCAAATGTGGGAAACAGGATACCGTTCCTTTTGAACCTCGGGGCGACAAACCGGTGCTGTGCCGGGACTGTTTCAAGGCTTCCAGAACCAATTAATTTGGCTGTGGACAAAAAAGAGGCGCCAAGATTGCTTGCGGCGCCTTTTTTAGATGTAGAATGGAGTGTATGAAGCGGTTCTTGCCTGTTTCGGTAGTAATTGTAATTTTAGCTGTCGTTGCTGTTTTATTTACTTCAAGTCAGCACGTGGTTACACGAATCATTGACGGAGACACGATTGAAGTATCCGGATATGATAAAAATATCCGGTTGATTAGTATTGATACTGCGGAGGAGGGGGAGTGTTATCGAAACGAGTCAACTAAACTAACAAAGGATTTGTTGCTTAATAAACAAGTGAGGATTGAGACGGATGAAAATGAGAAAGATAATTTTGGCAGGGTTTTGGGATATGTATATTTGACTGACGGAACGATGGTAAATAAAAAGCTATTGGAGGTGGGGGCTGGGCAGTTCTTTTATGACAGTGTGAATTTAAAATATCAGAAAGAGTTGGTGCAAGCAGCAGAGGGGGCGCTGCAGAGTGGGGTGGGTTTGTGGAAGACGTGCGGGCCGTGTGTAGTTAAGGGTAACTATGATATCCATGGAAAGCGGTATTACCATTTACCTGAATTTAGGCATTATTCTCAGGTGATAGTGAATTTGGACAAAGCCGACCGGTGGTTTTGTTCAGAAGGAGAAGCGATTAAAGCTGGTTTTACTCGTGCCAGGAACTAAAATAGTTCCACCTCTTAGGTGGAACATTTAATATTTTTCAAAATCCAAGGCTTTCTTTTTCGAAAGAAATGCAGAATAGTAAACCAATTTGATTGGTCGAAGGTTTTTGGTATGAGATACCTGTCCATTTTGATGTTCGGAAATACGCTGTTTGAGGTTTTCGGAAAATCCAGCGTAATAAGTATTGTTTGAAAGTTTAAGAATGTACGTATAAAACATTCTATCGTTATAGTCCCACTACGCCTACGGCTACGTTGGGGACACCCTTCGCGTTTTGTGGCTGTGCCACTCCGTAGCTCGTAGTGTAAACGAAGGGCGAAGGGTGGACCCGAGGGGAATTGAACCCCTTTCTCCTCCATGCCATGGAGATATTCTACCGGTGAACTACGGGCCCTAATACGAAATTCTAAATCCTAATTTCTAAGTCCTAAATAATTTTCTAAATTTTAAATTTTCAAAATTTTGAATTTGTTTAGAGTTTAGAGCTTAGTGTTTAGGATTTTATCAGATTGTGGACCGTGGGGGAATCGCACCCCCGTATCCGCAATGCGAATGCGGCGCACTACTACTATGCTAACGGCCCTAATACGAAATTCTAAATCCTAATTTTTAAATCCTAAACAATTTAGAGCTTAGTATTTAGTGCTTAGATTTTATCATCAAGGGTTACTTGAGGGGGTGGCGGGGGCTTCGGGGGAGAGAGATTGGTCGAGCTGGAGGGGAGGGTTAACTTTGGGAGTGGGTAAGGGCTCTGGTTGGGTAAGGGCGGAGGTTGGAGGCTGGACGCTGGAAGTTGGAGTGCCGACTTTTTTGCGCAGCTCTTCCAATTCGGACGAGGCTTTGGTGTAATCGGCGGAGGATTTGTCTAGTAAAGTGAGGACGGTTTCCAGGGAGGCGACGGCCTTGGGGTAGTCGGCTCTTTCGCGGTAAGCGGCGGCCAGATTGTAATGGGCGTTGGCCAGGTCGGGTTTGAGGTCGATGGCGCTTTGGAACAAGCGGGTGGCTTCATCCCAGTTCTTCTGGGCGTAATATACGCCGCCTAAAGCGATTCTTAAGTTCGGGTTGGTGGGGTCGAGAGCAATGGCCTGGCGGTAGGAGGCGATGGTCCAGGCGTCGGCGCCCTGGGCGAAATTGAGGAGATTCCGGTAAACTCCGGCCAGGTTTTCCAAATTCGTAACTTTGGTAGGATTGAGGGCCACGGCGTTTTTGGCCTCGCGGATGGCCTGCTGAACCAGCTGGGTGATGGTGTTGCGGTCGGTGTCGGTGAGGTTTTGATTGGAGGCCAAGGCATTGGCCAGGAGAAGGTTGGTTTGGGAATAGACCACGCGGTAAGTGTCGCGGGAGGGATTAGTAGAAATGGCTTTGATGAGAGTGTCGTAGGTGGTTTTGCCGTCATTTTTGGTGGCGGCGGTGAGGGCTTTTTGGAACAAGACCTCGGCTTGATATGAACGGATGAAGAAGTAGCCGGTGGGAATAGAGATGACGATGGCCAAAATTAGAGAGATGATGGGGAGGAAGGATGACTTGGAACTGGCAGCGACGAGGTCGATGGTGGACTCTTGGATAAGCGAGGAGCCGGAAAGTTTAAGAGAGGCTACGGCTAGGATGAGAAATAGGAAAAGGAAAACTATTTGAATAAAATATGCCGGTAGGAAGAGTTGGGTGGCAAAGATGACCAGGATGGGGAGGAGATGAAAGTTGGCAGACTTTCTGTATGTTATGGTGGTGCGGTAAATGAGCCAGAGGTAGGCGGTGAGACCTACGAGACCGAGGGTAGAAAAAAGTTGAAGGTAGAAGTTGGAAGCGGTGGTGAAACGCACGGCCCAGTTGGGAGTGAGATTGTAAGAGACGGGGCGGAATTGGGTGAAATCGGCCAAATATGTTCCGGGACCAGTGCCCAAGATGGGGGAGATTTTGAGGGCTTCCAGGGCAATAGCCCAGCTGACGCGGTGAGGGAGAAACATGGGGCGGGTAGAGACGTCGGGGGAGAGAAACAGGCGGTAAGAGATCAGGCCGGAAGCGACCAGGACGAGGGCGAAACTGACGGCCAAAATTCCAGACTTAAGATGGAGGGTCTTTTCGCGCAGAAGCTGAAAGACCAGGAAGGGGATGAAGGCAAGAAACAAAGTGAGAGTGGCCAAGGGGGAGCCGGTGGGAGACCAGGTGGCGGAATTTAGAAATTGGATATTAGAAATTAGAGGAATCTTTAGAGCCAGACCGGAGAACCAGAGGATGGTGACCAGGCCTAAGGCGGCGGCTGCCAGATTAAGGACGGTGGTAAAGACGTCCAGCTGGGTTTTGGAGCGGATGAAGTTAGTGACGGTGAAAAACATAACTGTCAGAGCCAAAAAGGTACCGGTTTGGGCCGGATCTAGGAGGGCGTCGGCCCGGTTGGGGGAGCGCAAAAAAGTGGACAGGCCTAACGAGACGAGCAGGGCCAAAACGGGCAGACCGAAGGGGGAGAAAGTGAAGGTGACCTGGCGTTCGGCTACAAATGAAGCGGTTAAAATCAGCAGGCTGGCCAGGGCGAGAAAGATGACCAGGGCCTGTTTATTAAAGTCGTAAAATTCAGAAGTGATGGGCAAGAAGAAGAAGGGGAGGAGAAAAACCCCGATAGTGGTGATGTAGAAACCGGCACGTTTCATGGTTAACTCTATTAAACAGCAGTAAGTTAGGTTAGTCAAGATGGCTAAACGCACAAGGTCTCTCCCTGTGCGCACAAGGTCTCTCCCTGTGCGTTTACTCTAGAGTCAGGTTTTCAACGAAGGATTCGAAATTTAGTTTATAGTCTTCTACAAATCCTGAGTAGGAAGTGTGGTGGTTGGGTAGTTTAGTGGTGTTTTTTTGGAAGTAGGCCAGGATTAAAGAGGTATTTAACCACGGCGGAGGATTTGGTTCCAGATACCAATGATAACTGGAGTAAGGGTAGTTAACGGGCGATTGGGAAGTAGACAGTAGCCCGAGCTTGGTGGTTTTGACGGGGTTGAGGTGGATGTAGCGGGAAAGGTGCAGAAAATAGGGTTCTTCCGTGATCAGGATGGCTTTATACACTCCTTCGAAAAGGGTGCCGGAACGTTCGTATTTGGTGTTGAAATAGGTAGCGTAGCTGGTGCAGACCCGACGCATGAGCTTAACTATCCCGTGAGAGGTGTTTTGGCGGATCAGGAGGTGAAAGTGATTGGGCATCAGGCAGTAGGCTAGAAGTTGAATTTCTCCCTGCAGGTTCATATCGTTGCGGCGCTTGATGCGGTAGGGTCGTTCGGATTTGAAAGGGGAGAGGGGAAGGGGATCCGTCTTGATAGGTGGTGAGAGATAAGTTTTGAGAAGAGAGAGGAAAGTCTGGTAGTCGTGATCGTCTAGAAAAATGTCTCGTTTGTCGACGCCTCTATTATAAATGTGGTAGTGGCCGTGTTCGGTGTAAGCCTTGATAGTATTTTTGGCAGGCATAGCGCACAAGGAGAGACCTTGTGCGTTTATGGTAACAGATGGGTGGTGGAAGGGTCAACTAGGCCGATGGGGGCCCGGGGAGAAAGCTTGCTGGCGATAAAGCCGCCGATGATAGATATGAATATGGTAAGTAATACAAACAATGCGAAAGGATAGTTAAAGCGGGGTTTTGCAACCGGAGCGGGGGGAGGGGGGGATATGGGGGTGGGGGTGACGGACGCTGGAGGATAGACGCTAGAAGTTGGAGAGGGGTGGGATGCACGAATAAAGGAGACGAATTTGTTGAGAGATGAAACGCGGCGTTTGACGGTAGAGGACGGGAAATTAGAAATTAGATAATGGTGATAATGAGAAATGTTTTCGGGGGAGAGCAGATGGGGGAGAGTGAGTAGGGAAACTGGTTGCTCGCGATTTTTCAGATAACGGAAGAAGACGTTAATGTCAGCCAAATAGTTTTTGACGGTACTTTCAGACGCGTTTTGGGACGCTAAATGGGCGGAGAAATTTTGCAGGACGATGTTGATAACTTCCATATGCGGTAAATATAATCAGCCTTGATTATATGAATTATACTATGAAATTTAGTTTACATCAAGATTTTTGTCAATAAGTCGATGGCAATTGGCAGTCTGTTAAAATGACCAACAGAAATAAAAAAAATGAATTTGGTCTATGTGATGGTGTGAGGGTAACTTCTAATGGGTATGAAATAACGACTTCTCGATCCAATGGATCGGGCGTGGAAAGAGTGTATAATTTGCCTATGGTAGACGAGGAGAAGTGGATCAAAGAATGGGAGAATGAAGGGTTGCATCGGGCACTAGATGGGGATAAGAAGCAAAAGTTTTATTTATTGGTGGAGTTTCCTTACCCGTCGGGGGCGGGTCTGCATGTGGGTCATGCTCGATCGTGGTCGGCTATGGACGCCTATGCTCGCAAGAAGAGGATGGAGGGATACAATGTTTTGTATCCTATGGGTTGGGATGCTTTTGGCCTGCCAGCAGAAAACTATGCCCTGAAGATGGGAGTACATCCTTCCCAAGTTGTACCTGAAAATATAGCTACTTTTAAGAAACAATGCCAGGCTTTGGGCCTGTCTTTTGATTGGAGCCGAGAGATAGACACCACGAACCCACAGTACTATAAGTGGACGCAGTGGATTTTTATCCAGCTGTTTAAAAAAGGACTGGCTTATCAGGCAGAAGTGTCGGTAAATTGGTGTCCGGCTTGCAAGACCAACTTGGCCGATGAAGAGGTGCTAGCCAACGGGACGCATGAGAGGTGTGGGAGTCCTACCCAGCGGCGGCCTCAGAAACAATGGCTGTTAAAGATCACGGCTTATGCTGACAAATTGCTCGAAGGACTGGAAACAGTCGATTATTCCGAGGACGTAAAGATGCAGCAGGTAAATTGGATTGGCAGGAAAGAGTGGATAGATATTACCTATCCAGTTGTGGGAACGAATGAGAAGATTGTGGTCTCGACTACTCGTCCAGATACGAATTTTGGGGCGACATTTGTGGTGGTAGCTCCGGGGCATCCTATTCTGCAGACGGTAAAGGATAGGAAGGTGCTGGAGTATGCGCAAAAAGCTGAGAATAAAAGTGAGTTGGAGCGGATTTCCCAAGGGAAGAAAAAGACCGGGGTGTTTACGGGATTGTATGCCGTAAATCAATTGAACGGGCAGAAACTGCCGATTTGGGTGGCGGATTTTGTACTGATGACGGTAGGTACTGGGGCAGTGGTAGGGGTACCCGGGCATGACAAGCGGGATTTTGAGTTTGCCAAGGCCTTTGACTTGCCGATAGTGAAGGTGGTGGATGGAGACAAGATGATTAATTCAGGGTTTCTAGATGGGCTAGAGATACAGACGGCCATTTCTAAAATGATGGATTATTTGGAGAGGAAAGGGTGGGGAAAGAGGATAATTCGATACAACCTGCACGATTGGGTGTTTAGCCGGCAGCATTATTGGGGTGAGCCGATTCCAATTGTGCACTGTCCTAAATGCGGACCAGTGGCTGTGCCGGAAGACCAATTGCCGGTAGAGCTGCCGTATTTGAAGAAGTATGAGCCATCCGGGACAGGTGAGTCTCCGTTAGCTAAGGCTGCAGATTGGGTGAAAGCAGCTTGCCCTGAGTGCGGTGGACCCGCACGAAGGGAGACGGATACAATGCCAAACTGGGCCGGGTCGAATTGGTATTTCATCCGGTATTTGGACAACAAAAACGAGCGAGAACTGGCTTCGAAGGAGAAGATGAAACATTGGTTGCCGGTGGATATGTATCAGGGGGGGGCAGAGCATATTACCCTGCATTTGCTGTATTCGCGGTTTATTTACAGATTCTTGCATGAGATTGGGGTAGTGCCAACGGCGGAGCCGTATATGAAGAGACGGACGCATGGCATAGTTTTGGGTGCTGACGGGCGGAAAATGAGTAAGTCATTTGGCAACGTGATTAACCCGGATGAGATTGTGCGTAAATATGGGGCGGATACGTTACGAATGTATGAAATGTTCATGGGGCCTTTTGGCCAAATGGTAGCGTGGAGCGATACGGCGGTGGAGGGAGTGTATCGGTTTTTAAAGAGAGTATGGGTATTAGCGCTAAGCGCTAAGCACGAAGCACGAAGCACAAGTGAGGCGAAGGCGAGGATAGCTCGCTTGGTGGCTAAAATCGGTGCGGATATTGAGGCTCTGAAGTTCAACACCATGGTAGCAGCGGCTATGGAGTATATAAATTGGTGGCAAAGCCACCCAGATGAGGTAGGAAAAGACGTGGTGGAAAAGTTTATTTTGGGATTGGCTCCCATGGCTCCATTTACGGCAGAGGAGCTGTGGCATAAGTTGGGACATACGGACAGTGTGCATAAGCAGAAATGGCCAGAATATGACCCTAAGCTGGCAGTGGAGAAGCAAAGGGTGATTGTGGTTCAAGTCAACGGTAAGGTTCGGGATAGGGTAGAGGATGGAGTTGATATTGAGCAGAGGGCGGCTTTGAGTGATAAAGTGAAGAAATTCATAGGCGGGGCCAAGTATCGCACTATTTACGTGCCAGGAAAGATTATTAACTTTGTATGTTTGACCTGAAGAGTTGGATAGAAGCCCATCGCTGGGCGGTCTTGGGTGTACTTGTAGGAGCTGCTTTGATAGGGTCGGGTGTGTTTTGGAGCAAGGTGGACATGACGCAGCCGGATGTGCAGGTGTTTTCGGCTACAGTTTCAGCGGAACTAGTAGTGGATGTGAGTGGAGAGGTGGTCAGGCCGGGAGTGTATAAGTTACCAGTGGGAAGTAGGATAGAGGATGCACTGCGGGTCGCCGAAGGCTTGACCGTAGGCGCCGATACAAATTATATAGAAAAGTATCTAAATAGGGCAGCCAAGGTCAGCGACGGGCAGAAATTATATATTCCTAGCAAATCAGCGTCTAGCGTTCAGGATAACCGCATCAATATAAATTCCGCAAGTCAGGGAGAGTTGGAGGGGTTGCCGGGAATAGGGCCGGTGACGGCGGGGAAGATTATGGCTGGCCGTCCCTATCAAAACGTATCAGACCTGGTCGAGAAAAAGATAGTGGGTGAGAAGCTATATGACCAGATAAAGGATATGGTTAGTGTATGGTAGTTATCACTCTCTGGTTGCAAGTGCTAAATGGGGAAAACTGGCGGAATTGGGCGGTAATGCGGACCGAAAACTGGTTGCATGGTGATGCCGGGACACTGGCGGCGGGCATGCTATGGGGCGGAAGCGGGAACTTAAGCTATCAGACGCGGGAGGCCTACCGGCGGGTAGGGCTGTTACATATTGTGGCGGCGTCGGGATACAACGTGACCCTGATGACCGGTTGGATATTAAGTGTGGGTTTGATATGGTTGTCCAGGCGGTGGGCCCTGGGAGTGACCATAATAGGGGTGATTATATACATGATTATAGCTGGAATGCAGCCGTCGATTATACGTGCGGGAATTATGAGCATTCTGGCTATGGTGGGGTTGATCCTGGGGCGGGAGAGAGATGCTAAGTGGTTGCTAGTGATTACGGGAGGAATGATGCTGGCTTGGAATCCCAAATTGATTTCTGACATAGGCTTTCAGCTGTCCTTTGCGGCGACGTGGGGATTGGTGTGGCTGGCACCGAAAGGTGACCTGGGGACGACTCTGGCGGCCCAAGCCATGACCACGCCTTTAATTTTGCATCATTTTGGCAACTTGAGCGTGATTAGTCCTTTGGTGAACGCAGCCTTGTTGTGGACAGTGCCTTTGATTATGCAGATTACGGCTGTGGGGTTGGTGTGGGGACCGATTAATTGGCTGGCTTGGCCTTTGTTGAGGGGCCAGTTGTGGGTAGTGAGTAGTGTGGCCAGTTGGCCAATTAGTAGCTGGGAGGTAGGTAAAATGTCCTGGTTGTGGGTGGGGGTATATTATGTGGTGCTGTTCCTTTTGATCAAAATTCTAAGCACTAAACACTAAACAAATCCAAATTTTTGAAATTCAAATTTTGAAAATTATTTAGGATTTAGAAATTAGTATTTAGAATTTATGATATTCAAGACTTTGGCCTTGGCGGCAATCACGATCTGGTTAGCGGTCCTGGCCTTGCCAGACAATAAGTTGCACCTGGTGGTATGTGACGTGGGTCAGGGAGATGCCATATTGGTGACTTACAAAACAACCCAGATGTTAATAGATGGAGGGCCGAATAAGGCGGTGTTGGAGTGCCTGGCCCGGCACATGCCCTTTTATGACCGCCGGATTGAGGTGGTGCTTTTGACGCATCCGCAGGCGGATCATCTAAATGGGTTAATTGAGGTACTTAAGCGGTATACTGTGCTGCGGTTTGAGAGGTCTGATGTGGAGAACAATACTGACGGATTTAGGGAGCTTATGGGGTTGAATGTTGGCCGCAAGGTGTATGCGGGAGATGAGATAAGATTTATGATTCACGATTTACGATTCAAGATACTATGGCCTAAGAAAGATCTGCAAAGTGAAGAAATCAACGACTATTCGATAGTGGGCAAGCTAAGTTTTGGGGATTTTGATGCTTTGCTGACGGGGGATGCGGGGACAATTGCGCCGACGACGCCTGTGGAGGTATTGAAAGTGCCGCACCACGGTAGCAAATACGGGATGACCAAGGAGTGGCTCGAGGCTACAGGGCCTCGCCTTGCAATCATTTCGGTGGGAAAGCGGAACAGTTATGGCCATCCGGCGGCGGAGATTTTGAAGATACTAAGTGACGAAGGGATCAAGATACTAAGAACGGACCTGGATGGTGACGTGGAGATTGTTTCGGACGGGAAGAAGTATTGGGTAAACCGGGGCTTATAGGTAATTACTGGGCGTGACGGTGGTTAGAGTAGCGGAGGGATAGCGCTGGAGAAAGGCCCGATTTGGGCGGCGGTTTGAGGATTTAATCTCGATTCCCGTGATCGTATCGCCTTTGGTCAGCACCAGATCCACTTCCGACCCGTCGGTTGTCCGCCAGAAATGAAGCGTATAGCCAAGGCCAGCGTAGATGTTGGATTTATATACTTCGGATATGACTAAGTTTTCGAAGAGCGCTCCCTGGTCTGCCCGGGACTCCATGGGCTGGAAATCGTCGATGAGAGCGTTTCGCAGGCCGCAGTCAAAAAAGTAGACTTTGGCCATTTTTCCGATTTCTTTTCTCCCATTTTTGGTATATGGCGGGAGGGTAAAGACGATGAAGCTTTGTTCAAAAAGGGTCAGATACCGGCGGACGGTTTTGGCGTCGATAGAAAGTTTGCTTGCCAGCTCGCTGATGTTGACCAGGTTTCCTACCTGAAAAGCCAGGAGCCGGAGAAGGTTTCGGGCGGCCGGTCGGTTTTCCAGAAGTGATAATTCCAACAAATCCCGGAAAACTACGCTGTCTATGAGATTTTTTAAATATATCTCTTTTTGCGGGTGTTGTATTACGGCAGGATACAGCCCGAAGCGCAAGGCAGCATTTGTAAGGGATGAAGCGTCAAAGGGATAGATGCGCTCTTTGGGAAAACGCACGCCGGTGGTCAGATGCCGCAGAACCGGATAAAATAAATCTCCAGCGCTTCCTGTCTGGACGAGATACTCACTCATAGTTAAGGGGAAGAGATGATAGTCTATTTTGCGGCCGGCGAGGCTTTCGGTGGCCCTATTTTTGATCCAAAAAGCGGAGGATCCGGTCACTATGAGCCGGACGCTGGGCATTTGGTCGTAGAAGATCTTTACTGCTCTGCCGGGGTCCTTAAGCAAATGAACTTCATCTAAAATAAGCAGGGTTGTTCCTTGGGGGACGAGCTCGCGGTAGGCCGTAATATCGTAGCGGTCCAAGATGTGGCGGACGTGTTCATTATCTACGGTCGCGTATTGAGCGTGAGGAAAAAGCCTCTGGAGGAGAGTCGTTTTGCCTACCTGGCGGGCGCCCAGGAGGATGAGCACTTCTTTGAGACTTTGAATGTGGGTGGTAATTGTATTGTCTAGGTGGCGGATGGTA
>Ga0209210_1002851_pt1 | contig 12205 bp, 12 predicted proteins | sample RifGroA1_FD_183991 | JGI IMG/M metagenome (GOLD analysis project Ga0209210, IMG submission 183991) | Contaminated groundwater microbial communities from Rifle, Colorado, USA - Rifle Groundwater A1 (SPAdes) (version 2) | ecosystem: Environmental > Aquatic > Deep subsurface > Groundwater >...
CAACAACTTTAGGATACAGGTTTGCTTTTTATGCCCAGGATCTTTTGATAGATTTAGATTTCTTGGATTACATTTGCAAAACAATCAAAGGTAAGGGTTTAAAAGGGGCAGTTGGGACAGGAGCAAGTTATACAAGCTTACTTTATGGCAAAAAAACTTCAGCTGACCAATTAGAAAAAAGATTTTTAGCACTTTTAGATTTAGAGGCAGTAGAAATATCCAGTCAGGTTTATCCCAGAAAATTTGATTATTTAATTTTGACAGTTTTAAATTCTATCTCCTCGTCTCTTGCAAAGTTTGCTTTTGATTTAAGAATTATGCAGTCCCCTGGGTTTGGGGAATGGCAGGAACCATTTTCTAAAAACCAGGTAGGGTCTTCTGCTATGCCGTTTAAGAAAAACCCATTAAACTCAGAAAAGATTTGTTCCCTGGCAAGATATATTAATAATTTACCTCCAGTATTAGCAGAAAATGCCTCCAATTCCCTACTTGAGAGGACCTTAGATGATTCTGCCAATAAGAGAGTTATTTTACCTGAGGCTTTTTTAGTTGCAGATGAAATATTAAAAACTTCCCAAAAAATAATTTTAGGAATATTAATAAATGAAAAAAAGATTAAATCTAATTTAGATCTTTATGCCCCATTTTCTGCTGTTGAATCAGTAATTATAGAAGCTGTAAAAAAAGGAGCTGACAGACAAGAGGTACATGAACACTTAAGAGAGCTTTCTATGAAATCATGGGGGAGGATACAAGATGGAGAAATTAATCCAATGATAGAAATGCTATTAAAGGATGCATATTTACTGAGGTACTTAAAATCAAGTGAGATTGAAAATTTACTTGATGTAAGAGGACACATTGGAGATGCACCTAAAAGAGCATTAAGGCTTGTTAAAATAATAAGAAAGTTGTAAAAAATCTTAATGAGTAAAAGTTTAGTTGGGATAATAATGGGGTCTGATTCTGATTTACCTGTTATGGCAGATGCTTGTAAGGTTTTAGAAGAGTTTAACATTCCATTTGAAATAAAAGTTCTATCAGCGCATAGGGCACCTGATTTAGTTACAGAATATGCAAAAGGTGCAAATTTAAAAGGGCTAAAGGTAATTATTGCAGCAGCTGGAGGGGCTGCCCATCTGGCAGGGGTTGCTGCAGCCCACTGCCCTTTGCCAGTAATTGGTGTTCCAATTAAGGGGAAAACTTTGGATGGGCTTGATTCACTGCTTTCTATTGTCCAAATGCCACCCGGAATTCCAGTTGCGACAGTTTCTATAGATGGAGCAAGAAATGCAGGAATTTTAGCTATTGAAATATTAGCAGTTAGTGATAAAAGTTTAATTAAAAAGTTATTAGAATTTAAAAAGAATTTAAAAGAACAAATAATTTTAAAAAATGATAAATTAAAAAAAATAGGCTATAAGAAATTCCTGGAAGAAAAAGAAAAGGCCAATGGTTAGTAAAAATAAAATTTTAAAAGCTATCCCTAATATTTTAAAAACAGTTAATATCCCAAACCTGGGAGAAAAACACCAGGGTAAAGTAAGGGATTATTATGTATTGGCTGATGAGCAAAGCTCGCGCTTGCGCACTAAAAGAATAATTATTACAACAGACAGGCAGTCTGCTTTTGATCGGGTTTTAGGACATATCCCCTATAAAGGAGCTGTCTTAAATTTATTGTCTGCTTTTTGGTTTGATAAGACAAAAGATATTATAGATAACCACTGGGTCTGCAACCTCTATTATAATGTAATAGTTGTCAAAAATTGTCAGATCATCCCAATTGAAATGGTCGTCAGAGGCTATATTACAGGAGTTACAGATACTTCCATCTGGGGATCTTATGAAAAAGGTGAGCGGGTTATTTATGGAATTAAATTTCCTGACGGGCTTAAGAAAAACCAGAAACTCCCCTCCCCTGTTATTACTCCAACTACAAAAGCAGAGAGCGGCCATGATGAAAGATTAACAGAAAAAGAAATTTTAGAAAAAAAGATAGTTTCAAAAAAACTTTGGACACAAATGAAAAAAGCTGCAGTGGAGCTTTTTGAAAGAGGCAGTAAAATTTGTGACAGGGCTGGAATAATACTTGCAGATACTAAATATGAGTTTGGACTTTTCAATGGAAAACTAATGCTTATTGATGAAGTCCATACACCTGATTCTTCAAGATTTTGGGTTAAGAAAAGTTACAAAGACAGGTTAAAAAAAGGATTAGAGCCTGAAAGTTATGATAAAGAAATTTTAAGGATCTGGTTTAAAGAAAAAGGATATAGTGGGGAGGGAAAACCTCCAAAAATGCCTGATGATTTTTTAGTTAAAATGAGCCAAAGGTACATTGGGATCTATGAAAAAATTACAGGGAAGAAATTTAAAACATTTGATTACCCAATAGAAAAAAGGATCAGAGATAGTTTAAAAAAAATTGGATGAAGAAATTACACTATGAACAGTCTGGGGATAACTATAAATTAAAAGATCCTTATAAACTGATTGCACTTGCTGCTACCAGAAAAACCAGAAAAAATTTAAAGAGATTTTCTAAATATGGGATTGAGGTATTGGACCAGGATAATAGTAGAGGTGAGAGTGCATATAGAATTAAATTTGCATCTAAAAAACCAGTAGATTTTGAATTTGCCCATGTTGAAGAATCTATTGGGACAAAAAATATGATTGCAGATGAACTTCAAAAAATTTATAGAGAAAGTTTTTATTTTTCCATTGGGATTGATAATGTAGCAACTATTGTTAAAGTTTTATCTGAGGAAAAATTAAAAGATGGCGACAGAATAATTGTTTTTGAAAGCAGCGGAGTCCATACAAATGGAATAACGCTTTTAAGAAAAGAGCTTTTAAAAAGATTGCCTAAAGGGTACAAAACAAAACTTTCAGATGGAACAGGTTATGGAGAAGCTTTACTGACTCCTTCTATCATTTATTCAAAACTTGTTGAGGATCTAATTGTTAATACAGAGGTTCATTATGCAGTCCACATAACTGGCCATGGATGGAGAAAATTAATGAGATCTAAAAGGAATTTTTCATATATTGTAGATTTTGTTCCAAAACCCCAGCCAGTCTTTGAATTTATTCAAAGACATACAAACTCTTCTGATAAAGATATGTATGAAACATATAATATGGGTGCAGGCTTTGCGGTTTTTGTGCCCCCATCTCAAGTGCAAAAAGTTTTGCAAATTTTCAAGAAGAATGAACAAGTTCTTTCTCGCTTCGCTCGAAATAAAATTAAAGCCTGGGATGCAGGTTTTATAAAAAAGGGTGAAAGAAAAGTTGTTATAAATCCATTGAGATTAGAGTTTTTAGGCGAAGAGCTTATTCTGCGCTAGATTTTTCCAGTATTGATGGGTAAAGTCTGGGAGTTAGTGAAAGAAGTGCAGTTATTATAAAAGTCCAGAAACAATTGTTAGTTTGATGGAAAACAGTCTAAAACTTTTAAAACTTCAGGCTGCATAACTTTTATCTTTTGGAGTAACGTAAGGATAAAATCTGGTGGTAAGGGCAAATACCGCTGTGATAACAAAAAGCATTGGGAAAGGCATCCCAAACCAAAAAAGAATTCCTAAGGGTATTAAGAAAATAACCCTTCCTAAAGATGCTGCTACTTCTCTTTGAGTAATTATTGACATAACATCTTCATGTCTAGCCCGTTCATAGACTATGGTATCTAAGGTTATAAACTGACCCTGGTTGGTAACTGAAGTTACTATTGAACTTAAGAAAACATGCATGGGGGTTGTAACAAAGCTTCTAGTCAGGCCAGATATAGCATCAAGGGATGAGATAATTTTTATTATCTTTTTTGGTCCAAATCTGTCAATAATATAGCCTGTTAATAAAGTAGATATGGTCGCAAATAATGCAATTAATGATCCCATAAAACCAATACCAATTATTCCTGACACCAAAGTAATGGCAAAAATAGGCCAGAAAATTTCTGAAGTTAGCTGATCAGCGGTTTGTCCAGTTAAGGCAAGGTAACTTTTGGCTTCTTTTTTTGGAGAAAGTGCTAATGCAGTTTTCCAAATACTTATAGACATCCTATCTTCTTGTTTGGGAAGATATTTAAGCGGGATTATGGCAATAAAGACTAAAACTATCATGGCAAGAAATAGTACGTTATAACCATAGTAGCTAATGAGCAGCCCTCCAAAAGCGGGTGCCCCAACCAGAGCAATTGCAGAGAGTGATGAAGAGATAGCAACTTCCTCACCCTGTTTCTTGTCATCTGTTAACTCTACAAAAAAGATATGATAGGCCATCCAATAGAACCCTAGTTCAATACCCCCCAGTATTGATGCGATGATTAAAAAGATCATGTCAAATTGGGCAAGGTTTAAAGTTATTAAAAATAGAATTAAAAAAATATTTCCCCAAAAAACTGAAAATCTTAATCCCTTTTTGGAAATAATCCAGATGGCCAAAGGGATTGCTACTGCTTGAACTAGGTGAAGGAGAGCGATGACTAGGGCAGTTGTAGAGAGAGATTGGTTTGCACTCAATCCTTGCTTGAGTAAAATTTGATAGACATATATACCACTAAAGATCTGAAAGATTCCCACAGTAAAGAATCTAATTAGGGAATGTAAGTAAAATGCCCCCAGGTATCTAAATTGCTTAATGTGAAGGATGGATTTGAACACTATCAATTAGGATAGCATAAATATCATTCCATGGTCTGCTCTGGACCATGGTCCCTGTGGGCATCTATGAATTTTTCAATCCTGGCTTTATCAAAATCATTAAACTTATCTATATACCTCCAGGATGTTAGGGCAATTTTAGAATCAAGCTGGGGTCTTGGGACTAAAATTAATTTTCTTTTGCCTTTGCCATCATAGATTGAAGTTAGATTTTTTACTAACTCATTGCATTCATCTGATGTGAAGTCACTGGTTAACATTGCTGATTGAGTTGAGTCTTCTGTATTAGTTTTTTTCTCAAGTGGACCCAAAGGGGATGAGGATTTTCCAAAAGCACAGTTGTAAGAAATGATGACATAGCCATGTTCTAATGAGTGGATTAAATGCCCGTCATCCTGGGGCCTATCATACACTCCAGCCCTTACCCATTCCTCATAGTGGTTTCCAGAAGTTGGCGGGTTTGAATTATATTCAACTACAGTCCCAATTGGGACATGGGTCCTGCCTAAATCCTCAAGCTGGGTACCTGGTTTTGGTTTAGTTTCATTAAAGATAAAAAAACCTAAACCAATAAGCATTAAAACAACTGCTCCAATAATTATTTTCTTTTCCATAGTTAGGTTATTCATTACTGCTGATTATACTGGTTTTGGGCTTTTTCTACACCTTTTTCTAAAATTGTTTCCAGTGCTTTAACCCCTTTTTTAATTAAAGCTTTTGCTTTTGATTTTTCATTTGGCAAAAAATCTTCTGTAACAAAGTGCTCTGCATTAAATGCTCTATGCTTGTGTTCCCCTGATTGGGATTTTAAATTTCCAATTCCAAGCCTTACCCTGACAAAATTTTCACTGCCCAGGTGGGTTATTATAGACTCTATACCATGATGTCCTGCATCTGAACCCCCTACCCTGATTTTTAAATGTCCTAAAACAATATCCAACTCATCATGGATAATAATAATATCTTCTGGTTTTATTTTGTAAAATTTTGCTAATGTGGCAACGCAAAGGCCTGACTGGTTCATAAAAGTTTGGGGACGAGCAAGAATAATTGTTAATTGTTTATTGTTAATTGTTAATTGAGTCTTTATCACTTCTGCTTTAAATTTATTATCTAGGACCCACTCCCCAAGTTCTTTTTTTCTTTTAAACTCATCCAAAACATCAAAGCCTAAATTATGCCTGGTGTTAAGATATTTTTCCCCTGGGTTTCCAAGACCTACAACTAATTTCATAATAAGTTATTAGAGCTTAGTTATCTGAGCTCAGTTTATTTAATCTATAATTTTTTGTTTGCTTTATCAAGCCACTTAACATTTTACTAACTTCTTCAATTAAGGAAATTGCTTCATTTAATTGAACTTTATCCATATACTTTTGATCCAAACAAATGTACAAATGGCTTCTTATTTCTAGTAAAGATCCACGCGCTGTTCTATAAAATTGCATGCTTTCTTGTGAATGATACCTACCAAAACCTTCGGCTATATTGGCACTAACTGAAACACTAGCCCTTCTTAGTTGACTGGTTAGATTACTTCTTTCACTTGCAGGAAACTTAGAAGTTATCATATAAATCTTTTGATTTAACAATCTAGATTTCTGCCAAACAATTAAGTCCTCAAAACTTTTTATCATAACTGACCTCTGAGCTCTATGCTCTTTATAGCTAGAATAATCCCATCTGCTCCTCCTCTTTTAATTTATCCTCATTTTCATCCCAGATTTTAACTACTCCATAAGTATTATCAAAACCTGGTTTTATAGTTAGTTTTCCTTTCCTAATCCTTTTAACGCCTTCTGCAATTTTTACTCCTGCATATTTTTCAATTTGTTCAAGTGGAGTTTTAGTTAAGATTTTTAATTCTGTATCTAGTGTTGTAACCAGTCTTTCATATTCATTTTTGACTTTTTGGGAGGAGACTGTAGAATTTAGAGCTTCTGCAATTATTTCCTCCAGCTGAACCAGCATTCTGAATCCAGGCTTATCAGGAAATGCTTTTGATTTAATTACTCCATTTTCATTTGAAATTTGTAATTTGTCATTTGAAATTCCTGCAAGGTCCTCTACTCTTTGCATTACTCCAACTGTTAATTTTCTTTTACATTTGGGACAAATTACTCCTTTTTCTTTAAGCTCCTCTGGTCCATAAACTACTCCACAATTTCTGTGACCTGAGTAGTGGTATTTTCCCTCTTCCGGGAAAAATTCTATGGTACCAATGATTTTTCTTTGTTTAACTGACTTAGATAAACCCTCAAATGAACATTCCCCTCCAATTATTGTGGCTTCCCGTCCAAGCCTTGGCAGGGAGTGGGCATCTGAAAAAGAAAGTATGGCCTTTTCATCTAAGTCTTTTACTCTCCAATTCATGGCAGGTTCAGAAGATAAACCTGTTTCTATGCCATAAATTTTGTCAGAAAAATCTCCAAAGCAGTCTGCAAATTTGTCATAGCCTGACTGCGACCCAAATAGAGAAAACCAGGGGGTCCAGATATGGGCAGGTATTATTAGGGCTTCTGGCTCTACAGAAAAAACTATTTCACACAAAGCTTTAGTGCTCATTCCCATAATTGGCCTGCCATCTGAAACCAGGTTGATGCCTTTTTTTGTTAAGACTTCTGATAATTTTGCTGCAGAATCTAAGTTTGGCAGGAAAATTAAAATGTGGATCCTTCTAACTCTTCCTGCCTCTGAATAAATACAGGCAACCTCTGTTGTGGGGATAAAAGTTATGCCATTAACCTGATATTTGCCATCAACCAATTTTAAATCTTTTTTTAATTCTGCCTGCCAAAGTGGGTGAAGACAATCCCCTGTTCCCATTAGACTTATACCTTTATATTTTGCCCATTTAGCTAGATTGGGGATGTTTAGTGCTGATGAACAGGCCCTGGAGAATCTGGAGTGGATGTGTAAGTCTGCTACATAAGCCATAGATTTGATTATTGTACAATATGTGCCAATGCTATTTGATACCCATTCACATATCCAGTTTAAATCTTTTGATAAAAACAGAAAAAACGTTATTGAGAGGGCAAAAAAAGCTGGGGTTAAGAAAATTATTGCTATAGGGACTGATTTAGAATCTTCTAAAAAAGCAGCAGAAATTTCCATAGAATATCCTGAAGTTTTTGCATCTGTTGGAATCCATCCCCACCATGTATTTAGCTACCTTTCTCGTCATTCCGAATTTATTTCGGAATCTTATAAAGAGATCCTGAAACAAGTTCAGGATGACGGGGTTGGTGTTCAGGATGACATTAGACATTTAGAAGACTTATTTAGCAACCCTAAAGTTGTAGCTGTTGGGGAAACAGGAATGGATAAATACCAATATAAAATTACCAAGTACTCCAATTATTCAGTATCCAAACAATTTATCAAATTACAAAAGGAAATATTTAAAATGCAGATTAAGCTGGCAATTATGTATAAAAAAGCTTTAATAATCCACAACAGAGAAGCAGTTGAGGAAACTTTAGAAGTTTTAAAAGAAAGTTGGGATAAAAAATTAGAAGGAAGAACAGTTTTCCATTATTGTGAACCAGACAAAAGAGTTTTAGATTTTGCAAAATCCCACAAAATTTATATTGGAGTTGATGGGGATGTTTTAACTGATAAAATAAAACAGGAATTTGTTAAAATAATCCCTCTGGATTTGTTAGTTTTAGAAACAGACTCCCCTTTTCTAAACTCTGAACCTGCAAAAATAAAAACAATTTTAGAATTTATTTCTAAACTTTTAAAAATTCAACCTAAAGGATTTGAAAAAATATTATTCAATAATAGTTCTTATTTATTCAATAACTACTTGCTTAAATAAAAGCTAAGTGATATTTTTTGCAAATGCCTCAAACTACCGAAAGAATTAAATTACCTGAACCATATAATTCAAAGGTTGGCCAGGTTATTGAAGAGATAGAGGATATTAATTCGAGACGAGCTTGGTTTATTCCTAGAACACTTGATGAAAGCGAATACTATCTTTCACAGATCATGCCTTTTTTTGCTGAATTAAAAGAATCCTTCCAACCTTTTGTTTTCAATGATCAATCCTTAAGACAATCCTGGCATTTTGCCAGGGATAGTGCATACGAGCTTGCTGAGGAATATCATAGAAAATTATGGTGGGATGAGGCCTGGAAAAGGACTAATGATGCTTCACTAGTGTCATTGAAGAGGGCTGCAGCGAATGCTATTTCCGGAGATAATAGAAGATCCGCTGAACTAACCCATACTTATAATAATTTGATAAAAAACACCGGTGTAATTTTGGGAAGGATTGCTGCTTGGGAAGTTGTTTCTGATTTGCCTGAACTTGAAGGCTTGCAAAATCCAGACAGGGTTTTGCTTGAATTTTATAAACGAGGGCTTGTATTTATAGATCTTAGGTATTTTAATGACAAACAGGTTCCTGTAGCCCATCAAATAGTAAGACCTTCTGCTGATAGTCCTGAGAGATATTTAGTCTGTCTTATAGATAACCAGACCAAAATTAAATTCAAGCATGGATTAAATAGGGTCTGCAAGGATGCTGTTGAAATAAATTAACAATTATTTCTTAAACTGCAACTTATACATCTCTTTTAATTCTTTGACTGTTGTAGCGTCCTCAGCTTGTTTATCTTTTTCCCTAAATTTAACAAGCCTTGGGAAGCGCAGGGCATAGCCCACACCAGTTTCATCTTTGCCTGCAGTGTGGGTTGGGGACCTTGTGATTTCATCTGCTAAAATTTCTATAACTATTTCTGGGGCAATCCAGACAGATGGGGTCATAATAGAATTTATCCTGGCAGGCTTTTTATTAACTTTAATTTTGTCTGCCCGCTTGTGAATCTCCCTCCATTCTTCATCTGTTAAACCTGTGCCAATTTTTGAAACAGTTACAAATTCATCTTTATCTTTATCATAAACTCCAACTAAAAGTGCGCCTGCACCAAATTCTGCCCTTTTTCCTCTGCCAAAGATATAACCTAAAATTACACAGTCCACTGTGTCTTTTAATTCACCTGCAGAATGCCTTTTTTGTTTGACCCAGTTAAAATTTCTGGCACCTGCTTCATATTTTGAATCAGGCCTTTTAACTATTAAACCCTCTAAACCTTCTGAGATAGCTTCATCAAAAAGAGCCTGGATCCTTTCCGGCTTATCTGTAATTTCCCCGGGTTCTGCAATTAAAACTTCATTGCCATCAATAACTTTTTCCAAAACTTTTATCCTTTCTGAAACCGGCTCATCCATTAAGGAACTACCATTTAAAAACATTACATCAAAGACCATGGCTTTTAAGGGCAGCCTTTTAACAGCTTCTTCTATGCCATGCTTTCTTCTTCTTTGGGTTGTTTCCTGGAATGGCAGGAATTCTTCTGACTGCGGGTTAAAGGCTAAGGCTTCTGAGTCTAAAATTGCAGTCTTGGCTTTAACCTGACTAATAACCCCTTTAATAATATCTGGAAACATTGGGGTGGTTTCTTCTAAATTTCTGGAAAAGAGTCTGATATTATCCCCATCTTTGTGGATCTGGACCCTAAAGCCATCAAACTTTTTCTGGACATGGGCTGAGCCATCAAACTTTTTTATAATAGCTTCTGCATTAGGCAGCCTTTCAGCAAGCTGCGACCTAATAGGCCTGCCTACTGTAACATCTAATTTTTCTACACCCTTTAAACCATCTTTCCAAAGGGTTTGGCCAATTAACCCCAAGTCTGAAACTTTGTTGTATGCCCCCTCTAAAAGTTTTCTTTTGGACTTATCCCCAAGTTTTGTGAGGGCAAAGGCATCCAAAATTGTTGGGTCCCCTATTCCTAACCTTGAGGTACCAAGTGGGACTCTGACTAAATGTTTTGCCTCAATTCCCGATGACTTTTCCAGTAAATTAGTTAGGGCAGATATTTTATTTTCTACTGTTCCATCACCTGAAAATTTGGCAATTTTTAAAAGGGAGTCAAAAATTTCTTTGATAGATTGGTCTTTACTCTTTTTATTGCCAGCCAGGTCTGCTGCAACACTCCCTAAGTCCCCTACTTTGCCATACATTTTAGTAATATCTTCTAAAGGTTTCCCATAAACCCTGGACATGGCTTTGGCAACAGATTTTTCTGCCATACCAATCTCTATTGGCTCATAAAAAGGTGCTACTCTGCCCTGGAGAAGATAGGAGATTATAGGAATTTCTTCTGCACCTGCTTTTTTAAAAAGTTTTGAGAGAATATCAATTAGGGAAAGCCTAGAGGAAGTACTCTCCAGTTTTTCAAAATATTCAGATAATTGTTTAAAAGTCATATTGGAATTGTAACTAAAGTTTATTTTTTAAACAATTCTTACTTACAAATTATGAAAAAAATGTATAATCTTATTTAAGATGACAGAGATTGCAGAAGTTGCTATTTTAGAACCAAAGGAATTGGAGGTGACACCCAAACAGCTTGCTGCGCTAATTCTTGATACATTAGAGATTGATAGTAGTGAAAAAGCTAAACAAATCGAAGCCTTAACTGAGGGTTTGGATCCTGAGAATGATTTTGACTCTGAAATCATAAACTCTGCAAAGAGAATGGTTGGTTCAATAGATAAAACAGTAGCGTTAGGAAGAGATGCTTTGGCTGGTAAACCAATCCCTATAGTTGAAAGAAGTGCTGAGAGAAGCTTTATATACTTAGGTGATGAACTGGGACCTGAGCCATCAGAACATCAAAAAATAACAGAGTATACATTTGATCCCAATAAATCTACTGATAATGCTCATTTAGTAGATTTGCTATGTAGAACTTTAGAAAATAGTGTCAGACAGGATGCTTCACCTATATTTGGTTACTCACAATTGTTAGAAAGAACTGCTGAGTCTGATGCGGTTAAAGATAAGTATGCTACTTTAGCAAGTCAGTCCATGAGTTTAAGCCAGGATACTCTGGCTTTTGAAAGAATGAGAGATGCTTCATTTGCTGGGAACCAGATTAATGTTGCTGCCCGAGGATCTGTACAGATTTTATCTCTTTCTTAAAATTCCCTATCTTAAAACATAGGTTGCTTTTTTGGTACCGCCTGTTTTTCTGACTAAACCTTTTTGCTTCAGAAATTTTATCTCTCTTAAAACTGTGTCATCTGAAAAATCCGGGAATATTTTTCTAAAATCTTTATTTTGCATACTTCCATGCCTATGAAGATATTCCATAATTAACATCTGTCTTTCATTTAACTGGACTTGTCCTCCAAGTTTATTTTTAACATGGGTATCTGCAGAGATCCGCTGGACTCTTTCTTTAACCTTATTTAACTCAACTGCCACCCCTTTTACAAAATATTCAAGCCAGGGAGTTAAGTCCCGCTCATGGGTATCCAAAACTAACTGATTAGAAACTGCCTGTAAGGTTAAATAATAATCCATTGGGTTTTCATCAAAATATTCTTCCAGTGAAAAAAACTTTCTGATGTCATAGTTATCCAAAAACATAATTAAGGTTGCCAGGGCCCTGGCAGTCCTGCCATTGCCGTCAACAAAAGGGTGGACCCTTGATATTTCATAGTGGATTATTCCA
>Ga0209210_1002852_pt1 | contig 12204 bp, 14 predicted proteins | sample RifGroA1_FD_183991 | JGI IMG/M metagenome (GOLD analysis project Ga0209210, IMG submission 183991) | Contaminated groundwater microbial communities from Rifle, Colorado, USA - Rifle Groundwater A1 (SPAdes) (version 2) | ecosystem: Environmental > Aquatic > Deep subsurface > Groundwater >...
TCAACTTTGATATGCAGCTTTTTCTTTATTTCTAAAGAAGTAGCTCTCGGATGAGCGATAATGAATTTTCTCACCTGCTCTTTCTTCTCTTCTAAATTAAAATACACAAAATAAAAGAGATAAGGTTATATTTATATCTTGCTGTTAAACTATAGCCCCAAAAAGAAAATGGTACTAAAAGGGTTTATAAAGAATTTTGCCCTAAACAAAACATGCATAAAAAAGAGAGCAAGCACGAGCATAACGCGGCTCACACGCAGCATGCTCCGCAGGCAGGTCATCAACTAGAAGAAAGACTTATCGATAATCTCGTCCAGCTGCAAAGAGTCCATACCGACCTTGCAGACAAATTCGACAAGCTCTCAAAACAAATAGCGGATCTTGTCGGCTTGTTCGAAATCTCCGCCCGCGCCTTCGCCAAACAGGTCAATATTCCAGGCGCAGAAAAAGACCGTGAATTTCTTGACAAGATAGACAAGCTCTTGGAGCAGAATAAGACCATCGCAAAAGGTCTAACACTTGTAGAAGAAAAGATGCGTGAACGTCTCTATGGCACACCCACACGAACACCAGGCTCACGACCGCAATACGCTCCAGACGCGCGTCCTCTGCCACGTATATAAGCATGACCGCGCCATCTTCTGAAATCAGGCAGCAATTTCTCCTTCAATTCACGCGCACGCTCATAGAAACACTCGCAACTCAGCAACCAAAAGAAGCAATCATCGCGCCAGAAGAAATCGCTCAACCAGTACAGATTAAAAATAAAACATTTCCTTCCTCACAAACACCCCCGCAAATTTCTTTCATCACCGCACCTTCAACACCACAAAAATCAGATAGCCAGCCAAAAAGTCTGCTCGTGCCAGCAACAAACACAACGCTCCTTAAGGCTCTGCTGGAAGATAGTAGTATAAACGCTGTCGAGTGTCAAGGACCAGCTAAACAGCTCGTGTTAAGAAAACAGGGCGCCACAATACTCAGCCAAGTCACGCTCTCAGAATCAGATATTCAAAAACAAATCGAGCAATGGTCAAACACCACAAACACGCCCATCTCCAACGGAGTTCTCAGAGCGAACAATGAAAACTTAACGATAACTGCAGTAATCTCCGAATTAATCGGCAGTAGATTTATTGTAATACGGAAACCGCACTCCGCGTACGTAAGATAAGCGCAACCATCAACCCAGAAACAAGAGAGGCAATCCACCATATCACCTCACCGCGATCTTTCTCTTCTTCGCGGCAATCGCGACAATCAGGTCCTCCACAATCCGCCCCAGCCTCATTAGTATCCTTGACCATATTATAACAATGAAGAGGATAACCTTTGGCAGACTGCATCAGCAAGACGCGCAGCGTCGGAATATTCTTATTCAGAATAACCTGTGCGACAGGAGCAGACAATTGTGCATTGACAAGAGAGACCCCACTTTCCCCAGGAGCAAGCGGATTATCCAAAGTGCCGTCGTACGGAGCCACGCTCACAACCGCAGACAAACTCCCTATGCGTATCACACTAACTGAGATATCATAATTCCTATCGCCATCCAGGTCAAACACCCTAATCTCCCCAGCCACCATATCAGATTCTTGCGGACTGCTCGCAACACGCACACGCACGCTATTCTTAGACACGCGAAGCACACTCACCACATGCTCATCTCCCTGCACACGAACAAGAATCTCTGAGTTCTCCTTCAATTCACGCGTCACACTGCCGTAAAGCGATAAATCCTGCTCTATATACTCATACGTCGCGCGCGTATCTCCGCGCGCAGAAGTATGCGTAACATCACTCTTCTGAGAAGTTTCTGAAACAGATTTCTCATCGGGCACAGCGTCAGAATCATCAGTAAAAGCAACAACATCAAGCGGCGGACTAGGCACCACACAGATTTTTGTATCTGTGAATGTACGTTCGCAAACTTCATCATAACATGTACGAGACTGCACAACTTGAGCTATTTCGTCCTCAAGTGCCACTATCCCATCAAAAGAAAGACTCGTACAAGGACTATATGGTCCGCACACTACCTTAATTCCACACTCAAGTTCACTATTAACCGGAGGATCTTTCGCCCCATTAGGAACTGTCGAAGCCGTCTCAATTAATTCAAGCTCACTATCAGCACCAGCCTCTTCCCCAGACCCAACAGCAATATATCGCTCTGACGTAGCAAAAGATTCTGTCAAATAAACAAAAGAGATATACAAATCTGCCCATTTACGCGGAGTCGTAAAGGAAAACTTGCCAAGATCTACAGCGACCGAAGCATCCTTATCAGAAAATCCCTTGACTTTTTCCGTATAAAGAGAACTAATACGAACAGTTGTGCCAGACTGCGTGAGAGAAACGAGGGATTTATCAGCCCTCTCGCCACGAAGCAAAACAGATTCTATATGTCCAAACTTTCCTGGAGGTAATGTAACTTCGATATCTTTCCCCGCACGAACACGCAGCACACGTTCACCCATAATAACCTCTGAAATGACTGCAGAATCAATACTTGGAGGGGGAGGGGCACTAGGTGGAAAACCCTCATTTACAGTAGTAGGGGCGGCTGTGTTAGCCTGAGCAGACACCCTTGAACCAGAACCTCTGCCCGAATCAGGAGCAGTATCCGACAGCGCCAAAATAACTTCAAGATATGGGGCAAATGCAAGTTCTTCCAATCCATCCACAACAGATGAATCAAGCAGCACATCACGCAGAGGCATCCTTTTGGTAAGCGTGTTGACGCTTAACACAACATCGCTATCAATAGGCAGAACTCCAGCCTCGCCAGGATGATAAAGGAAAGCTCCCTTGATAGTATCTCCAGCTGTAATCTTCTCAATAACAAAATCCCCTGCCGCGCGGCCAGTCAATGTAAATTCAAAAAACGCCAAGCTCATCACCAAAATCAAAACAGCAAACGCGAGAGAAACAATCAGCAACGTGCGTGAAAGCTCGGGATTAAGCGGGAACATACTGTCCATTATCCAAAAAGCTAATTAAACTATATAAGATTATGGCTAACTGGCGACTTAGTCAAGAAAAGTCCATTCATAAAACTTCGACTTGAGACCTCTGATTTCATTTTCTATATTAAGATTCCTATCCGAAGCCGGCTTCCCAATCTGGTAAATAAGATTGCCTGCCTTGCAATTTGTTGCCCATAGTTTTTCTATCCGTTTGACATCCTTAGAAATATCAACACGACTCTTCTTCGCAAGCCTTTTAGCATTTTGTAAACATCTTTTCACGTCTTCAGGATTCCATTCTTCGGGCCCACCCAAAGCGTAGTCTTCTGCCAATTCCAATTCTTCTCAATTGAGAGCAATAATTCTTTGTCCATTAAATGAAGTGGATATTTGATTTAATATAACTTGTGGCTGGCAGAGAACTTTATATAGAACAAAAGAGAAAAGATAGTATGGACAAAAGAGTAATAGTTATGAGCCTTGGTGGCAGCGTTATCATACCAGAGCAAAAAAGTGACAACTTTCTGCTGAAACTGCGCGTCGCACTAAAGAAATATTACCATACGCATAAGTTCGTGCTCGTCTGTGGGGGTGGCTCAATTGCCCGCGCGTACATAACTTTGCTTGAAAAAGAGCACAAAAACCATCGCGAGCAATCCGAGGCAGGCATTCGCGCAACACGTATGAATGCAGAACTTGTCATGCAAGTATTCGGAAAAGAGGCAAATGCAACGCTTCCAAAAGACATGAAATCAATCAAGTCAGAGCTTCACAAAAACAACGTAGTCGTGTCCGGAGCACTCCGCTATGCCCCGCATCAGACATCAGACACCACTGCGGCTAAGCTGGCAGCTTATTTGAAATCGGAATTCGTGAACCTGACCAACGTTTCAGGCTTGTACACAAGCGACCCGCGCAAAAACAAAGCAGCAAAACTAATCCCGCGCATTTCATGGAAAGAATTTGAAACAAAGGCGCATGCGCTCAGATTCCGTCCAGGAGAACATTTTGTCCTGGACCAGAAAGCTTCAACACTCATCAGGAAACACAAAATAAAAACATTTATTATAGGAAAAGATGTAAACAACCTCGAAAAATTCCTTAATAACCAAAGGTGGCTCGGCACACAAATCAACGCCCAATGAAGACCATCACAGCATCAAATTCAGAAAATGCGCGCAAACTTATTGAATCAAAATGCTGCGATGTCCTTATACTGGATTTAAGGGGCCACGACCGCATAAAAAAACTCTTCACAATAATCACCCCAGTAATCGCGCGCATAGCACACACCAATAACGTCGCGATAGGCATCGATGCACAAGCACTCAAAAAGTCTTCTTCGATAGAAAAAGCAAGCACACTCGCAAGATTGAGAGAAGCCATAAAATACTGCAGGAAAACGCGCACCAAATTAGCTGTCAATCTGCCCAAGCACGAAGCACATGCTCTGCTTCTCTCGCTCGGGGCATCAACCGAACAACTCACGCAAGCAATAACACAACCTTTTTAATAACGTCCAACCATAGCTCCGCATGGAGAATATTAAGGCTTCGCTTTCGCCTCTCGAAAGAAAAATACTGCCATTCATTACGCTTTCGTTGCATAAGATACAAGAAATGGCTGGACTAGATGAAACTTCAGTCATGCGCGGTCTGCGCTTTCTCGCCAATAAGAGCGTAATTAATCTCACGCAAAAACAAAATCAGGTAATAGATTTGGGAATTAATGGTGTTTATTACAAAAAGAACCATCTTCCCGAACGCGTTTTAATTCAGTTGCTTGAAAAAAACACGCGCATAACTCTAGAAGACGCAGAAAAAGCATCCGGCCTATCGCCTAACGAATTCAAAGCCGCGCTTGGGGCGCTCAAACGCAAAGCATTGCTTGATATTGTGAACAACAAGTTAGTCCTCAAAGCAAAACACGAAGAAATCATGCATAAATTCCCAGAGGAAAAACTTCTCGAAAAGCTCCCAAAAAACAAAAACGATCTGTCGGATGAAGAGAAATACGCCTATGACATTCTTAAAAGCCGTAAAAACATTATCGAAATAATAGACAAACAAGAGGTAAGCTACAAAATAACCTCTCTCGGAGCAAAACTGCTCAGCGAAAAAATGGATTACGCCGAGTTACTAGAAGAAGTCACGCCCGAACTAATCAAAGAAGGGACTGCAGACAAGCAATTTAGGCGATACGACATCCAAAGCGCCGCGCCAAAAATACACGGCGGAAAAAAGCATTTCGTCAATGAAGCGCGTGCGTTCGCAAAACGAATATGGCTCGACCTCGGATTTAAAGAAATGACTGGCCCAATAGCAGACAGCTCGTTCTGGATATTCGACGCTCTCTTCACCGCGCAAGACCATCCAGTACGAGAAATGCAGGATACATTCTACATCAAGAAGAGTTCTATCAACCTTCCAACAGGAGACATCGTCGCACGTGTACAACAGGCACACGAAAAAGGCATTGCAGGAAGCAAGGGCTGGAGCTATTCTTGGGATAAACAACAGGCTACACGCACCGCTCTGCGAACACACACAACCTCTCTCTCAGCCCATGCACTTGCATCACTCAAACCATCAGACTTGCCCGCAAAATTCTTTTCCATGGGAAAAGCATTTCGCAATGAAACAATTGACTGGTCGCACGGCATCGAGTTTTATCAGACAGACGGCATCGTGGTCAGCAAAGATGTAAACTTCCGTCACTTGCTTGGATATCTGCAGATATTTTACCGCAAAATGGGATTTACGCAGATACGTCTTAGACCAAGCTTTTTTCCTTACACAGAACCTTCAGTTGAAATAGACGTTTACCACAAAGAAAAAGGAATCTGGCTAGAGTTTGGCGGAGCCGGCATGTTCCGACCAGAAGTAACAGCTTCTCTTCTCGGCAGTCCAACTCCAGTACTCGCATGGGGACCGGGATTTGACCGAATCATCATGGACGCCTACACCATAAAAGACTTGCGTGAGCTCTACAGCAACGATTTAAACACCCTCAGAACTAAAAAAATAGCATTTATCTGATATGGCAAAACTACACTTTCCGCGCAAACTAATTGAACAGAATCTAAAGTTAGACAATTCAACCATAGCAGACCTTAGTTTATTTGGCACCCCGCTGGAATCACTAACTGATGAAGAAGTGGAACTCGAAATATCTGCCAATCGTCCCGACCTTCTCTCGGCGTACGGATTCCTTCGCGCATTCCAAGCTTATAAGGGCAAGAAAACAGGACTCAAGAAATATACCGTGGCGCACGACCATAGACCAAATTACACAGTAATCCTAGACAAGAGAGTCAAATCATGCCCCCGACCGCACACAGTCTGTGCAGTAGTGAAAAACCTTTCGCTCACAGATGCGACTCTTAAGGAAATGATACAACTGCAGGAAAAGCTAGCGCTCACACTTGGCCGCCAACGCAGGAAATTCGGCATAGGCGTCTATCCTCTAGAAAAAATAAACTTCCCCGCCAGGTACGAAGCGCGCAAACCTGCAGACATCGAATTCATCCCATTAGGCTTTACAAAACCAATGAACGCGCATCAGATTCTGCAAAAGCATCCCATGGGAAAAGCATACGCCCATCTACTGAATGGCGCAGAAAGATTTCCTATATTCACAGACGCAAAAAAACAGATTCTTTCTCTGCTGCCAATAATTAACAGTCAGGACACTGGCCACGTTACCACGCAAACAAAAGATATTTTCGTCGAATGTTCAGGCAATGATTTAATCACAATCAATGCCGCGCTTTCCATCTTCGTCACGTTCTGCGCAGAAATAGGCGGCACGATTGAAGCAGTTGAAATGCGCGGAGATAAAAAATACATCGCGCCAGATCTAAAAGCCAAAACTATTAAGCTAAATAAAAAAACGTTGGAACAAACGCTCGGCATCACGCTTGCCGAAAAAGAAATCGCGCAACTTCTCGCGCGGATGGGGCATGATTACAAGAAAGGAATCGTAGCCTACGGCTGCTGGCGCACCGATGTTCTGCATGAAGTAGATATAATCGAAGACATCGCGATTGCCTACGGCTACGACAAATTCACGCCCCTCATTCAAGAAGTTCCCACAATCGGGGAAGAAGCGTTCGAAAGCAAAGTCGACACCAAAATAGTCGAATCTCTGGTTGGATTGGGCTTTCTCGAAACCTCGTCACTGCACTTTATCACCGCAGAAGAAAAAGAGAAAGGAAAAGCAGAGCACTCAATCGAAGTCGAAAACCCGCGCACCGAGTATGCTTATCTAAGACCTAACCTGCTAATACCGACCCTGAGAACACTGGCGCATAATCTTCACGCAGAATATCCTCAGAAAATATGCGAGACAGGAATTGTGTTCTCCCAAAACTTTGCTCAAATAAAAGAAGAGCGACATCTCATAATTGCGCACACGCCAGCTAACTTTACAATTATAAAGCAAGCACTCGATTATCTCTTCCGCATACTCAATCTCAATTACGAACTAAAAGAAACCCAAGTCGGCGGATTCATAGATGGCCGCACAGCATCAGTCATCTTAGAAGGCAAGGAAATCGGCTTCATGGGAGAACTTCATCCAGCAACGTTGCGGGAATGGAAGCTCAAGATGCCCCTTGCCGTAGCTGAGATTGACCTCACAAATATTTACGAAAGATTAAGGGATAAATAGTTAGACCGCGGGAGTATTCAATAATCCATTAACAAATTCCGTAAAATAAACTGAATCTTTCTTAAGGTTGCCTTGCGGAGTAAAAATATAATTAACCTTAGACTTAATCTTCCTCGCATTTTTTTCGGTTTGCAAGTGATGGTTGCTTCGTGCAGCTCTTCCTGCCAATCCAGACCTCATAAGTCTTTTGTTGGCAATAGATAATTCAGTTTCTATCCAAACTAAGAGGGGTCTAACTTTATACAGGGCGCTCATTTGATTGATTACACTTATATCGGGGGCGATACAACAGATTAAATTTTTACCTTGTGATAAAATGACATTCCATTTTTCTATATCTGCCCCATAATAGTTTCCGGCTATTTCAGAGTGGTCCCACGCTTTACTTTTCTTTCTCAGAGAATTATATTTATTCACAGTTGCAAAAATGTATTCTTCAGAACCTCGTTCTTCTTTTCTCATAGGGCGGGTAATAATCGTTTTCAAATACATTAAATTTTTAATGTTTTTAATGGCTGCATTCACCAAAGAAGATTTACCTGCCCCAAAATAACCAGTCACCAGAATGAGTTTTCCTGTTATCATGTGAAAATAAGCCTCTGCCGAGGATTGAACTCGGGACCTCAACATCTTCGGACACTGCACGTCTGAAGGTTTCAAGCCTTCAGATTTCAATGTTACCAATGTTGCGCTCTAACCGCTGAGCTACAGAGGCACACACACTTACCAGAAAGTTCCTATAAAAATCTATCTCAGAACTTAAGATGTTTTGTTAATCTCGAAATCTTGACTGGGCAGCCACTCTGCCCGTACTGCATATCCAGTAACATAAACTGCCTTGTCATAAAAACCAGAAAGCCAACTCAAATACAAATCAAAGAACTGCTCACGTTCAGCAGAATCATGCAAAGCCAGATTATTATTGCCTATAATCAACAGCGCAGAAAGCACCAGGATTTTGAGGAGAATAATAAAGGACTTCATTTGACTGCAGTTGCGTTATTTAGGCCCCAATCGAGGTTCACGGCTTGCCCAGTTATCTGCGCGAAATTGCCAAAGAATGCCCCCAACCAAGTCACATACACCCTTCCGAAAGAGACAAACCCATCAAATGACGTGAAATTCGGGTCACTCACCGCCCCAACATAAATCACTGTAAACACGAAAAAGAGTGCGGCGCCGACAAGAATGTACGACCAGATATTCTGTCCGATGTTGGTTGCTTTTACAAAGACAACCAACGCCGCCATCACCATAATAACCAATATCCAGCCCACAGCCATGTTACTTTAGAAACAAGTTTGTATAAATATCTTTCGAGCAAGATTTTTAAGCCCTCAAAACACCTTATAACCATAGCCCCGTCGTATAGTGGCCAAGTATTCGGGCCTCTGGCGCCCGAGACCCAGGTTCGAATCCTGGCGGGGCTATTGTCAAGAAGTAGCGTATTCTTACTCATGTTTTAATAGCAAACCATGACAATAAAGAACGCGGCTGATATGCATAATGTCAAGAACCACCAGTCACAGACTGGTGGCATGATAAATGTCACACCTCGTGTGGTTCTTGAACATCTCAAGAATGAAATTCTTGATGACTGTCAAAGCTCATGGAACTTTGAAGCTTCGGAATTCCACGAGTGATTAAAACCACTCGTCATAGACAAATGGAATTCTTCAGTTTAAAGAAAATAGTTAACCTTCTCAGAAGCTTAGCGCAACCCTTTTAAACCACTTTTCGTTCCATGACTAGGCTTCCATAGTCTAGTGGTCAAGGACGACGCCCTCTCGAACGCCGAGTGTTACATCGTCGAGATTATACACTCAGTCCCTCTGCGGACAGGCATTCCTATTATCGGGTCTGCATTCTCGCAGACTCGTGGAGAACGGCGTAAACCCGGGTTCGAATCCCGGTGGGAGCATTTTCTTTATTGAGCATAGCGAAATAAAGTGCCACTAGCGGTATGAGAACATCAGTTTAAATGAACCGACAAGGTCATTGTATTCACCGAAAAATTTATACATTATTCGCATAAAGTTAGCCGCACCGTTAAAATATCTGTTTTTCCGATGATTCCTACATAAAACTATTTAAGCAAGAACATCTTGTGGCAGGCATGGACGCAATAACTCCAGAAACCGCAAACAATGTAGATGACGATAAAAAGGACGTGCAGCAGACAATCATCAAGTTGCCTGATTACAATCAAAAGCTCACTGACGAAGAAATCGTCGACATTCTGCGCATGGTAGCTCCGGGCACAAACCTTCGCACCGCACTAGATGGCATAGTCAAAATAGGGAAGGGTGCACTCATCGTAGTCGAGAATGAATTTACCCCCGCGATTATCGACGGAGGATTCAAACTCAACTGCCGTTTTACGCCACAGAGGCTCATGGAGCTGGCGAAAATGGACGGCGCAATTATTCTTTCCAACAACATGAAAAAAATTATGTATGCCAATGTATTGCTCACGCCAGACAGCCACATTCCCTCCAACGAAACAGGCACGCGTCACAAGTCAGCAGAACGCAGCGCACGCATGACTAACACCCTCGTCATCGCTGTCTCAGAAAGAAAGCATGAAATAACACTTTATCACAAAAACCTCCGACGCGTGCTGTTGAACAGCAATGAACTGCTCAGAAAAACAAACGAGCATATTCAATTACTGGAAAAACAACGTGAGTTGTTTGACGCTAGCATAACCAATCTTACAAAGATGGAAATGCGCAATTATCCGAGTCTCGACGCTGCCATACAAACTGTCCAAAAAGGATACGCAATACAAAAGATTGCGGAAGGCATCCAAAGGAGTCTGGTCGAGTTAGGCAAGGAAGGCTCGCTCCTGAAAACGCGCCTCAAAGAGCTGCTCACCAATGTCCACGAAGAAACTGGGTTAGTCATAAAGGATTATACCAAACTGGACGTCAAGAAATCTCGCACGTTGCTCCAGTCGCTTTCCTATGATGAATTGCTCGAGAAAGAAAATATCACAAAATCACTTGCATATGAAACCCCAATCAAGCACAAGCAGATAAAAGGATGGCGCGTGCTCAATAAGACATCTTTAGAAGAGCAGGAAATTGCTCTCCTAATCAAAGAAGCAGGTACGCTCGGCAGAGCGCTTAACTCGCAACTAGGATTTTACAAGACCTTACTCGGTGAAGAACGTGGCACGCATACCAAGGAAGAAATCGAACTCATTAAGCTCAATCACGATTCGTTTAATTAAAACATGAAAAAGACGTCTCATTGGAAATTTGGATATACTAAAAAAGAGACGGACAAGTTAGTTAATCTCGTCGTGAAAGGAAAGAAAAGAGCGACTTCTTCGCTTTATGACTCCTACGTTTACAAGAAAAGATTATTGCCAAAAATAGGGGATAGAGTTGTTATAAAAGATTCAAAAAATAGAGCTGGGTGTTTAATTGCAATAACAAAAGTAAATGTCAAACCTTTTGGAAGAATAAGCCCTGTATTTGCAGCTAAAGAAGGAGAAGGAGACTTATCTTTATAGCAAAGGACGCTCATATTTCCCCACTCCGTGCGCCTTTGCTATTCGTGAAGGACGTACAAATTGGTGAAAAGATTATGCCCTTCACGATAGTTTATTGGAGAAAGGTTCACAAGAAATTTTTTATCAAGAGACTCAAGAAAATCAAAAACACGATGTGCCACTCCACACTAAAGTGTAGAGTTTGAAAAGGCACTCGTGTTTTGGATGCTCAAGAATGCAACGCCATAAATGACGTGGTTTGAACCGCATTCTTGACATCAAAAAGATATTTGGTGATAACACTCTGGTGGTTTGCGAAGAATTCAGGGTTGTAAAAATATTCAAGCAATAAGTGAAATCTTGCCGTGTTGCCAGTCGCGCAAAATCTGTATCGCGGTGCGTCGGTAATCAAGTTCGCCGCCTTTCTTAAGGAAACGCTTCTTCTCCCCAACAGCAATAAACAGGTCGTTTTCATCACCCGCCGTAGAAATGCCGTAAAATCGCGTGAACGCTTCAAGATGATGCTCCAGAACATATTTCAACAGCACAACAGCTGCCCTCTCAGGAAGCTTCAATTTTTCAGGGTCGCGTGCGCTCATCAAGGCGATACGAGCTTCGTCGTGCACTTCAACAGGAATAACTCCCGGACTATCCATAATGCGCAAACCGCCAGCAGAAATCCATTGAATACCCTTAGTCGTGCCTGCATGAGGAGAAACCTTCGCTTTTGCCCGCTTAGCAAGCGCATTAATCACTGAGGACTTCCCAACGTTAGGATAACCCACAAAACACACGCGCGGGTCTGGATACCCTAGTTTTTTACCAATCATAAAAAGCCTTTCCTTGAGCACACGCATGCCCAGATTTTTTACCCCAGAAACAAACACACATTTGTTCACACCCAACATGCGTTGCAGCTCCTCAACGGACTCGCGTGAGACCAAATCAGACTTATTAACTACAAATAAAAGCTGTTTCCTATTCCTTTCAACCATCTGTTCAATATCTGCGCTGCGTGAAAGCTCAGGCAGGCGCGCATCCAGCACTTCCACTACAATATCTGCT
>Ga0209210_1002854_pt1 | contig 12200 bp, 17 predicted proteins | sample RifGroA1_FD_183991 | JGI IMG/M metagenome (GOLD analysis project Ga0209210, IMG submission 183991) | Contaminated groundwater microbial communities from Rifle, Colorado, USA - Rifle Groundwater A1 (SPAdes) (version 2) | ecosystem: Environmental > Aquatic > Deep subsurface > Groundwater >...
CTGCCAGTTGAGCCTACAGTTCCAATTACTGTATCTAAATTTACATGATCGCCTTCATGTACGTTGACTGTGCTCATGTGCGCATAATATGATGAAAGTTCTTTGTTGTGCACTATCTTTACAAAGTTGCCGCCAATACTGCTACTTCCAACATTTTTTACTATTCCACTAGTTAATGGATAAATGGGAGTCCCAGCCAAAGCTCTCATATCAATAGCCTTGTGACCACTTTTGTGCCTAGCATCTGTTTGAGTTGCAGAAAACCCTCCAGATGAATACCAAGTGCTTTTAATAGGAGATTGAAATCCTGTCACAACGTTCTTTGAAGAAGCAGGCTCCTCACCAGCCTCTTCTAAAAGCGTACTAATTTCCTCATCAATATTATTAGCCATATGCATATGCTCTTTTAACGGCATTAGAAATGACAAAACCCCAGAATGGATGATCCATTCTGGGGTTTATTATTTTGTCTTAATTTTTAAGATAGTTCTTCATAAAAATATACAGAAATACCTTTATCAAGTAAAGCTTTTTTTAATAAATCAGATAATTCTGGAACATAATCAGTTAATACAGTTGATACATGAACTGTTGCTTTTTCATATTTAGCAGCAGCACAAACTTTATTTAAACACTCTTCAAGAGCCTTAACATCTGTTTCAAGCTTTTCATCTTGACAAAGAAGATGAATTACCCAAGTATCACTTTGAACAGCTGTATTATTAGTTGCGCCAAGCTTATAAGCACCAGTTCTAGTGTTATACCAGCCTTTGGCTTCTTCTTTAACCTTTTTCCATTTCTTCTCAAATACTGGATATAATGGACCTTCTGCTTTACCAGACATATTTGTAATAGATAATACAAATCTTAAGCCAGCATTTTCTGGGGCTAGAATGCTACCTTTAATTACTTTTGTTTTGCCTGTAGGTTGAAATCTGTTTCTTTCTTCAGTTGTATTTTTGCTCATATTATTCCTTCATATCTCCACTTAATGAAGAATATATCACCATTCTTTATTATTTGATATTAAACTGCGTTTATCATCATATAATTTTAATAATTTATTTTTTATATCATCATGATTGCCTATAAAATAGTAAAAGCCTAGTGTAGTATCTATTAGACCATGACCATCCATTATCATAAAAACAGGCTTATTATTAGCAGATTTCAACAACCAATAAATAGTATTTATAGCAGTTATTAAATGTGAATATTGAGGTTTCTTGTTAGTATCTTTAGGTATAAAACAAAAAGCGGATTGTAATAAGCATTCATGAGTTAATTTGCTTGCAATTTTATCTAATTCATAAGATGTGTTTATTTGATCGGCTTTTCCATCATGCAATTCATCCTTGCCTATATAATGATGATTATCTATAAAATCCATTATTATTCCTTTAAAAAATTTTCTAATTTATCTAATTTATTATAAACATTAGAGCTGTCTTCTAATGTAAAATGAAATGTTTTGAAGCCGAATTTTTTAGATGCCTCAAGATTTTCATGTAGGTCGTCGACATAGACGCAGCCGTAGAACTCAGGAAATTGCTGCAAGAAGCTCTGATAATATATCATGCTAGGCTTACGAGCCCCAACATCGCAGCTAAAATGTTTAATTGTTTTGTTATAAAAATTACCGTGTTTTAAAAGACTCGGCATTATTTGAGCATGTTCAATTCCAATATTTGATAATAAGGCAATTTTTAAATCCATCTCATTATTCCATTTTAAAATAGTATTAATTACCGATTCATCCGCCAGACCACATCTTGACCATTCTCGTTTAAGATCATCTATTAAGCCAGGAGATTTAATATTAAAATTATTATCAATCTCTTTGCTTATATCAGTTAAACCTAAATCATGTAATTTTTGAATCTTTTTAAGAAAATGTTTTGCATCTTCAATAGTTATATTTGCTGTTCTTGATAAGAGGTCTAAGAATCTTTCAAAGTGAACAGTTACTAATACATTTCCTATGTCTAAAGCTAAATACTTCATAAATCCTCTATATGTTGATGTAACATTTTAATGTTGTTTAAATTAACATCAATGCTTTGTGGGCTGATGTTTGGTTGATGTAATTGACTAAGTCCTAAATGATTTGAGTATAGCGAACTTGTTATGCATTCTAAATCATTATAATTTGGAACTAAAATACTTTTCTTTCCATTATAAAATCCATCTGCAAGAAAACTCATATATCCTTCACAAATATATAATGGAGAATTATAAATATTACAATAATAATCTGTAGAATTCCATATTGATTTCATTGTTATGTTTTTATGAGATTCATATGGAAATTCTGAAAATATAACAGACTCTTGTTTATTTAATGCGGATACGACCTTATTATTGTTATTTAACAGAGCGGCAATTGCAGAGTGTTCACATGGTTTATTTGGTTTTCCAACAACATGATATGGTCTAATCCAATTAAATCCGTCTTTTAATTCTGGAGGACTATTAGAATCTCCAAAATGTGAATAAACAAAATTTTCATTTGAATTTTGAATAATATTAATTATTTTTTGATAATTATCAGAGTCTTGTTTTAAGAGATGAATATATTGATTAGATAAGCCTGTATTATATTTGCTTTTATGAGTGATTGCAAAATTCATTAATAATGAACTACATTGCCATAAAGTTATGTCTAAAACGTTTGCTATGTGTGAAGTAAAATAATCCAGATCTGATATAATCAGATCTGGATTATAAGTTTTAATTTGTTCGTAATATATGTGAACATTATCATTATCTAATGATAATGATTCTGGGTTATTTGGATCTAATAATGCATCAAGAGTCCAATCAATATTTATGTTTGGGCTTGATTTAGTATATGCAGCATATTTAACTTGATATGGAAGCCCTTTCATTACATGAAAGAAACGCCATAACATTATTTTGCTATTATAATAATTATTAGCAGCATACAATATTTTGAGCATTAAGCTCCTGATAATACTTTCTTAAAGAACTCTACTTGCTTATCAAAAACTTCTCTTGTAGCTTTAACATCAGCTTCAGCAGTATGTGCCTTTTCATTCTTAACGCCATACTTCTTTATAAGATTTGATAAACTATAACCATCTGCCATTGATCCCTTGCAAAAATCTAAAAAGAATTCTATTTGCATTGTATCGATTATTCTTCTTCCAAATGGATAAGTGTCTTTAGCATTACATTTTTTCCAAAGCTGTTCGAACATATCTTTATCAAAATTAATATTTTGTCCAACTAATATTCGTTTTTCAGCAGGAGTACCATCTTCTTGGATCCAGTTTTCTACTTCAACTAATATTTCATTTGGATCGCGATAAGTTTCTCTACCAAATTTAGTAAGATGTTTTAAGTCTTCTAATTTATGACCATTAATTCTTAATGCTGCTGATTGTGCATGATCCGGATTAATAGGTTTAAGATGCCATGTTTTTTGAACATTATCTGAAAGTCTTAATAATGACATTTCAATAACATCATGGATTCTGCTATCTAGCCCAGTTGTTTCTACGTCAGCAACATATAAAGTATATTCCATTGGACGCCTTTCGTGTATAATACACGCTAAGTATAAGACGTTGCCGACGTGGTGTCAATCTTTTTTATTTTGTATAAAATTTTTAATTTTATTTTTAAGAGCATTGAAAGATTTAATGCCAGATTTAAATTGTTCAATTAAAAAATTAACACCTTCAATAGTTTGTAAAAATTCTCTTTGTTTAGATGTTAATTTAGATCCTTCTATAATAAATATTACTTTATTATCTTCAAAAATCTTCCATCTCTCACCTTTATTAGGCATAGAAAATCGTTTAACTCTAATAACTTTTTCAGGAATATTATCCTCTTCATGATAAAGGTCATATTCAAATTTATTTAAATTATATTTAGAACCTTGATCTTTATAATCTTCAATTGTTGAACCTGTTGTGTTATTATCTGTTGTGTTTTTATTGGACATGTGACTCTCATTTACAAATACTATCTATAGCAATTACACCAGTTAAAGCTGCAGAAAGTAATCCTGGAACACCAGCACTTTCTCCAACTACAAACATTCCATCAATCTCAGTTTCAAGGTTATTTCCAATATTAATTTTTGGCGCCAATGGCATAATTGTTGGGGCATGATAATATCCCTTATTAATTATTTCTGGCATAAATCCCGAAATTTCAGAAATAGAAGATGCTAACCAATCATATTCTGGAATAATTGATATTTTACTTTTACCAGCTAAAATATAACTAACCCTTTCTTTAATAATACGATCATTGGTTAATACGAATGTAAGTTTTCCAATTCTATCAGTTTGCTCAAATCCCTTATTTACATAAGGAAGATTTCCAATTAGAGAAAATGATACTTTATTTGAATTCCAACGATTCTCATTTGAACGAAATGCAGATATTGCCATATCAATGTGATCTTCTGGTATTACCGTTCCATTCCAAGAAATTGGTCCTAATTCTAAATCATCTCTAACAATAGAACAACTTGATTTAATAAAATCTTTCATATATGAAGAATTCATTTCAATTCTAACACCAAATCTTGCTATATCATTATTTTCAATAATATCGAATGATTTAAATAAATCTCTTGACCATCTCCAACCGCTTCTACCAACGGCAATTACTAATTTTTTACATCTAATTTCTTGCCCCTCGGAAACTATAATAAAATAGCCCTTTTGTTTGTAAACAGTTTTTATTTCATTATCAAAGCTTAATGTTATATTTTTACATTCATCAACTATATCTGAAATATATTTTGATAATAAATGAATTTCTTTTGGGTACATTTGCATATAATCATTTTGAATTATATTAAATCCAAGCTTTGTTATCCTTTTAGAAATATTTGTTCCAAGTGGCTTATCTTTAATAATTTTAAATGAATCAATGTTTTCAAGAACATGTGATACCCAAGTATTAGCCGACTTAGCTTTTCTTAAGCCGGTTAATTTGGTTACTTTGTTAATGTCACTTTGATATAGTTTACCATCACTATTTGGCAAGCATCCAAGCCAACCTTCTAATTGGCGACGACGTTTCATAGGAGGTCTTCCTAAATCAAATACAATTGTTTTTGCATCACTGTATTCTTGCGCTATTCTTAAGGTAGCGAAAGCCCCAGCAACACCAGCTCCAATAATTCCAATATCATAATTGCTCATATTTATAATTTTTCCAACAGATTCAACTGTCTATACGCGAAATATTATATCAGGCAATGTATTAGTTTTATACTTTTTTCAATAAAGAGTCGATTATATCAAAAATGCTATCATCAAATGGACGCTCATTATTTAATATCTTTCCTAAGGCTATATTAAATTCTTTATCTAAATTTGAAAATGGCCACATAAAATAATAAGACACAGTTCTAAATTGAGATAAGTGCCAATTTTTACTTTCTTCCAAATTATTGGTTAATTTATATTGTTGATTTAATTTATTTAAAACATATAAAGATGCCAAATATGCTCTTTTTTCTGAAACCATTCTAAAATATGCAGGAATTGGTAATGCAAATAAAATTATTAATGGTAAAAATAGTTTCCAACTAACTAACAATAATGGTAATAATATTAATGCCAATATCTGTGGAAACATATATGATAATCCAAATAAATATTTAGGTAAATTGTTAGAATCTTTTACATGAACTAATTCGTGCATTAGTATAACTACTATAATAGTTGGTCTTAATTTCATGAAAGTTTCTGATGGAAAATATATAGTTGATCCAATTGTGGTAGTATATGTTTCCATAAAAGATTTATTAAAAAATAATATTTTGCCCAAAATCTTCATAAAAGTTGATTGGTCTTTATATTTAATTTCCAAATTGGGAAAATATTGCTTTGCAGCATCAATCAAATCTGTAAACAACATATGATACTCCTAATCAAGTTAACTATATACTAATATATGTGGCAGAGAGTTATAAACAATAATTTAAATTTGTTTTAATGCGATCTATTTCACTTTTAGGAAGGCTTCCACTGGATATAAGTGCTAAATTTAAATATTTTGCCTCTTCTTTTTTACCAATATAAAATGCAGATATTGCTAACTCATCTATAATTTTCCATTTATAACAATTGAGTTCTACAAATAATCCATTTAATGGGACTGCTATTACTGATGCCGTTTTAGAATAAAAATAAGCTTTATCATATAATTTATTTCTCCTACAATATGCGCTTAAATAACATAATGCTTCGGCTCTAGTTGGGCATAAATTATGCGCTCTTAAATATGCAGACTCAATTAAGCTTACATTATCTTGTTGTAAAATTTCAAATATCTTTGCAATTTCAAAAGCAGATGTAAATTGTTCCTCAATCCAATCACCCATACTAATTCGTTTTTCATAAAACTCAATAGCTTTTTTAAAATTTTTAGCATCTCTATATGATTGAGCACAATAAAATGTATATCTAGAATTAGCGGGATCTGTTAATAAGGCTTTTTCAAAAACTAATGCATCATTTACATATTTATTTGGGTCTTTAGATCTATTTCCTATTCCACCAAATATAATATTAGAATCTTTTAATGTATTAATAGCGATGCCAGGAGGCATTTCTAAATATTCATGAAGAACGCCAACCCATTTACACTTAATATCATTCCTAATTAAATGTGGTCTTTTATAGATTATATCTCCATGATAAATTTCTATATTATATATCGGATCTATTAATTTAGAAATATTAGAAGGATTATTTATATTTAATATATCATCGGCATCTATCCATAAAATATAATCTGATTTATTATAAGATAAATTAAGAGCTAAATTTCTATTAGCTTCAAAACTTTCCCACACATGCTCATAAAGTTCGCCAGGAATATCTTTTAAATACTCTCTGATAATATTTTGGGTGCCATCGGTGCTGCCTGTGTCGCAAATAATCCAGTAATTTATAAATTGCTTTATAGACTCTAAACATTTAATAATACAGTGAGCCTCATTTTTTACAATCATTGATAAACAGATACTACTCATATTTGTATGATATACCATATTAACAAATTCTTAATATATTTATAATTAGAATTTGTAGCCAGATGCTTATAACTATTCTGATTTTATATTATCTTGCTGCGAATGTGATCGCGATACGATACGATTGTGGTATTGTGGGAACTTGACTTAATGTAAGAAAGTTTGGCGACGTCATAGCTATTCTTACAGAAGTTGTGCCGGCTGGAATATGAACTTCAATAGGAGGTTGTGTGTATTGAATCTCTGCGCTAGTTATCATTGCATAATTAGGCAATAACTTTATTATAGGTGTTATTATCTGATCGTCAACTAACATATTTTGAGTGGATGAGTTCCAATATCCATCTACTATTCTTGCGCTCCATGGAAAACTTAGAATAAAATTATCAACAGGCTCTCCCTCTACCCCATTTGACCATAATGGAATCAATCCGGGAGATATTGTCATATTATCATCATTAGTATGAGAGAATAATGTAGCCCAAAGAGTTAATATGTTTGCTCCGTCAGGTATGGCAATTGAATCAGATATAGTATCAGTTCTAGTAATTGCAACTTTATGATCAATGTATCCATCACTATGTGGAGCTAATGCAATATTACGAATTACATCTTGAGGTAGCCCAATAGCTTCAAAATGATCTCTATCTGAGTATGCATTTATTTTAATGTAATACGGATTAATGATTAAAATTCCATTTTCACCAGAAGTAGCTGGAGGATTGGTAGAGAAATATGAATTATGTGCTGCCCATGCTGCATTTATTTCATTGACTAAATTATTTAAAGATGTGCCAAATAAACTAACACTATAACCATCAGTTACACCTGGTGAAGTTCCAAGTGTCATATCTAAAGTAGCATAACCATCAACAGTTGCTGAAGCATTAAAAGTAGCTCTACTAGTGCCTCCTACTATAACTGCAACTCTTGTACTACCTCCGTAGTTAAAATAACCATCTTGCCAAGTAAATAATTGTCTTGAACCTATATTGCGATAAATTTTCTGTAATAAAGTTGTCATTTATTCCTTATGCCAAAGTGATAATTATTCTTATATCTTCTGGATTGCCATCCTCAACAGTTTCTATTTCTGAATCTACAATTTGACCAGAAGTAATTGATGATGTTAAAAATGATGTTTTATTGCTAGTAGCATTGGCTCCATCAGAATAATTAACTTGAGGCTTATCACCATCAGTAGAGAAAATAGAATAACCATCTAATAAAATATCAACTCGTGTAGTACCAGATGTTCCAGCACTACGTCTTAATAATCTAACCGAATTAATAGTTAAATTACTTTCTGCAATTTGTGGGGCATCAAAAATAGCAGGCAAATTTGAAATTAATGATAAATCACCATCTATAGTAAAATCCCACTTGCTTTGACCTGCTGGTCCTGTCACTCCAGTAACACCAGGAGATCCTTGAGGACCTTGTATTCCTTGAGGACCAGTAGGACCAGTAACGCCAGTAACACCAGGAGATCCTTGTATTCCTTGAGGACCAGTTACTCCAGGTGACCCTTGAGGTCCGGTCGCACCAGTTACTCCTGTTACTCCCTGAATTCCTTGTACACCAGTAACTCCTCTAGGACCAGTATCCCCTCTAGGACCAGTTACTCCAGTCGTTCCAGCCGCTCCAGTTGGACCATAAATCACTTCAACCACTTGTTCGGTGGTATATTTAGTGCCGTCCCATCTAATATATCCTGGATTTATAAAGCTCATTTACCCTCATCAACTTTGTATAAGTTTCATAATGATGCTAAAATTTTAGTATATTTTATATATCTGAAATAAGCTTTTGAAATTCTTCTTTGGATATTTCCACTGCATTAGTAATCTTTTTTTGAGAATTATTCTGATCTTTGGCTGATACAATAATTATTATTTTGCCCGGATTATCAGACTTTCTACATTCTATGTATGATTTATCTTCAAATTGAATTTTCATTTAATTATCTTTGGAATAAAAACTGGTGTAAATTTATTGATTTTATAATTGTATATAGATACATCTGACCAAATAACATTATCATTATTATTAAGACAGTATCGTATTGCATCAAATAAGTCTTTATATGGAACCTCTAATAACCTTCTAGATTTTGATAAACATCTATAAAAATACATAAATTTAATTTCTTTCTGTAATAATTTCAACATAATCTTCGTGTACAAACACAGAATGTTCTTCATGAGCACCAACATCTGAAGTTTCAACTGTCCAATTATCTGTCATAATTTTAGTATTTTCTGAAAAAATAGTTAACATTGGTTCAATGGCAATTGCCATTCCAGCATATATTCGCACTCCTTCATCTGATAATGATTTATTTGAAATAAATGGCTGTGCATGAGGAATACCATTACCATGCTCATCAGTAGATATTCCATGACCTCCATATTGGGTTACAACTTTAAATCCATTATTTTTAGCAGATTTATAAATTGCATTTCCAATTACTCCAAGCCTTTTACCAACCTGAATTGCTTGAATTCCTTTTAATAAGGACTCTTTTGTTGCTTCAATTAATTCAATATGCCTTTTATTTTTTGGCTCTCCAAAAATACAAGTAATCGCAGAATCAGCGATTGCTCCTTCAAATGTAGCTCCAAGATCAAATGAAACCACATCTCCTTCTTTAAGAACATAATCTTTTGGAATACCATGAACTAATTCTTTATTAATGGAAATGCAAACTGCTTCTGGAAACCCTTTATAATTTTTAAAAGTAGCTGAGCACTTAGAGTCTAATATTATTTGTTCGGCTTCTAAACTTAATTCGCGCATAGTTAAAGATGTTTTTTCTTTAACTCTTTGTTCTAAATGATTTAAGCATTTAGCAACAACTTTCCCGGCAATGCGCTGTTTTTCTAACCATTCATTATTTTTTAATGTGAAAAAGCCATTTGTTAAAAATGGCTCTTTAGTATTTATTCTCATTTAACTTGATCTCCGAGAAATTATTTTCTTTTATTAGCTTCATCAAATACATGACTATTAAGTCTTCTTCTTTCGGCAATAACATCAGCAGCCGAATCAAAATCTATATATGATTTAAAATCATCTTCTTGCATCATAGATATGATTTTTTTATCAATAAGTAATTGTGACGCTTCAAGTTCATTTAAAGTTTTTCTATTTATATTAGAATTATTTATAGAATTAGCTATATAATCTCTAATTTTAATTAAAGAAACCATTTCATCTAATTTCATAATTATTTCTCCAAATTGACATGATTGCGAAGAATTGTTCCATCTTCACTAATACCATCAACTACAGTTAATCCATATTTCATATATATTTTTAATATTATATATTTATATTCTAGTTCTGCAGTTTTGGCTTCAGCTGTTGCTATTTTGTGTTTAGCTTTTGCCAATTCAATAGTCATTTTATCATATTCTGATATGAATTCTTGCTCAGTTTTAATAAAACCAACTGTATCTATAGGTCCTTGTGATGTTTCGTCGCTCATGTAGAATCCTTTTATAATATCTCCGCAGCCTTAGAAGCCAATCTACTACGTTCGCCTTGAATAAAAGTAATATGTCCTGCTAATTCAGAATTTTTGAATTTATCAATTATATTGACCAATCCATTATTTGTTGCATCAAGATCAGAATTGTCAATTTGCTCTATATCACCTGTTAATATGATTTTGGAGCCCTCTCCAGCACGAGTTAAAATAGTTTTAACATCTTCTTTACTTAAATTCTGACATTCATCAACAAATATTATTGTATTTGGAATACTTCTTCCACGAATATAAGTAATAGCTTCCATTTCAATAAGACCTTTTTTAGTATACATTTCTAAATTTTTACGCCAATCACCATGTGTGGCGCCTTTGGCTCCAAATAAAAACTCAAAATTATCAAGAATTGCCTGAAACCAAGGTCCAAGTTTTTCTTCCATTGTTCCTGGAAGATATCCAATATCATTTCCGACCGGCTGAATTGGTCTATAGATAATTAATTTATCATATTCTTTTTTATTAAGAACTAATTCTAAAGCAGAGGCTAATGCTATTAAACTTTTACCTGTTCCAGCTTTACCAATTAAAGTAACAAGATCAACTCCTCTATCCATTATTAAATCAATAGCAAAAGCCTGCTCTTTATTTTTAGCAGAAATGCCCCAAGGAAACATCTTTTTAATAAGCTTTACTTTAGTAGGGCTAACCTTACGTCCCAATGCTACTACATTCTCTTCATCATCAGAAAATGAAACACATTCATGTAAGTTTAAAGTCATATTACATGTTCTGGGATCTAAAGATCCTGATTTTTGTAATTCTAATCCCGCTTCAAGATCAATTACATTTTGTGCACCGGCATATAATTCAGTTGAACTAAATTGTTTATTAATATGAGCTATAGCATCAATTGATCTTGATTTAGCTTTAATTCTTAAATTAATATCATTACTTACTAAAGTAACATCTTTAGTTGGGTGTTCTAAGTAATTTATATATGTACAAGCTAGTATTTGAGTATCACCATATTTAGGGTCGCCAAATCCTGAAAAATTTAGATTTTTAAGATCATAATATGACGCATCCACTTTAAGCATTATATTATCATCCAATAAAATACCAACACTAATATCCCCAAGATTACTAACCTCATCTAATAATCTAATAGATACTCTTGCGTTTCTTCCTGCCTCCCCAGCTAATTTTTTTAAATTATCCAATTCATTTAAAACTGCAATTGGTATAATTACATCGCTTTGGGAAAAATGTGTATAAGCACTAGGATCGTCAATCAAAACAGATGTATCTAAGATAAATGTTTTTCTCATATTTATTATTATTCCGATTCTTCAAAGAGTGACCAGCAGTTAACTTGCATTTCAATAAAAAGTTGTTTTTTAGGATCTAATTCTCGTAAATCCCGTTTAAGTTTATACGTGCATTTATGCCACTCTCCTACAAGTTGATTTTCAACATATACTTGCATGTGACCATCCAAGTCGTCTATAACCTGGATATTATATGTTGTTAATGTTTGGCGTAGTTTTATTTTTTGTTCAATAGACAAAAGACCATCTGAGGTCCAAATCTCGTGGATTGGGACGCCCATCTGGTCTAATAAATTTCTTAAAAATCTATTTTGCTCTTGTTGAGATTCAAGCTTAACATCAGCATCATAAT
>Ga0209210_1002858_pt1 | contig 12186 bp, 19 predicted proteins | sample RifGroA1_FD_183991 | JGI IMG/M metagenome (GOLD analysis project Ga0209210, IMG submission 183991) | Contaminated groundwater microbial communities from Rifle, Colorado, USA - Rifle Groundwater A1 (SPAdes) (version 2) | ecosystem: Environmental > Aquatic > Deep subsurface > Groundwater >...
GGAATTCAGATTCAACAACCGAAACGAAAATGTATTTAAATTGTTAATTGATATTTGTATTGTAAGGAAGACAGTTTAGTGCGGAATTGACCTAATCACCATTTTTTTCACTTCAATTTTTTTCTTTCCCAACATATATGATTGAAGAACTTTTGGAATTTTTATTGAGCTGTCTTTTTCTTGATGATTTTCCATGAACGCGATTAATGCCCTCGGCGAAGCAAGAACTGTGTTGTTCAAAGTGTGCGCGAAATATCTTTCTTTTCCGTTGTCAATTTTTATGTTTAATCTTCTTGCTTGCGCTTCTTCCATATTTGTTAAAGAGCCGATTTCAAAATATTTTTTCTGTCTTGGAGACCACGCCTCTATATCGCAGGATTTTGCCTTTAGATCTGCTAAATCTCCAGAACAACATTCCAAAACTCTGACAGGAATTTCCAATTCTCTAAAAACATCAATGGTAAATTGTTGCATTTTGTCATACCAAGTGTAAGAATCTTCTGGTTCGCAAATTACAATCATTTCTTGTTTTTCAAATTGATGAACTCTGTAAAAACCTTTTTCTTCAATTCCATGCGCGCCGACTTCCTTTCTAAAACACGGCGAGTAACTTGTTAATGTAATAGGGAGTTGTTTGCTCTGCAAAACTTTGTCAATAAATCTGCCTATCATGGAATGCTCAGAAGTTCCGATTAAATACAAATCTTCGTCTTGAATTTTATACATCATCACATCCATTTCTGCGAAACTCATTACGCCCTCAACGACTTTTCTTCTAATCATAAACGGCGGAAGAACATATTCAAATCCTTTTTTAATCATATAATCCCTTGCGAACGCCAACATTGACGCGTGCAACAAAGCCAAGTCCCCTCTCAAAAAATAAAATCCATTCCCAGAAATTTCGCGCGCAGAATCAAAATCAACGCAGTTAAGTTTTTCAGCAAGTTCGGCGTGATTTATGATTTCATAATCAAATTTTTTTGGCTCCCCGATTTTTCTTATTTCAACATTGTCTTTGTCCGACTTTCCAATTGGAACAGAAGAGTGAATTATGTTTGGAATTTTCATCATCAGTTCTTTAATTTCTTGTTCAAGTTCTTTTCTTTTTTGTTCGCTCTTTGCGATTTTTTCTGGAATTTCTTTTGCGTTTTTCAAAAGTTCTTTTTCTTTTTTTGAATCTCCTAATTTTTTTGCCTCTGAAATTTCTTTAGAGATTGTATTTCTTCCGCTTCTTAATTTATCTTCTTCAAATTTTAATTTTCTCCATTCCTCGTCGAGCTTTCTGACTTTATCAACAAGAGGAAGTTTTTCGTCTTTGAATTTTTTCCTAATATTTTCCTTAACTAATTTTGGTTTTTCCCTAATCAACTTTATGTCAATCATAAAAAATACAGGGAAAAGGGATATTTAAATTTTGTTGAGGGAAAATTAAAAAATATTTTTAATCTTTGAAATCATGAATTAAAGTTATAGGAAAAGCAAAAATCTTTTCCTAAATCAAAAAGTCCTTTAAGTTTTGTTTGGGACTTTTGGATGTTCAAGGAACTGAATACTTGAATTTGATGAAGTTCCTTGACATAGTCAAGACAAAAAAATAGTGAATGTTATTGACTATGGTCGCGATTTTTTAGATGCGATAATCTTAGGAATCCTTTCTGTTTTAATCTATAATTTTTCAAAAAGGTATTCAAGGCAATCCAACTAACTTTTCATCTCTTCAAATATTCAATCTCTTCTTCGTCTAATTTCAGTTCTTGCTGAATTTTTGGATTTGAGAGAATTATTTGTTTTAAAATCCCAAATTCTTGGTTTGCTCTTTTTTCTCCAATGTGAACATGCGACGCGTATTTTTTTGCAATTGAAATTTTTTTCGCTGTTTTCTGATTGTTCATCCAGATTTTCAAAATCCTCGTCGGTTTTTTGTAAGAAGTAAATCCTGTTTTCGGAGTTTTCTTTGACGCTGAAATTCCATAACTTAAAAAAATATTTTCATAGACCAAAAATCTCCAGTATTGCTGTTTGTAAATTCTTCCCTTGAATAAATCAACTTTACTAAGCAAATCATAGGCACGCGCGAGTTCTTTTCCGCGATATTCTGTAGGAATATTTTCTTCAACCCATAAAATTATATCATCAATCGGCATTTTCACAGAATCAAAAACATTCAAGAGTTCGTTTGAAGGTTTTGTTTTAAAAATTTGTTTTAGAGCATTAAAAATATTTATTTCAGTATTTCTCTCGTCAAAAATTATTTTGCTATAATCTTCTAATTTTGAAGCTGACTGCAAATCATTTATCGCAGCGCGCAAATCCCCCTTTGATTTAATTGCAATTTCAGTTAATATCGTCGGGTGAATTAAAATATTTTCTTTTTTCAAAACACATAACAAAGTTTCTTTAATTGTGTGGTAGTCAATTTCTTTTAGTTCAACCATTTCTGATTTGCTTCTAACTGGCGCAAGTTTTTTATTCCAAACATCGTTCGCAGTAATTATTATTGGAAATTTCGCGTCTTCAATTAATCTCACCAATTCTGGAATTCCTCCCTTGTCATAATAACCGCTTATCCCGTCTGCTTCATCAACTAAAATTATTTTTGTTTTTTTACTTAAAGACATTTGTTCTAATGCGGGTTTTAATTTCTCGTCGAGGTTTTCCTTATTTCTAAAATCAGACGCGTTTAATTCAAAAATTTCTGAATCATTTTCTTTTGCAGAAACATGCGCCAAAGTTGTCTTTCCTGTTCCAGGCGGACCATAAAGAATCATTGCTTTTTTCTTGTTCGGAAATTCCAAAATAAATTTTTTTATTTTTTCAATAGCAACTTCCTGTCCTTTCACGTCGACAAAACACGACGGTCTATGTTTTTCAGTCCAAGATATCATCAAAAGAAAAATCTTTTTTACTTTATAACCTTTGAGGATTATTTTATAGTGATTGCATTATACAGATTGTCTAAATAAATATTTTTGTTCAAGTGTTCTTAAAGTGGATTCAAACATAGGAGCAAAAAAAACAGAACAAGAAGTATCGCCTAATAATTGTAAAACATTTTGTACGGAACTTAAATCTTCTTTTATTCTTTTAACGACTCTTGAATCATCTAAGAAACCTTCTTGAAGGGCGTTTTGATAATCTCGGTTAATCGCACCAATTAGTTCATTACCTCGTTCATACATTTCTTCTCTTGGAATAAACATAATTTTTTGACAATTTTTCTATTTAAAATTCTTGTGGAGAGAAAATATATTTTGGGTTTTTAGGATTTGAAAAACTTTGCTCACAATTTCAAAACTAAAAAAGAATTGAAAACCTAATTTAAAAAATTACGAGAACACCGAGTTAAAATTTGTTATGCATTAATTTTTTCTCGCGAAAAATCTGTCGCTAGACGATTTTGGGGAAAAAGAAATTTGGCGACAAAATCGCATCTGATTGAAAATTTTTCTTGTCAAAGACCGACGAAAAATTTTAAGGAAGTTGTTACCAGGGTAAATTCCTTAATGAAGTTAGTCGCGAATTTTAAATTGTCTTCAACTTTTTTGCAAAATATTCGTTTAACGATTTTACCGACGACAAATCAAATTTTAATTTACTAAATTTAAATCTCCGTTTAAAATAATTGGTTTCATTGCTTCAATCTCGTCGGAGTAATTCATTTTCGGAATTGGATTAAGCAAAAATATTTTTTTGTTTAAAACATGTGCAAAAGCCATTTCAATCAAAGAATTTCCACCAATATAATTTTGAATATTATTTTTGTCTTTGTTAATAATCAAAACAGCGTCGGTATTTTTTATTTCTTCAAAATATGCACGAATTACATCTAATTGAATTTTCTCCAATTTATTTTCAACATCAATTGTTCCATTTGCATATTTTTCCGCATTTTTTGGAAGAATTATTTCGTGCCCAAATAAAGTTAATTTATCTTTTATTTCAATCATTTCTTGCTTAAAAATTTGTCTTTTTAAGAAATTGGATAACGCTAATTTACAATCTATTTTTTTAAATTTTATGCGACATCACCGGAGGCATTTAGAAATGTCGCTTAACATGAACAGAAAAGGGAAGATGTGTGAGAAGAAACCGCTTAGGTTTCTTTCATCTTATTCCTTTCCCAAACCCGCTAAAACAAAACTCGCGAGAAGTGCTTGAAGTTGAATAAACGGATCAGAACCCTCAACAATTCTGAATTCTGATTCTCCAGTTTTTTCTGTAAGTTTAACTTTTATCTCGGGTTCAACAGGAAGATTCCAAATTTCTTTTTGAATTGCTTTAATTACATCTTGTCCTGAAATTGATTCTTTCAACATAATGTCTAAAAGTTTTTCGCGCGAACTTTGAAAATCCCCGGCGAGCGCGTAGTCCAAAACTAATTTTATGTCTCGCGGTTTTGCATTTGAAATAATTGTCTGAACAAGTTCCAAAGAAACTCTCGGACTAACCGCAGCAGTTGATTGCAAAATATTAATTGCTCGACGACAATCTCCCTCGCTCCCTTCATAAATCGTCTCGATTGCCTCGGGAGTAATTGAAAGATTTTCTTTTTCAGAAATCATTTTTATAACTCTTTCAACATCTTTTTTTTCCAAAAGTTTAAAACGAAAAATCGCGCAACGCGACTGAATTGGATCAATAATTTTACTTGAATAATTGCAAGACAAAATAAATCTGCAAGTTGAAGAATAATTTTCCATAGTTCTTCTCAATGCCTGTTGAGCTTCTGGTGTCAAAGCATCTGCCTCGTCAAGAAAAATAACTTTAAACGAAACATTTCCAAGGGACTTTGTTCTCGCGAAATTTTTTACTTTTTCTCTGACAACATTTATCCCTCTTTCATCAGACGCGTTTAATTCCAAATAATTTTCTTTCCAGTTTTCTTTGAATAATTCTTTTACAATTATCAACGCTAAAGTTGATTTCCCAATTCCAGCAGGACCTGCAAATAAAAGATGAGGAATGTTTAGCGAGTTTGTCAAGGACTCTATTCTCTGAATAATTCCGTCTTGTCCAACAACTTCTGAAAATTTCAGCGGCCGATATTTTTCTGTCCAGATTTCACTCACCATAATTAAATTTAGTTGCCCCTGCTTTTAAAGATTATTGTGTTTATTTTATCAGAAGAAAAAAATTTATTAAAAATATTTTCATCACAATAATCTTTATAATTAATAGTTTTGAAAAAATTAAATGACAATAACTATCGACGAGAAAAGAAGGGAAGAAAGAAAATATAATCTGAAATTAAATTTTTTAGAGGAACAGAATACGCAAGTATTACCTTGGGGGCGTATCAAGTTTGTAAAGAAAATCCGAATTATTCTTTAGCAGTAGCAATGGGAGTTGCTTTTTTGGGGTCAAGATCGGCATCAGATAAAATTAAAGAATCTTTAAGAAAATTACGAGACCAAAAAATAAGAGATGAACTAAATTTTGAAGAAAAAATGCAAGAAAGAGCAAAATAATGCCAAAACTTAAATGAAATAATTCTCAAGGGGTAACAATTATTTAAAAACCTTTTTTTATTTATTTTAATGCTGATAGAAGCGGTTGTCCTGGAAAGGATGCAATCCTCACGCCTCTGACAAGTGTTCAGCTATTAATTCAGAGAACAGGCTATAACTCTCTGAACGAAACCTCCACTTTACACGCCTCTGATGGATGCGAAAAGATAACCTTTAAAACAAATCGATAGGTTAAGATTGATTCGATTGTGTTTAAGGAACTTTTTCACCGAGCCTGCTATCAGCTCTTATAATGAAAAAGAAAATAAAAAAAGTTGCGAAAAAAAAGAAAATTATAAAATGTTGCAGAGGAGCAAGCAGAAAAACCAAGGTCTCAAAAGTTGCTAAATTAAAAAGATTAGCAAAAGCAAAGAAAGGAAAAAAGAAGGTAAAGAAAAGATAATTCTTGTTGAAATTTAGAGAAAGGATAATAGCGACGATAAAATCTTTTGATAATTTTTGTTTACTTAAGAGAACTTTGCAAAAATAGGTTTTTGAAATTTAATTTTGATTTATGCAAAAAATAATCAACTTTGCCGTCGGGAATTTTTCATAAAGTTTGCAAAAATATTTTTGCGACAGAAAAATGCGAGTTATTCAAACTTCTCTTAAAAATTAGCAAAACTACGACGATATAAATGAAAAAGGTTTTATCAGACAAGTATTTCTTGGGAAGAAAGTGTGTTTTTGCGATAAAAATAAACTTACAAATTAAAGACAAACGAATTAAATGCAAAAATTGCAACAAATATTAATCGCTAAAAAAATTAAAAAAAGATTTGATGAATCTTTACTATTTTTATTTTCAATTTGCGTTACTCCGCAACTTGCTGCGAAACAAATTGAAACCAAAAAATCCATTGGATTTTTTGGTCAAGAAAAAATGTCCTATTTTTTAGGGGGATAGAAAATCTCCAAATCCTTTTTGATTTATTCGCGGATTTGGTGAGAACAGAAAACATCGACGGAGAAAATAAATTGGAGCTTGTTTTTTGTGTTAAAAAAACACCGACGGCAAAAAAAGTTTTTCGAATAAAGAAATTGTCGGACAATTTCTGTCTTTTCAGTTTAGCGACCGCGACAAGCAAAGTATTAATTCAAACTGAAAATAAATGTCGCGGATTTTTTTTAGGATTAATAAAACAGGAAATAAAGAATTTACAAACTATCAAAGAGTTTGTTTAATTATTTTATTTTTTCGTTCAAAAAAATCTTTGCGCGATTTTGTCGACGAGATTTCAGAATCAAGATGGGTTTCTTATTTAGGTTTAAAAAAAATTCCAAAGAAAAGCACTTTGCATGATTGGTTAAAAATTTTCAATATGAAAATAATTAGAAAAATTTGCAAAGTGCTTTTACCAAAAAAAATTAAATTGACTTCGATTGATGGAACTGGATTTGATTCGTGGCAAAGATCAAGACATTATGAAAAAAGGGCGGAGAAAATAAAAAAATTACCTCCGATGAATTACGCAAAGGCGAGTCTGTTTGTCGACGTGAAAACACAAATAATTTTAGATTTTGATTTGGTCATGAGTCACCAACACGATGTAAAAATTGCAGAAAGAATTTTTAAAAGAAATAAAATAAAAAATATTATTGGACTTGGAGACAAGGGTTATGATTCAGAAAATTTACATGAAATCGCGAGAGAGAATAGAATAATTTTTTACGCGCCCGTTAGAAAAATTAGCAAACTTGCATTGAGTAATAAAAGACCAAAAGGATTTTATCGACGGAAATGTATTAAACTTCCTGAATTTTATGGGATGAGATGGATTAATGAAACAATAAATTCTGTTTTGAAAAGAACCCAAATTAATTCCTTGCGAAGCAAAAAACATTTTATGAGAAAAAGAGAATTTGGTTGGCAAATTATTTATTACAATGTAAAAAGAAAAATAAAAATTTCACAAAAAGAAAAACAAATTTTTATTTTTTGCAAGATTGAGATTTACTCAATCCGGACAGAGCAGGGGAACATATATATTTATAAAATTAAACTTATTCTCTTCGTCTATGGATTTTCGCGATTTGTTCAAACCCTATTCCCCAGAAATTAGGGGAGATTTAGAAGCATATTTGCGTGAGTATAATGGAAGTAGTGCCGACAATATGTTTTGTGGTCTAAAATATTTTTATGTTATTAAGGATAAAGGGTGGATGGTTCCGGGCCAGACGTGGATAAGAGTGAATCAAAGTCCAGTTCCAGATATTGCTTATGTAGTCAATTCTGATTTTATGTTAGAAAGTCATGGTCAAGGAGAACACAATATGAGTTGTGTCGGCGCTACGAAAGGAGTTTATAATCCTTCTAAAGCATTAAGAAGAAAAGTGTGGGCAATTTTGGGTTTGAACCTTAATCCGCCGGTCCGAACGTAAGTGGGAGCACGTTTTTTAATTGAATATAATTATGTTAGATTCCTTTTCAAGAGTGAAGCAAACTCAATGTGACCAATTATTTATGTCCGTGAGTATAGTATAAAAATTTTTCTTGCTTTTTAGACAAAAAATCTTTAGAATTATTTCATCTCTTTTTCAAATTCATTTAAATCTTTTTTTAAGATTTTCACAGATTCTTCAAATATTTTTTCTGTAGGAATTTGTCCCCAAGATTCTATTGTAACAATTAATTCTTCTGTTGGTTTGGTTTCAAATTCTTTTTTGTATCTCTGAGAAATTCCTTCACAAACATCGCAAATTTCCTGCTTTTTGTCGTCGATAATTACAATCTTATCTCCCTTTTCTTTTATGTCATTATCGCAAATTTTTTTTATTTCTTCTTTCAAAGATTTATCCAAAATTATCTCGCAAACATTTCTATAAAACATTAAACCAGGAGACCACTTCGCGTGTTCAATTCCTAACCCCTGTTTTGCAGTCGCCTTTATGTCAAGTTCTTGTCCTTTATTTAAAATCACAATTGGGATATTTTCATAAACAATTTCCGCGCCTTTTATTTCCCCTGAATTTACAATCCCCTCTGATTTTATATTTAACTTTAATTCAACGCCTTTTTCTGAAACTTTTTTATTTTTTAATGGAATGAGTCCCATTCTGTGAGAAATTGTTTCATCATAAAGAACAGAATCATTTTTTGTTATTTCTATTTCATCAATTGCAAGAATTGGAATCCTATTTACATATCTTCTTATTGCATTTGCTAAACTCTCCTCCATACTTGCCTTGAAAATTATTTGATTTTCGTTTTTTTGAATTTTCTCCATATTAATTTATTTTATTTTTAATTTTTAAAACTTCCTACACTCTTCTTCCTCTGCGTCCACCTTGTTTTTTAGGCCCGCCACGGGCATACCTCGTTGTATCTAAAATATTTAAAATTTTAAAACCAGCCCTTGTTAAACTTTTTATTATCGCATTTGTTCCAGGCCCTGGTGCAGGATTTCCTGTCTTTGCCCTGATTCTTATGTAAACATTTTTTATCCCCAGTTCGTTTAATTTTTCAGCAACACGTCTTGCAATAAACATTGCAATTGTTGGATTTGCCTTTAATCGCGATTGTTTTGTAACTTGTCCACCAGTAACCTTCGCAAGAGTTTGCCCCGCCATATCTGTAACATGCACAAGCGTGTTGTTAAATGAAGTGTAAATATTTAAGACCGCTTCGTATTCTTTTTTATCTTTTGGTTTTTTTATCTCAATTTTTTCTTCTGCGTTTTCTTTTGCCATTTCTTCTTCACTCATTTTTTCTCCTTGCTCTTTAATGAAATTTTATTTTCTAAATCTTGCGAGATGATGTATGAAGGAACTGAAACAACTTTCCCGTCGACCAAAACCTTTTTATGCACGATTAATTGCCTTGCATGTCTTGAGGTGTTTGCCAAATTTTTTTTAAGTAAAATTGTTTGAAGTCGCCTGTTTAAATAATCTGTCTTATTTAATCCAAGAATATCTGAAATAGAATCTACTTTTAATCCAAGCTTATTTAATTTTTCTAATAGCGATTTTTGTTCTTTGTCGTCGGAAGAAATAAGACTTTTTGCTTTTTTTCTTATCAGAGAAACCTTTGCTTCTGCTTTCCAAATTTCTTTTTTATTTTTAAGACCAAATTCTTTTTTTAATTCTGCTTCTTCTTCAATTCTCTTTTTATCAAACGGTTTTTTTGGTCGCGAATATAACTTATGTTTTCTTTTCATTGTTTATTCCCCATTATTTCTTTCTTTTTCTTTTTAATTCCAGAACCCCTTGCTTTGTTTTTTCTAAAATGACTTCTTGTTCTTTGGCCTCTTGTCGGCTGTCCTGTTGCATGTCTTATTCCGCGATAACTTTTTATTTTTCTTAATCTTTTAATATCAAAATCTCTTTTCAAATCCAAATCACTTCCGATTAAATGTTTGTCTTCTCCGTCGTCAAAATCTTTTCTTCTATTTTTCAAAAATTTTGGAAGTTCTATTTTTTTCGCAAATTCTGAAATTTTTTCAATTTCTTTTTCTGTAAGCTCTCCAATTTTTTTTCTTTTGTCTATTCCAGTTTTTTTGCAAATAGCATTTGAGATTGCCCACGAAATTCCTTTAACTTTTGTCAAGCCGACGTAAATCTTTGAATTTCCTTCTACATCTGCAGACAGAATTCTTACGACTCTTCCTACATCTTTCTTTTGTTTTTCTTCTTCCATTTTATTGTGTGAAAAGATTAAATCTTTCTTGATTAGTTAATTCCTGAACAATTCTTTTTTCAATTGCCTTTTCAGGATCAGGCAAGTTGGAAATTCTTTTTTTCATTTCCTCAAACGATTCGAATTCTTTTTCTTTTCTCTGCTCCAGAATTTCGTTCATATGTTTTTTTCCAAATCCAGGGAGCAATTCAATTTGATGAATTCTTTTGTTTATTGCAGTTGAAGCATTAAAAAACTTAATAAATCTTTCTGTGTTCGCCTTTACTATTTTTGAAACAAATTCTTGCAGATGTTCTTTTGCTTGCGAAGTTAATTTTTCTCTGTGCAATCTTCCGAGGATATAATAAACTTTGTCGCGTTTTCCCTCGCCAATGTAAACTTTTTCTCCAATTTCTAATTGAACTCCTTTTCGCGGAACAAGTTCAAGAAGTATTAAATTTTTTTCCCCAATTGCCTGTGCGATCGGCATAAATTTTCCTTCAAGAGGATATCCATTGGGCAAGTATTCTATTATGATTGCAAATTCTTCTTTCTCTGTCATTTTTAAAACTCTTTAATAATCTCAAGGATTTTTTTAATTTCATCTTCATTAAATCCAGAACAAATTTTCAAAACTTCTTCATCTGTTGCAGGCAAGAAATCAATTAGTTTCACAATCTGTTCGTCTTTTACTTTTAGTAAATCCAATGCAGTTAATTTTTCTTTCATTGTTTCTGCAGTTTCAGATTTTGTTTCAACAAATTTTTTTATAAAACTTTTTATTTCTGCGTTTTCGTCGTCGACAAATTCTTTTGCTTCTGCAATACTCAATGCCTTTTTTTCTATTATCATTTTAATTTCTTTAAGTGAACAGGCGCGATCAAAAATTTTTTATTTTTTTCTTGCGTTTTTATATTTATAAGATAATGGCTTCCTCGTTTTCCTTCAACAACTCCTGTGCTTCCCTGAAGTCGTTCTGGGAAGTTAAAGTCAATTGCTCTTTCGATCGTAACCCCCACTTTATTTCCATTTTCAAACTCTTGAAAGTATTTGCTTAATTTAATTTTTCCACGAGTTCTAACTGCTTTTTTGCCTTTCATAAATATTTCAGAAATAAGTCCTTTAAAAAACTATCTTTTAAACTCCGTCACTGATTTTATTATGACATAGATCACCATTATCTCTTGCTTCTTCTGTTTTGAATCTTATTGTCGCGAACATTTTTTCTCCCCAAACTTTGTGCCCGCAAATATCGCAAATATCTACAACACGATTATCAGAAATTTCTCGTTTGCAATAAAAACATTTTTTTACCATCTTTTTATTTTCATATTGAAATTAGTTTTTAAATATTTAGATTTTATTGAATAATCTTTTTTAAAATATTTTGTTGAATTAAAAAACATTTTTGAAAAAATTTATCGAAGAGAAAATAAAGTTTTGAATATAATTTGTGCTCGGAAAATTTTGGGTCCAACTTTTTTTGCGATTAGCTTTTACACAAAATTAAAAATTCGCGACTAACTTTAATTAAGAATTTAATATATTAAAATTAATCTGCGACGAAGTCGCGTAATTTCTCGTCGTTAAATTAAAGATAATCTTTTTCCTCTCGCCATTGAACAACATTATTTCTGCAATGTTCTAAAAATTCTGGAGTTCCGCATAATTTCTCTCTTATGCAACCTAAAAAATCAATTCCAAATAAATCATATAAAAATCTTGCTCTTGTTTCACATTCATATGTTCCTATACGCGACCATTCGCCATATTGCCTTTCTCCCTTTATTCTCAAATAATAAATTCTTAATTTCAAAAATTCTGCAGGAGTTAATTCTATTCCTGTTTGTGTTTTTATAATTCTTGCAGATAATTGAAGTGATTTATGAATTCCTTTTTCGTCCATTATTCATATCTCAAAGCATCGACGACATTTGTTTTACTTGCTTGAATTGCTGGAAGTGTTCCTGAGATAGCGCCGATTAAAAATCCAAAACCTAAACATCCAAAAATTAACCAACTCGGAGACGCTGTTTGCAAAAGAGTGGTGTTTAAATTATT
>Ga0209210_1002861_pt1 | contig 12181 bp, 13 predicted proteins | sample RifGroA1_FD_183991 | JGI IMG/M metagenome (GOLD analysis project Ga0209210, IMG submission 183991) | Contaminated groundwater microbial communities from Rifle, Colorado, USA - Rifle Groundwater A1 (SPAdes) (version 2) | ecosystem: Environmental > Aquatic > Deep subsurface > Groundwater >...
GAGGCTGCCAATCTTCTAAACAGAATCAGCTTTTTCCTGACAACTTTCTCTCTCGTAAAATCAGCTTCGGCCCAAACTTGTACTGGAGGATTAATAATTTGTGGAACTATTGTAACAAGTAAGACCTGTAGCGCATCAGGCCCTTTAACGTGTGCCAGCCTCAAATGTGACGATCCGTGTGGAACTAAGATTGGGAGTTACTACAACGGAACGTGCGTCTGTTCTGATGTGTGTGACATAGGAGATGATGTAGATATCCTTTGTTCAGCCAGAACTACCCAGTCACAATGTGAAGGGACGACAGGGAGGTGCATCGACCCACCATATGATTGTAGTCCTCCCGGTTATGGAGGCTCGTGTTCGTGGAGTAGCGGTTGTTCATGTACTTCTTGGGTTGATGGTGCTTGTGGGGGGGGAAGCTGTGCTGCATCTGAGCGCCGGCAAACAAGAGACTGTACTCCAGACGGCTGTTCAAGCGAATCCCGTTGTGTCTCCGATGCTTCCTGTGGAGGGGCGCCTCCTCCTTCCTGCACCGTTAATTTAACCCCTGATACTGCCAGTGTTCAGGTGGGGTCAAATACTACTCTGACCGCAAGCGTAACCGTGGGGAGCGGCACCGTGACTCAGACTGATTTTGCTTCTGGGAATACCGGCATTGTTACCGTTAGTCCGACGTCCGACTCCACGGTTGTCTATTCGACTCAAGCAAGCGGGGTCTCCGTCGGTTCAACCACGGTCCAGACCGATGTTATTATGAGCGGGGCCTCTCGCTGTAACGATACTTCAACGGTCAATGTCATTAATGCCGGTCCTTGGTGGCAGGTGGTTGACGCCGATATCACTTCCAACGGCGATATCATCTCTCCCATCCCCGGAACCTGCAGCCTGCCCGTCTGTAATCCCGTTCTTGGTCTCAAGGGGGCGGGGGGCTTTCCCGGTGTTCCTGCTTACGGCGGGGCCACGGCCGATTTTCAGGCCGGGTCAGGCAGCGGCAATGCGGCCGAATCTCCCTATAACTGGCTGGCTGCCTCAAGATATTTGGGCAGAACCTATGATTATGCCTTCTTCGAAAGACAAATTCCCGACGACGTCGTCTTTAACGAGCTCACCCCACCGGTAACAGGGGGCACCTTTAACTCGGGTGGGGCTCCTTCCCGGGGCTACGTCTGGTACCACTGGGACGGCTCGACTCTGGGGGATTTGACCATCGACGGCAATGTTAACCTGGTCGGGAGTAGGCGAGTGGTCTTAATGGTCGAAGGGGCCAATTTAATAATAGACGGCCGGATTCAGCTGCAGTCACCCGGTCAGGGATTTTTCATGGCCGTGGTTGGCAAAGACGGGAGCGGTTTCAAGGGGGATATCCTGGTTGACCCCTCGGTCGACATTATCGAAGGCATCTTTTTGGCCGAGAGTGAATTCAAAACGGGTCTTTCCTCTTCCCAGTTTAACGTCCGGGGTTCGGTCGTGGCCTACGACGGCGTGGTTCTGGAAAGAGACTTGGGGGCCTCAAATGCAAATACCCCGGCCGAAGTTTTCACTTACGCCCCGGACATCATCGCCACCTTTCCCGGCGTCTTCACCCAAAGGAGGATAAGGTGGAAAGAAGTGGCGCCTTAGGCGCTCTTTCCTTTTTTTATAGAGAAACATTTCCCTAGATGATAAAATTCAAGAAATTTTCGTCATTATGAGGAAATATCAAATTCTTTCTCTCGGCACAGCTTACCTAGACATTAACTTCACCTCTTTTCCATTTACAGATGCTCTATTTGCACAAAGGGAAACTGTTGGTCCTGAATACTCAGTTAAACCGGGGGGTTCTGCATTGAATTTTGCCATAATGTGCGCATCGCTTGGTTTAAAAACATTGTTTATAGGAAAGGTCGGGAACGACGAAATAGGAAAATCTTTAATAAAATCTTTGAGGGGACATGCTGTTTTGCCATTATTAATAACCTCTAAAAAAGTTCAAACCAATCTCGCCGTACACTACATTAAAGATGATGGTACTTCGATAATGACTTCGGGCGGTTCGGCAAACCAAAATCTTAATGCAAAAGATGTATTAAGAGAATTTAAAAAAATCGCTAATTCAGTCGAATACTTATATCTTGGTGGGGGTTTTAAACTTCACAAATTATTAACATCTTATAAGAAGTTTGCTTCGGAGGCAAAAAAACGAGGAGTTAAGGTGATACTTGATCATGGCAGAGTAACAAACATTGTGACTCAGAAACAAATAAGCCTTGTCAGGAACATTATTCCTTATATTGACATATACCTTCCCAGTAAAGATGAATTTTTGTCTGTTTGGCGGGCCAAAAATATCCAACAAGGAATTCATAAGATTAGAGAAATTTCAAACTGCCTGATTGTTGTTAAGAACGCAAGCAAAGGAGCTTTCTTTTGCGATAGAGACAAAACTCATGTTTTTTCAGCAGGCATACTCCCCGTCAAGGTTAAAAACACAGTTGGGGCAGGGGATGCTTTTAACGCAGGACTAATCAAAGCCCTTATAATAGGTTTACCGCTTAAAGAAAGTGTTGTGTTTGCGACAGCCGCGGCAGCCCTAAAAGTTACTTCTAGTCAAAGTCTTACAGTAAAAAATGTAAAGGCCATACTAAATAACCCAAGCTCTCAATTTTAGTTTCTACTTCTTTCGATTACTAACTCTGAAGGAGTAATATTCGGATTAGAGCTAATGAGGCAAACAATCTGTTCTGCCACATCATCAGGATCCATAAAGCTTTTTATGTCTTTCTTTGGATAAGTAGAGTAAAATAACGTCTTCATCCCCCCAGGATAGACGGTTGATACTCTAATGCCATATTCTCTTGCCTCAAGACGCAAACTTTCACTGAAACCCGCCAATCCCCATTTTGAGGCACAATAAACGGTCTCAAGCGGCCTAGCTTTTTTACCTGAAGTTGAAGATATATTAATGATGTGTCCCGATCTTTGCTTTAACATTCGCCTATAAACCTCACGGTTAGCCAAAATCGCTCCGGTTAAGTTTGTTCTAATCACATTTTCAATTTTTCTTTCGGATGAATGGTCTAATCTTTCTTCCAAAGCTATACCAACACAGTTAACAAAAACATCAATTCTTTTTGTTTTTTCTTCAAGCTTTTTAAAGGCTAGTTTGATACTTTTGGGCTGAGTCATATCACAAGGGATTTTTTCTATTCTCTCACGAAGAAAGTTGACTTGGTTAATCTTTCTTGATAATAAAAACAATTTAGCTCCTTTTTTATGCAGAAGCAAAGCCAGAGATTTCCCTAAACCAGAAGAGGCGCCAACGATTACTATCGTTTTCACTATTGAACCATTTCGCATGGGTTAATAGACAATAACATAATTCTTATCCTAGACCAATTTCCTTAAGCTTAAACGAAGCTAAAGTAAAACCAACAACTACAAACGGGTTTTTAATCTCCCCAGATGCAATCATACTACCAATCTCCCAAAAGTTTGTCCATTTTCCATCGAATAACTCAAACGGATTTTCTTCCTTACCCTCAACAGCTTCGTGTAAATCAAGCCCTAAAAAATAGTGGGCCCTTGTTGTCATAAATCCAGGTTCTACATAACGTTCGCCCAAATCAATCATTTGTCCGGCTTGTAAACCGAGTTCCTCACGGAGCTCCCTTACTGCTGCTGGAAGCGGCTTTTCCTTTTTATCGACCCTACCGGCCGGAAACTTATGACCTACCTCTGCTACGCCTCTTTCATACTCTTTAATTAAAAAACTTCTTCCCTTATGATCGATGGGGATAATTATTACCACTGTAGGTTTCTCAGCAATAAAATAGTCTTTAATCTCCTGTCCGTTCGGCAATCGGAAAGTCACATTTCTTACCCTCAACCAAGGATTTCTAATCTCGTCGTGCTCAGAGACTATTTCCCAAGGACCCAATCTTTCAAACCATCCTGTTTCTTGTGACATCCCTAATCTTCCTTTCCGTGTTCGCGTTTATACCAAAAAATACACCTAGTCACCCCTTCTTTAATAGACACCTGGGGATTATACCCCAAATCTTGCCTGGCCTTGGTCACACTCAAAAATCCCTGACTAACTACCGCCTTATTGGCAGGAACATGTGCGACCTCTGCTCCAGGAAAGTTGGCTGCTATTAATTGGGCCAGGTCGCGAATCTGAATAAACGACCCGCTGGAGATATGATAAGCCTCATTTAGTCTACCCCTATCAATCGCTTTTACTATCCCCTGAACAATATCTGTAATATAGGTGAAATCTCTCCCGTGTCTACCTTCACCAAACAATACAATTGGCTTGGCCTTTGCAGCATCTTCTATAAATGTCCATATAATATTTTTTTCCCTCTGCCCTGGGCCGTAAGCGTTAGAGAAGCGCAAAGCTACTAAAGGCAGGTTGTGCGTGTAAAAATAGGAATGACAAAAATACTCCTGTGCCAATTTTGAGACTGAATATGGGTTAGGAGGAGTCAGAGGAGAAAAGTTCTCATCTATCCCTCCCTCAATTAATGGGTATTCCCCATAGATGGCATCGGAGCTTGCCTGGATAAATTTTTCTACCCGGGCCCCACTGGCGGTTGCAGCCTTCAACACATTAACGGTTCCTTTTATATTGACGTCTACGTACAAATCAATATCCTCTATAGACCGAAAAACGCCAAGTAAAGCAGCTAAGTTAATAATCACTGAACTATCTCCAACTGCATCCTTGACTTCATTAAAACTTGTTATGTCGCCACGGAGATAAGTTATTCCTTCTAACGGGGGGTTGGGATCTTCGTTAGAGAATGAAGTTACACGAAAGTCGCCTGTATCAACTAATTTTTTACATAAGTTGCTCCCAATAAAGCCAGTCCCGCCAGTTACGAGAATTTCTCTTTCTTGAAAACTCATACAAGCTGATTTTATCTAATGATTTCCTAAAGTCAACAAAACGGGCCTTCCTAAAAGAATCCTTACAAGCGCCTTCTAAAACCACGCCGAGTTTTTTGAATACGCCCCGGACATCATCGCCACCTTTCCCGGCGTCTTCACCCAGAGAAGGATAAGGTGGAAAGAAGTGGCACCGTAAAGATTATTCAAATATTTGTTTGCCCAAATTTTTAGCCTCTTTAAGGAAGAATCGCTCCATTTCGTTTTTGTCGAAAGGCACGAGCATTTTGGGCATTTCGCTTTCTTTGATTTCTTTTACTCTTGAGAATTGGCTGGCCAGATTAAGTCTATCGATATCCCAGTCGAATTTGGCTTTGGCGTCGATTATCAGCTTTTCTAGCGGGTAATTATGTTTTTCCATGATGAAAAATAGGTCAACATAATCGCGTGTTCGGGGTTTTACGAACAGGGTATGCAGTTTGTTGGCGGCAATGTCGTAAAGGCTGTCAACCTCCAGGTTTTTGAATTTGGTGCCTTTTCCAATCCTGGAAAACGGGTAATAATTAAAATCCACTTTAAGGCTCTCCCCGCTAGCGTATTTGAGTTTATAGCTGTAAAGCCCTAAAAATTGGCTTTCGGTGATGTGGATGATGGCAAGTTTTGTAGAAATTTTTTTCAAAAATACATGAACGGCGCGCTGGGGTACTTCTTGGTTTTGGGTAAAAAGGTCAAGATCTTCCGACAGCCGGTGTTTGAGATAAAACTCCGCCAGAGCCGTCCCGCCGGTAAGATAGAACCTTTTAATGAACGAGGGCTCTAGCTGGACACATTCCAGAAAGTCAAGTTGTCTGGGAGTGAGTATTGTTTTCCCCATATCAAGTACTCTAAATATCTTTTTTTATACGGATCAAGCCGGTCTTTGATTTTTGGCCAGGCTTTAATCAACTCTTTTCTGTCCAATTTTTCGCCTTCCTCAAGGCCGTAGTTAATCAGCTGGGTTAGCCTCCAGCGGCGGTACTCTCGCGGGTTTTCTTTTTTGAATTTTTCCTCATCAACCGACCAGTTGATCATTGGCTAATTATACACTATTTTCTTCTATATTGTGGAAGCCAAGAGAACGGCGGGGGAGAGAAAAATCGGAAAGGTTGGACGAAAATATCCTAATTTTAATCAATACCTTCTGATACAGAGTTTTCTAGTTGACTTCTAAGCGTGCGCTCCTGATATTATCTCTCTTACCAATGTCCATTAAATATTTCTGTGATGTATGCCGCCAGAAAATCGGGGGTCAAAAATATTTTGCAGGCCCGCACCTTGTAGGCGCCAAAGAGTATTGCGAAAAGTGCTGGCTTGATAAAAAGAATTGGCCAAAGATGCACAAAAGAAAAGATGATTAAGAAGAATGAGGCGGAAAGAAGTAGCCCCCTGACGGGAACTACCCACTCTCAACAACTGGCAAATTAACAATTGACACAATTTCCAAAAAGAGTGTCAACCGTTTAATTTGAATATCCCTATAGTGTAGTTTAAACTACACAGGTTGGAGTTATGGGTGACAAAGAACGACAAGACGCTGAGTTAGAAACAGTTCCTAGTAGGATCCCCTTTTTCGCCTTTGAAGGTATGGGCGGAAGTGGTAAAAGTCATATTATAAGAGCTTTAGAACCGGAAATTGCTCAAGCCGGTTTTATAACGGCCGGCTACAAAATATCCGGTATGGGAACAGGAGAAAGAACTGATTGGCTAAGAAAGATAAAAGAATATAGAACTCATCTAATCTCAACCGGCGAAGCTTCAGAAAAACAAATGCAGGACGCTCGAAAAGACCGTATTTTTATGCTAGGTATGAGATACCAGATGAGGAAAATAATGACGGAAATTCCAGAAAGAGACAATTTACAATTGATATTACTTGACAGGACTCCCCTCATGCCATGGGTTTATTCAATTTCAACAGATGATAGTAACCCTTTTTTGGGCGACATTTTACGCAAAGGAATTGATTATGCTAAGCAACTCCATATAGATACGCAATATCTTTTTGATATCAGCCCAGAAACGGCTTATGCTCGAATGATAGCTCGTATCTGCACAAATTTATCTAGACCAGAAGAGGTGATCGAGAGGGTATGTAACCAGATTGGTGCTCCTTCTGATTCCGCAGATACCATTCGAGCTAAAACTCTTCACTTACTTGATGGAAATCATGCAATAGTACCCAAGAGCGCCGAAGGTTATTCTTTTATATCATTTAAGACAATGATAAATGAGCGGAAATATTTCATGCAGGCCGCAAGTATTCTTAATGCAGAATGCGATACAAGACTGGTAGTAGTTAACGCAGAGTTACAGCCGGAGGAAGTAACTAGTACAATATACGAAGACATTAAAAGAAGAATGGTTGAACGGGCTATCTAGCTCTCAATCATTTCCAGCGCTGTTTTACAAGTTTCTTCTAATGAACTTAAAATTGGTATATCAGGACTATCTTGACTAAATCTCTTTTTAATATATTTAGAGCCAGAGAATCCTTTTTCTATGCCAATAACCAGTTTCGCTCCGTCTCTTTCGTGTTTCACTTTCCACTCAAATAATTCCGCCCGCGAAGTTTGTGCATATGATCTTCCCGGAATTTGATTAACTTCTTTGGCCAGCCAAAACATAATTACTCCATTTTTTCCAGCTTTTCTCAAATGATCAGTTTCCCAATCAACTTGCTCGTCATAACTAATACCTTCAAACGTTTCTCTTCTTGGAGAAACTAGAGTAATATCTGGATTCAAAGTAGTTAATACTTTTATAGCTTCGGATTGCCAATTGGGTGCGCCCTGTATTGGTCCAGCAAGGAAAATAACTTTTTGTTTAGATGAGACGTATTCTGGTGGTACAAATACTTTTCTTTCTGCCATATAATAAAATGCTAATCAGGCATCTGCGGCGATAGAGAGAATTGAATGATAATTTGATGGAAACACAATATTTTCACCCTTTTCCCCTGTTTTTTTCTTATACTCTTCAAATAAATCCCAGTAGGTGACAATAATTTTTCTTGACAAATCCAGGTTGAGTTCATGAGAAATATTAACTATATCTTCCGCTTCACCCTCGATTTCGATAAATACTCCAAAAGGTAGTTCATCAAGTGAAATTTTTGTATTTTTATAAACATAATCGATACGGTATTTTTCCATAATAAATCGTTTCGTAAAACCAAGATTAGCAAAAATGTCTGCCAGTAATTCTGGATCTTTTACTTCGGTTTCAAGCTCTTGACGTTCAAATACTTCTCCATTCCCTTTTATTTTTTTCTTGAGGGTTACAATGTTTTTTCCACCAGTACGTATTCGTAAAAAAGTTCCTTGTTTTTCCAAATTAAGGTTGGGGGTATCCATTCGAGTTGTCCTTTGGAACCCTTGTCCTGTCTTTTTAGCTTTCTTTTCAGCCAAGAGTGAAAGAAGCAGTCTTGGGTTTTTTATCTTGACTTTAATTTCCTTTTCAATATAGTTGTTATTCATTAAAGTTAATAAATACTATACATCGCTTGAATTCATTCTATCATTACTAGTAAAAGAAGATTGCCTTGGAGCAAGAACACTTCTATACAGATCAGTTGCCCAGCTAGGGTTTTCAGTATTTATTGTTTTAGATTGAATAATTGTATCTAATACCAATGCTAGTTCAGAATTTCGTACAGAAAGCCTACTTTTAGGAAACAGTGCAAGACGTGATGGAATCCCGCCTTCCTTGGTGATTATATCTCTCATTTTAGTCAATGTTCCCCCGGAATATGAGTTGTCAATAATAAGAACCTGCTTTCCTTCAATATCTTTTGCTAAAAATCTATTTGTATATTCTTGGCAACCATCATAATGAATTTCCCAAAACATGACTTTTGAAACGTTTTCGTCGGTTAGAAAACTTGGAAGATATCGTAAAGAGCCCCATGGAATGAAAACATATACATCAAATGGAGGGACATCTTTAAATAATCCAGAAATATGTTCAGGGTTAAAAACATCTCCCCGCACGTAATCAACCATAGAAAGTCTTTCTTTAACATACGCATAAAACTGTGCGAGCTCTTGATTGTTTTCAAAAAGCGACTCTCTTTCAAAATTGATTGGTCGTACACCACCAAGTTGTCTTTGGGCTTGTTCATGTACACTTGGCCAAATGGAACTTTGTCTTGCTTCCCAAAATGCTAGTTTTGATACGTCCGAGATTCGTTTATCTGAACCAGCTACTCTGATTTCTGTTTCGAGGGACGGACCTTGCAAATTTTGTATAACCAATCCTTGCATCCCGTTTTTTTTAGCTACCAATCGCATAAAATCATCAAAACGTTGCTCATTTACCAATACCTTTAAAAATTTGTAATACGCAAGATTACTTACCACATCACCACATGCGGAAACTTTATACGGATCAGTAAGATCAACAAGCCACTGCTCGGGAGCCCGAACAATAAATCCCTCTGTCGTCCTTTTATAAGTCCACCCTCTACTTTTGGCATCTAATACATTTTCAAGTTCGCGGGTTTCAAAAGACACCTCTTGCCGCTTATGCCATTCATCAAATTTTGTATGGGCTTCAATGAAAGAGGCTTCTCTAAACTCACCGGCAATAATACGTTCTGCCATATTTATCCGGCCAATACTTCGTGAAAGATATTGGAGCGACTGCTTAGGCCACAGTAAATTCCCTTGAACCCTTGCCGTTTATAAATAACTACAAGCTCATTTGTAAAATCGATAATCGTCTTAATATCTGGTGATGGTCTTCCCGCCCAAGGAGTTCCCGGCTTTGGAACAAAAACACTATAATCTGATGCGATACCTTGTTCCGCAAGTTCCCGAACTCCGTCAAGCAACTCCTCAACTGGTTGAGCTCCTAATACAAAGTTGCTTCGGACATTGCCACGACCAAAGATAGGAACAGCGGCCTTAAGGGCATTTATACTATTGTCGTAGCCTATTGTTGAATATTTGCCTGGGCAAACTTCTTTAAAACGGGCTTTACCAATAACTTCCATATTAAATGCAACTTGCCTAAATCCTAATTGCTCTTTTGCTCTTCTCAGACTTTCTTCAACATTCCTGATCGGAGGGCTGATGTTTAAATAACTGTCAAAATCTGACAAGGGTTCGACCTGATTTAGCGTCTCAGCAATCTGGCCACAAATATCCCAAACTCTTTCGGTACGAATAAGATTTCCAGCCATAAGTTGAAAATGTCTATGGGGACCAACCTCTTCATTATCTAGAACGTATTTAAACGCATACTTAACACCCTTCAAATAATCTTCTTTATATTGTTCCCACCAGTCTTCTTCATTAAATTTGGAATCAGCAAAAGTGTTAAGCGATGGCATAGCTGACAACTCGTCTTCTCTTTTAGGGTTTGAGTCACAGAACTTACAAGGATTATTGCTTGTCCAGTACCAGCATCCTGAGAAAGCTAGAACCCCGATTCTGTCTTGACCAACAACTTGAACTAAATCCTCGAGTTTTGGTTGGTCTGGATTTATGCTTTCAGGCAATGTAGCCGAAGTGTAAGCCCTATTTTTGACCAGATTTATATCGACCGGAATTCTATTGCCTGTTTTTTTGTCGACCATAAATATTTCATCCCCCCGTCTGTCTATTAGAATAGGAGAGCCCTTACGATATCCCAATTTAACCAACGAGGTTTTTTCTGTCCCTTCCTCGGTAATAATTACCTCTGACGGTATTAATGAGTTGTTATCCGAAGAATCTTTGAACTGAAACTTTTCAACAACTGGAGATTTTACTGCCCTTTTTGTCTTATATTGCGATATACCTTCATAGTCTGTAAATGTATTCGGGTCCTGAAGATCAACCCCATATTCCAGTAGGGCCACCTTCCATTTGGCCAAGGTAGGAAGACCTTGATATCTATCTACTAGAGTAAGGCCCTTAGAACGATCTATGTCCTGATCTCTATCGACCATTTTTGGATTATAAGCCTTTTAGCTACGTAAAACAATAAAAATTAAGATCCTATAGGGATATTCTCAAATTAGGTAACTATTATTGTTTATAGTTAAAAATTCCCGGACAGTATTTTAACAATTGATACTTTATATTTTTCCCGTTCTCCAACTGAAAATTCAGCTGTTTCTCCCTCTTTTTTACCAATGAGGCTTATTGCTAGTGGTGATAAATATGATAACCATCCAGGTTTTTTCCCACCATCGTCGGGTCCGAGAATAGTAAACGTTTCTTCATCGGATTTATCTTGAAATCTAACCACTACGGTATTTCCAACACTAACCTCATTCACTTCTTGTCTTGGTAATATTATTTCCGGATTTTGAAGTTTTCTTTCCAGATTTGCCAGCTTGGCCGAATTAAGATCACATTCCATATTTGCATAGTCGAAAGCGGCATTATCATGCCAATCGCTTTCTCTTCCAGCCGCTTCACCTATTGCGAGTTGAGATTCATTAAGTCTCAATGTTGTTTGTCTCAAGTTTTCCTCAAGTATGGTTTTTGTGTGGGCGGTCATTAAATTTCGTTTCTGTTTTCCTCGTTTTTCTAAATTTTCCATAACTGGTATTTTATCAGATAAGTTCAAGAATTTTGAATACGATCCGACCCTTATCTTCACCTGCCCCACAGAACTCACCCACCACGGAATAATCTGGAGAGAAGTCGTGCCATAGACCTAAATGATATAATCGCTCTGTGGCTGAAAAATTACTCCCGAAAATTCCGCGCAATATATTTGTTACCTCCCATGATTTTTTCGACAAAAGACAAAAACGCCCGCTTTACAAATTTAGGTTTCGTGTCAGTGCTTACGGCATTTTAAAAGTTGGGAATAAAATTCTACTTCAAAGACATCCTCTGCTTAGTAAATTCGGTGTTCCTGGAGGCGGAATCGGAATGGGAGAAAGTATTACCCAAGGCCTTTACCGGGAGTATGAAGAAGAGACCGGCTTAAAAGTAAAAAGGGGGAAGCTTCTTGATGTTGATGAAGATTATTTTACCTCGGGAGGAGAGGATGTCCACGGAATTTTTATATATTACGAGGTTCTTCGGACTGGAGGGAAGATGCTAAAAGACGGTAACGGTTCTGATACCGCCGAACTAAAATTCATCGATATAAAAGATCTCAACCAAGGTAACGTCCAAAAAGTTTTTTGGGGTTTTCTCAAAGAATATATCAAGGGTACAAAATCCAAAAGAATGACCACTTGACATTGTAGTGTTTAGTATATACAATTTATTGTATTGAAAACCGTCGATGCTAAAGCTGAAAGATCTAAAGTCGTTTGATTGGGATAAAG
>Ga0209210_1002862_pt1 | contig 12180 bp, 13 predicted proteins | sample RifGroA1_FD_183991 | JGI IMG/M metagenome (GOLD analysis project Ga0209210, IMG submission 183991) | Contaminated groundwater microbial communities from Rifle, Colorado, USA - Rifle Groundwater A1 (SPAdes) (version 2) | ecosystem: Environmental > Aquatic > Deep subsurface > Groundwater >...
AATATTACTGTAATGTCCATGTAATGGAACATCGCTCATTTGGCATAGCTGTGTGGCACGAAATATGAATAAAACTCCGTTATTAAAGCGCCACCGTAATACTCGTGTAATAGAACGCATTCAAACTCGGCTTAAATTACGATGACCCCAAAGCAGGAAAAACAACGACAGACGGTATTGACTAGGGCGCACCACGATTTTGGGAACGGCCTCAATCGATTCTCGTTTTCTAAGACTGGCGACTATACGCTTAGCAAGGATTTGGTACAGGACACCTTCATGAAAACATGGAGTTACCTCGTGAGAGGCGGCAAAATCGACGTTATGAAAGCTTTTCTCTATCACATCCTTAATGACCTTATTGTAGATGAATATCGAAAGCATAAAGTAGCTTCACTTGACGTCCTTCTCGAAAAAGGTTTTGAACCGAGCGCCGACCACTCCGGGCGTATTCTCAACATCTTGGACGGAAAGGCAGCGTTTCTCTTAATTCAGCGCCTTCCCGAAAAATATCAAAAGGTGATGCGTATGCGATACGGGAAAACTTTGTCGCTTAAAGAAATTTCTCTCATCACCGGGCAATCAAAAAATACCGTTGCCGTGCAATTACACCGGGGGTTGGAAAAGCTTAAGTTGTTATACGATTCCGCTTGAGAAAAAAGTTTTATTCTGGAGCCACCTCCGAGATTCGAACTCGGGACCTTTGCTTTACGAAAGCACTGCTCTACCAGCTGAGCTAAGGTGGCGAATCAATTTATTCCCTCTCCGGCGATTGCGGTTTTTGCCGCCGGGCGGGCCAGGGACTTCAAATAATCGTAAATGTTCAAAACCGCCTTTACCGCGTCGCCGGCAGAAATGTTGTTTTGTTTGTAAAGAACGTCGGCGATGTCCCCTGCCGCCCAGATGCCTTTTTCGGATGCGGCTTGGGTTTTATGATTCACCACCACCTCGCCGCGCTCGTTCAATTCCACCAAGTCCTTCACCATTTCGCTGTTCGGCATGGAACCGATTTCGACGAAAACTCCCTGCACGCCGATTTCTTTCACCTCACCCGTCTTTTTGTCTTTGTATCTTAGCTTCTCCACCAGGTTTTCGCCAATAATCTCCGCGATTTCCGCGTTCAACACCAGCTGCACTTTCAGGTTCGACATCACTTCTTCCTGGGTAACGGGATCGCCTTTTAAAACCTCGCTCCGATGAACCAAATAAATCTTATCGGCATAGGGGAATAAATCAACCACCGCCTCCAAAGCGGCGTTGCCCGCACCCACGACCGCTACGGTTTTCCCTTTAAAAACCGGCGCGTCGCAAGTTGAGCAGTAAACCACGCCTTTACCTTCGAACTTGTCCTCACCCGGGACACCGAGCTTCCGTCGGCGACTGCCGACAGTAAGAAGAACGGTCTTTGTTTCGTAAGTTTTACCGTCCCTGGTTATCACCTTAAAACCCGTTCCGTCGCCGGCCGCGCCCAATCTTTCGATTTTTAAAACGACATCGCCTTCGGAAATTTCCAGGCCTTCCTGGGCACGCAAGTGGCCTTCGAGCATTTCGGCAAGCTCAAGGCCGGTAATCGATTTGGAACCAATCCAGTTTTCGATGTTGTCGGAGACAAGCGACTGACCGCCGAACTCTTTGGCGACGAGAAGCGCCTTGATTTTTTTCCGGGCGGCGTACACTCCGGCCGCAACGCCGGCCGGCCCGCCGCCTATTATTATTAAATCGTATGTCATATTGGTCTTATAAATCCGGCGGGGAAAAATTCCAAAGAATAAAAATCACCGTGAGCGCTCCGATGAGCAAATTGTTCCAAACAACAAGGTTAAAACCGGAAAATCCGAGAAGCCAGGGCGAGATAAGAAGCCAGCACCCCAGACCGAAAACAACCCAATGATTCCACTTCATCATTTATCCGAATTAAGTATCTGATCAATCGCCGATTTAACCTGCGCGAAAGGCACGGCACCAGGAATAACAGTCGATTCGCCTGTCTTATTGTTTATAACAACGGAGTAAGGAGTACCTATACCTCTGCCGGTGTTTTGTCTGCTCCAAGCGTCAAGCTTGCCGACATCTTCCATGTCTTCATCGATTCTTTCGGCCATTTTCCCGCCGTCCAAACAACTTTGGAATTCATTCCGGTCAAGCCCGATCCCAACGGCGATATCGGGGAGGAGACCAAGGTCCAAACCGTTGTTGGACGGGGTAATTTCAAAAATCCCGTCGATGTAAGCCCAAAAAGCGTCGTTCCCCCCGAGTGCCGCCGCGCATTCGGAAGCTTCCGCTTCCTGAACCGCTTTCGGGTGAATCCTCGTTAGCGGGAACTGTCTATAAACCCAAGCCACTTGGTTATCGTATTCGCTCATAACTTGCTGCATCGTCTCGTGGAAAGTTTTGCAGTAAGGGCATTCCAAATCCGAATATTCAACTATGATTACCGCCGGGTTACCCGCGCCCCTTATATGGTCATTGTTGGAAACAGGCCGTATCAGTTCCGCGGGACCCTGATTTTGAACAACCTGGCCGTTTTCTTCCGTTTTTGATACGTCGGAGACGCCGGCGTTATAGACAAGCGCGCCTGAGACGAGGACAGCGGCAATTACTATACTTGCGGGCAAAAGCCAATCGCGTTTCTTTTCCATAAATCCTAATATATCATAAGATAAAGAAGATGCAACGACTGAAATCACTGCTTTTCGAAAACCAAACTTTACAGCAGACGGTCCTGAAAAACACTTTCTGGCTTACTTTCGGCAATATGGCAAGCCGGCTCATTCGGGCAGTACTTATAATCTACGCCGCCCGGATACTGGGAGTCGCGGGCTACGGTGTTTTCTCCTACGCCCTTTCCATCGCCGGATTTTTCTCGATTTTCGCCGACGTCGGCATTACGCCGCTTTTAACCCGCGAATCGGCAAGAAATCCTGAAGAGAGAATCCATTACCTTTCGACCGGGCTATTCATAAAATTCTTTTTCATGCTGGTAAGCACGCTTCTCATTCTTTTTGCCGCTCCTCTAATCACCAAAATCGAGGGAGCTCAAGAACTTTTCGGAATCATTGTCTTCCTTTTTGCCTTTGATACGCTCCGCGATTTTTTCTTCGGCTTCACCCGGAGCATCGAGAAAATGGAACTAGAAGCGGGCACAAACATCGCCACCAACCTCGCCATCCTTATTCTGGGCGGCGCCGCTTTGCTTTTTGCGCCGACGAGCAAGATGCTCACGATCGGCTACACCGCTGGCTCGGGCGTGGGACTCGTAGTTCTCCTTCTCATTTTGAAAAAATATCTCCGGAATGTTTGGCGCTCGTTCAGGAGCGACCTTGTGAAACCGATAATAACCCAGGCCTGGCCTTTTGCTCTTGCCGGACTCCTCGGGACGATAATGCTCCAAACCGACATGATTATGCTTGGCTGGTTCCGGGGCGCGGAAGAAGTCGGTTTTTATTCGGCCGCCCAAAAAATAATCCTTCTTTTATATCTTTTGCCCGGATTTCTCGCCGTAAGCTTGTTTCCGTCGTTTTCCCGGCTCGCCTCGACCGACAAAGAAAAATTCCGCCTGATTCTTGAGAAAGGAATATCCGCCGCTTTCCTTATGGCTTTTCCGATTGCGGTGGGCGGTATAATTCTTGCCCCACAAATCATAAATCTGATTTACGGCCCGGCTTACCTACAATCTTCAACGGCTTTCGTAATTCTTCTCTTTACTCTTTTTTTCTTATCCCCGGGAGTTTTTGTAGGCAACGCAATATTCGCTTACAATCGCCAAAAACTCTTTACCAGTTTCGTGGGATTGGGAACGGTAAGCAACGTAATTTTTAACTTTCTCCTTATACCTTCTTACGGTATTGTAGGAAGCGCTCTGGCTACTATAGGGTCGCAGCTTTTAGCAAACGGCTTTATCTGGAACATGATGAAAAAAATAAACAACTTCAAAACCCTGATTAACCTTCCCAAAACCCTTGTTGCTGTCTTCGTAATGGCGACGGCCACCTTTATCTTTCGTGTCTTAGGGATAAATGTCGTTCTGAATATCGCTTTCAGCGCCGTAATTTATTTCGCGGTTCTTAAAATTCTCAAAGAACCGCTTCTTGAATACGTAAATCCCTTCCGTCTATTCCGGAATGTAACCTAATAACCGGAGTTTTTGTTCCAAGAGTGAATCGTTTGGCCAAAAACGGACGATTTCCTTTCCGATTTCAATCGCCTCCGCTCTCCTGCCTCCCGAGGCATATAAATCAAATAGACCGTAAAGGAATTGAGGGCGGTTGGGGCTTATCTTCAAACCTTCCAAATATAATTCTTCGGCTTTACCGGCATAAGTTTCGTCCGCATACAATAACCAGGCTGCTTGATAAACGATGCCCATTTTCAAAATCATTTTCGTGAGCTCCGGGCTTTGGGAATCAGCTAAAACGGGGTGGGACACTTCTTCCGCATAATCGACGATTAACCGGCCGACTTCTTCCGGCGGCCGGCTACGAATCACATTCGTGAGCTGTTCAACGACGAAACCGACTGTTTCGTCGTGGCCCACGGGAGAAGCAATATCGAGTACTTCCTGAAAACGACTTTCTACTTCTTGAACGGTCTTTACCGACTGAAGCGCACGGACACTGCCGATGAAAGCCTTCGCTTTTCTGTACGGTAAAAGGGCGCCCCAGTAGAGGCCCACGGCGACAACGACAATACCCGCGACTATAGCGACTTTTTTAATCACTGTGCTCATGGGAAAATCCGTAATTTGCAAAAGCCAGAAACAAGAAAAGATTCAGATAAATCGGCAGAACATCAAAAATAACGACGCCTTGGACAAGGTAAGCAACCGGCATTGCGAAAATTAAAGCGTTTGGTACCACCGATTGATGCTGATTTTTGCCGATTAATGCTGATTTAAAGAATCGCAAGTAGAAGACAATAAAAATTCCTATGTAACTCAAAAGGCCCAATATCCCGGTTTCCACGAGATAATCGAAAAACACGTTGTGGGCGCGGTCGTACCAGGTCTCCGACGCCTCACTCGGGATAAAATGGCGGGTGTCAAAATATTCATCAAAAACCCGGCCGAAATTTTCGGGACCCCAGCCCAAAATCGGCTTCTCCTTGAAACCCTCCAAGGCCGCACCCCAGGTCCAAAACCGGCTCTGGGTCGAAAGGTTATCGAGAGTGATATTGAAAAAACGGGTAAAACCGAGGTCTTGCATAACGGGCGAGAAACGAACGGTGTAGAGTAGGCTAGTGAAGACGGTCGCGATGATTAAAATTGAAATGCTCGCTACCTTCACCCGCCTGGAACCGCCCAAGCCCCAGATAAAAAGGAAGGCAACAATGCCCGCGCCCAAACCCAAGAAGGGTCCGCGGCTCTGGGTAAGCCAGATAATAATAAGGAAAAGGACGACTAACGACCATAAAATTATTTTGCCGAACCGACGGTTAATTTTGCCGAAGCCGCCGCAGAGCATATAAAAGGAGTAAAACAAGGAGAAGAGAAGATAGGTGCCGACATAAGCGGTGTTACCTAAAGACCCTTGGAAACGCTCTCCGATTTTGAGCGAAACGCCGATAAAGCCGCCGACATCAAAGGCCGCCAAAAAACCGTAGATAATCATAAACACGGAAGCGATAAGCGAAGCCTTAAAAACTCCGAGCCAGTCCTTTTTGTCCCGGAAGAGAAAAACAAGAAGCAGAAAGAAAGTAAAAAAGGTCAGCATCTGGAAACCCCCTTCGCCCCGTTCAAAATTTGACCAAAAAGAATTAGCGGGGTTAAAGCCGAAAAACCCGGCAAGGAGAAAAACGAGAACGAAAAGAGAGACGGCAATTACTAACGGAGATTTTAGGACATCCGACGTCCTGGCATTACGCAACATTTGGGACGTCGGATGTCCCGAAGATTGAAACAGTAAACCGAGCAGAAAAGCGATTAGGGCCAGTCCGACCGAAACCCGCAAGAAAACGTATTTCGTGACGATAAAGGGGAAAAGCGTTTCGGTGTTCACGAAAACGACGCTGAAAAGCGCCGCGTAAACGAAAAATTTGGAAACCTTGAAAAAGTTGAGCGTAGCCACAGGATTAGCTACAATCATACCATGCCTAAAAAGAACCCCAAAACAAAAGTCGGAGTACTCAAACAAAAATTGATCCATTTATGAACTGGAAATATAAAGCTTTTTTGCAACAAATATTTTCCTTAATACCTTTCGGCGAAAACCTCAACTATTGGTGCCAAAAAAAACTAACCAAGAGCTTACCGGCTAAACTCCCTGACTTTACAAAGAAAATAGACGAGGCTAAAAAACATCTAGAGGTCTTCAATAAATACAATTATCAAGGCGGTGAAAACGCGGTTTTTTATGAATTTGGCGCCGGCCAGGACTTGATAATTCCGCTGATATTTTATTCTTTCGGCATACCAAAACAAATTCTGACCGATATCAGAAGCTTGGTTAGAATTGAACTAATAAATCACACGATAAATCTGTTCAAGAAGATAAATCCCGAACCAGCGATAAAAAGAATACCCTGTCGGTATTTGAACGGAAAAACAAAAAAGGAGTGTTTAGCTCAATTAAAACGATACTATGGCATAGAATATCTTGCACCATGCGACGGCCGGAGCACCGGCCTCAAACCGAATTCGGTAAATTTCATCACCTCAACCAATACACTGGAACACATCCCGTCTAGAGACATCCAAGCAATCTTAAAAGAATGCTATCGCCTGTTAAAACCCGGCAACTTCATGAGTTTTATCATTGATTACTGCGATCATTACTCATATTTTGACAAAAGTATTTCCGTTTACAACTTTCTCCGTTATCCCGCCCTTGTCTGGAAATTATTCAACTCCTCTCTTCATTATCAGAACCGGTTAAGACATAGGGATTATCTGAACCTGATTAAATCCGCCGGCTTTGAGATTTCGGAAGAAAGTATTGGCGAACCCGTGAAAGACGATATTGGAAAGATGAAAAATATCCCTCTGGCTGAGGTTTTTAAGAAAAGGTACAAACCAAACGAATTAATACCACAATGCAGTCATCTAATTTTGAAAAAATAGTTTCCGTTATCATTCCCTGCCGGAATGAAGAAAAATTCATCGCGAAATGCCTGGATTCGGTTCTTGCCCAGACTTATCCCAAAAATAAAATGGAGGTTTTGGTTATTGACGGCGAAAGCGGGGATAAAACGGCAGAAATTGTCGGTTCCTACTCCGAAAAATACCCTTTCATCCGGGTAATTAAAAACCCAAAAAAAATCACACCCGCGGCGATGAACATGGGTATAAAAGAAGCCCACGGTGAAGTCGTTGTCCGACTCGACGCTCACTCTATTTACCCGTCCGACTACATCGAAAAGGGTGTCGGGTATCTCAAAAAACTTCAAGCCGATAACGTGGGGGGCATAAGACGGGCAGTTCCAGCCAAAAAAACTATGGCCGCCAAAGCAATTGCTCTTACCTTTTCCTCGTTTTTCGGCGTCGGCAACGCCCGTTACCAAACCGGCACGGAAAAACCCCGCGAAGTTGACACGGTTTTCTGCGGTTTCTACCGCAAGGAAATTTTCAAAAAAATCGGCTTCTATAACGAAAATCTTGTTCGGAGCCAGGATATGGAATTCAATATCCGCCTGAAACGGAACGGCGGCAAAATAATTCTCGTCCCCGATATAACGATTCAGTATTTCCCGAAATCGGATTTCGGCGCTTTCTTCAGGCACAATATAAAGGATGGCATTTGGGCGATTGTTCCTCTCAAATTCGGCGTCCGGCTCAAATTAAGACACTTCATCCCATTATTTTTCGTCCTAGGCCTTTTCGGCTCGTTCGTTCTCTCATTTTGGTATTATCCTTTTATTTTCGCCACGCTCGGTATTGCCGTCTTGTACCTCAGCGCGGCTCTATATTTTTCGGCAAAGCTTCTAACCGAGGAAAATAATGGTTCGCTTCTTCTTTTCCTTGTGACCGCTTTTGCCGTTCGTCACTTCGGCTACGGAATAGGTTCGCTGATTGGTTTTGTCAAACTAATTTTATGAAGATTGCCTTTTTAGCTGGCGCTAACGTAATCCACAGCGTTAGGTGGATAAAATTTTTTACCGACCGCGGTCATGAAATCGTCTGGCTCTCTTTCGCGCCACCGATGCCTGAAGCCGAAGAATTGGTTAAAAAAACCCGCTTTTACGAAATAAAACCGTCACCTCTTGCAGATATAAACGGAGGGCTCGCCATTCGCCATTTGCCGGACGCCGTAAGGCAAATTAAAAATATTTTTCAAGCCGAGAAACCGGACGTTCTCCACACTCACTCGGCCGGCACCTACGGCCTTGCCGCCGCCCTTGTGAATTTCCGACCTGCGATTCTCACGCCTTGGGGCTCGGACATTTTACTCGGCGGCTTCTTAAGAAAGCTTGTTTTGATGTTCGTCGTGGGCCGGGCCGACGCTTACACCTGCGACGGCGAGAATACTTTTCAAAAACTCATTGGTTTGGGCGCGGAGCGGGAAAAAATCCATCTTATCCGTTTTGGCACGGATGTGAAGAAATTCCGTCCGGCTCAATATAAGGACTTCGCAAGTCCTTATGGACTTGCGAAGTCCCAAAAATTGAGAATTATTTCCCTGCGCAGTTTGATTTCCATTTACGACGTTGAAACACTAATAAAAACGGCGGCGATTGTCGTAAAATCCGCCTCCAACATTGAATTCGTAATCGTAGGCGACGGCAATCAAAAAGAATATTTAGCTAATCTTGCTCAAGACCTCAATCTTACGAGATACGATCTCGTAAAATTTGTGGGGAGGATGAATAATGAGGAACTGCCGGCGCTTTTACAGTCGGCCGATATCTACGTTTCCGCTTCCCTTTCGGACAGTGGCCTGGCTGCTAGTACGGCCGAGGCGATGGCAACGGGACTCCCGGTTGTGGTAACCGATACCGGTGACAATAAAGATTGGGTAGATAATGAATTCGTGATTCCCGTAAAATCTCCCGAGCTGCTCGCCGAAAAGATAGTCGCTCTCATAAAAAACGGAGAAATAAGAAAAAGGCAGGGCGTCCGCAATCGGCAGATTATCGAGGAAAAGAACGATTATCGCGTCGAAATGGGAAAAATCGAAAAAATTTATGAAGAAATTATTGCGTCGCGTTAAAAGAATCGCCGATAAAGTTTTCGGCACCAAGGCCGACGAATTTTTTTGGCGATTCCGTCACATTATCCATGACAGGACTTGGGCCGAAAGCTACGTTTCCCGGGAAGCTTTAGAACACTCTCACCGCAAGTTTCTCTTTCAAGTCATTGAACGACACGCGCCCCTGGGAAAAGTTTTGGAAATAGGGTGCGCTTCGGCTCCCAATCTTATAATTCTCTCCCAAAAATTCCCGGAAACAGAATTTCAGGGGATAGACATCAGTGAAAACGCGATTTCGGTCGGAAAAAAATACGTGAAAGAACACAATATCCCCAACATTTCACTGAAAGCCGGCAACGCCGATTCGATAAAAAACTTCCCGGATAAAAGCTTCGACGTCGTTTTCACCGACGCGATGTTGATTTACATTGGTCCGGAAAAAATAAAGGAGGTCTTGAAAGAAATAATCCGAATATCAAAAAAATCCGTAATTCTCGTCGAATGGCTGAGCGAAAAACGCCAAGCCTACATTGCCGACCATTGGTCTTACAACTGGCATCTTCTTTTTGAAGAACTGGGCGTTTCGGACACCCGCATCACCAGATTCTCCGACGAATCCTGGCAGGGCGAATGGGCCAAGCGCGGTTGCATCGTGGAAGTCTCGCTTAAGTGATAAAACCGCCCGCTTCAAGAGCACTGGAGTAATGAAAAGTCGGTTTGCCGGAGATAGCACGCTTAATTTTTACGAGAATATTTCCTACGGGGGTCGCCTTAAGGAATGATTTTAGAACACTAATCCACGTTCTTAAAAAGTTTTTTTTAACCGCTGTTTGAGTTTCTTCATCAAATGACAAGAGAGCTTTAGTCCACTCCTTCCAAAAATCGGCGAGCGTTTCCTTGTTCACCTTCCATATAATTCCTTTTTCCCTCAATTCCTGATAACACTTGTTAAAGTAAAAGCTCCAATTAACGGAAATATCACGGAAATTACGACCGGCAATGTCCCGAATTTTTAAGAAATCGTTAAAAATCAAATTGCCGTTAATCGGTGCTTTAATAGGAACGTACTTATAAGGATCATGTAAATTCAGCGAGTTAAGGTATGTCACAATACTTGACTGCGCTTTGGTGCCGGCGCTAAGCGTCGCTCCTTGAAAAAATACCAGCGGCCGGGGTATAAAAACCACGTTTTCGCTGTACGAGAGAACCAATAAAGACGAGGTAAAATCCGGACCGTAAGGCAGGTAAAGACGTCCGACATCCCGCCTTATTTTTTCAATTAGGTCCTCGCGGTAACAACCGACATGCGGCCGGGGTAAAAAATGAGCATCGAGCGTCCGGCCAAAATCTTTCAGAAGGTCGGTTGAGTTTAGAATTTTAAGACCCGCTTCTTCTTTCTCGCTCTCTAAAACTCCCCTTTCCTCGTCAAAATAACCGTATTTCCAAAAAATAACGGCTTGGTCCTTTGAACCTTTTATCGTATCGTATATGTCCTGCAGTGCTCCTTGTTTCAGAAAAGCCCTGTCGGTGAGAATTAGGGTGTAAATACCGTTTGCTCTCTTACCGGCAAATTCCCAGTGGTCGGGTATGTTCAATTCCCTGTCGGTGCGAATGTAAATTAAGTGGGAATCTTTCTTGAATTCCTCAACGGCTTTCTTTGTCGTTTCATCATTAAAATTGTCGGAGACAATAAGTTCGTAATCGTCGAAGTTCTGCGAAAGAACACTTCTTATGGCGTCACGCAAAAGGACCGGCCGGTTTTTGGTAGGAAGGATGATTGAGAAAAAGGGCTTGCTCACGATAATTTATTTACAATAGTTTCGTAGTCAATTTGAAGCAGGTCCGGATTGGGGTAAAGCCATTCATTTCCTTTAATCTCCCGCTTAACGATTATTTTGTTTTTTATCTGACATTTCTCCAAGACGTTCATAATAAAATTATCGCAAGACGAATTCTCGCTTTTGCTGTCGTCAATCACGATGAGGTTTCTGGTTTCGCTGACATCTTCAATAATTTTTTGCCAACCAATCGGAGTTACGGAGTTCACCGAAAAAAGCGAGGAATCAATTCCCCTCTCTTTCAACTTATTATAAAGCTCCCAACCGTAAGGGAAAGAAAGGTTAAAACAAACGATTGTTGCTTTGTCGCCTTCCGCGTATTGGAATAAAGTTTTTTCATTATTGGAGTATACTTTCGGAACGTCCAAAATTTCATCGCCGAACAATCTTTGGCCGACTCCGATAATTCTAAAACCGGGCGAAACAAGATGAGCATTTATTATTTCCTCCGCGTCTATCTTATTCGTGATTGTAAATCCCGGAATCCTCGCAACGGAAGCAATATCACCGAAATTGTTGAAACTCGACTGCAGTCCATGGTAACCCAAGTCCGATATTACGGGCATTATTGTATAAGACGCTTTCGGTTCCTTTCTTCGTACAAAATTATAGGTATCGACGATCTGGTCTATCCCCAGCAAAAGGAAATCAAGCTGTTTCATAAAAAAGATTGAAGAAACGCCGCCAAGCATCATGCCAAAACCGAGACCCGTCAGCGTATTCTCGGAATTAGGAGTGTTGATAATAATACCGCCTTTCCCGACGCGAAGACCCTTGGTAAGCCCGGAAATGTGCGAACCGGCGGCAATATTCTGACCGAAAAGAACCAAACCATCCGTTTCTGCGGTTTTCCTCCCTAAAATCTCGTTTATGTACTGGATGTACTTCATCTTATTATTCGCCTATTTCTTCTTTGATGCTTTTTAAAACTTCCTGAGACAACTTTTTCAAACCATCGGAAGAAAAATGTTCTTGTAACGCAAAAACGGGGTCGTTCGCCGAACGCTCGATTTCGGGCCACTCAACGAGGGATGTTTCGGGCAAAGGACCGGCGTGAGGATGAATGAATCTTTTTTCTTTTCTCTCTTTATCCTCGACGTACCATCCACCCAAAGTCGTAACGTTAACTTCAAGAACGACGGGCTTTTTATCCTCCAGAATTTTTTTCTTCACTTCTTTCAATTTTTCGACATAGCGGTAAACGTCATTACCATCCAATTTTT
>Ga0209210_1002865_pt1 | contig 12167 bp, 1 predicted proteins | sample RifGroA1_FD_183991 | JGI IMG/M metagenome (GOLD analysis project Ga0209210, IMG submission 183991) | Contaminated groundwater microbial communities from Rifle, Colorado, USA - Rifle Groundwater A1 (SPAdes) (version 2) | ecosystem: Environmental > Aquatic > Deep subsurface > Groundwater >...
CCCAAATGTCCGTCGAAGATAAAAAACCCGCTACAGAGGAAATTATCGCCTTCTGGCCTTGTAAATCAGTGTTTCCCTCGTCCATTCACGTTCATTCGCATAAATTCGTGAGAACGACCGGTTAGACAAACGGAATCAAAAATGAATTACACGTCGTTCTAATTCGTAAATATTCGCATTATTTACCCTACGATCTCTCCTCAAGTACGAACGTAAAGCTAAACCACCAAAACGCAAACAGCCATAGGATAATCATGATTGTCGAGAAATAGTCGTGGAAGATAACGGCCGGCAGGCGGCCAAGATAAAAAGCAATTATGGCCACCATGGCAATTCTTATGACATTGACCAAAAATGTTCCTAAAATTCCAAGAGCAACCGTCTGAACCTTCCCCCCCCACTTATAATGCCCCTGAAGGCCGGTTCCGAGGGTCAGAAAGAACAAAATTGCGCTTTGCCAACCAATACAGTTCCAGGAGATATATACCGCCAATTTTTTTGCTCCTGATGTCAAAAACAAAGTATCAGGGGAGGTCTCAACCGAAATCTTTAAAAATCCCAATACTACTCCAACCATCCTTGCCAAGTGCGGAACAATTAACTCCTGAAATTTCTTGTAAATCTCAACCTTCATAATCAGGGTAGTTAAAAGTTCATTGAAAGTTGTTACCAAAGGCAAGATCATCAAGACAACCGTCAACAGAATAAAGATTGTCTGAAAGGTAAGCTTTTGATATGAAGGCTTGGCTAAAATTCTTGGTTTTTGACGATCCATTTTAGTAATTTCTATTTTCTTCTTCGCTCACTTGTCCTGAGCTCTTCGAGTCTGAGCCTGGGGAGTCATCCCTCAGAGTTGAATGACTTGCCGAAGGATTCGCATAAATTCGCAAGACGGACCAACCCGTCTTGGGAATCAATTTAAAGATACATGTCCGTCCATTCGTTATAATTCGCATTAAAACCATTACGACCCCCTGAAGTGCGAACGTCTCCTCTTTCTCCTTAAAAACAAGGGCAGCAAAGGCCCAAATCCCAGCAAAACCAAAAGTCTCTCCGGCACAATCACATATTTCCACAAAATACTATTAGGACTTGTCGTCCCTTGAGTCCAGGTCACAAAAATCCTTGAGGATCCGGAATAATTGGACGTCGTATAACGTATATTTCCATTAGACTTAAAGGCAGTTGCTGAAACATCCCAATTGCCAGAGTTATAGGGAGAAACGCCTTTTTTATAATAAATCACCGAAGAACGAACCCAGAAAGCATAAAGGTCGGAAGTGGCCGTATCCAAAGACAGGGTTAGAAAGGTATTTTCACCGCCAGAATCTAGAGTAACATCAGAAAAAGATGTCCAGTTATTATCAGTTGAATTCCACTGATCATAAATTACATAACCTGTACTAGTATTAGGATATATCAAATGAACTCGATCAGGACTTCCGGTTGTTGAAACCGCTGAAATATTATCGGTCATATCAGCGTAACCATCGCTATAAATACTGCCAATTGAAGTTGCAGAAGCATCCCAGCCAGAACCCTGGACATATTCTTTTCCCTCAACCGCCGTACCTCTTACCCAAACGGCATACATGTTTTGGGAAGATAAAGGCACAATTACCGAGTAATTATTTGGGTCTGTGTTGGAAGTGTCAGAAAGTGTAGTTAGCGTATCCCAAGTTGACTGGTCGTCAGCGTTGGTGGAACGGACAGCGCGGACACAATACTGATCTCCACCCGTAACACTGCAGTCGTAATATCGGGCAACAACCCAAAGGTAGCCTGAAGAATCGCGTGAGATAAACGGTTGAATATAGGAATTTCCACCTCCCCCGCCATCAAGCGCGGTCCCGGCTGTACCCCAGGAGATTGATGAAGCCGAAGTAGTGCCTTTGTTAACTAAGATATCGCTGCTACCACCCAAACAGGCTATATAAACTGTTGTTCCTCCGGCATACCAAATAGAATAGTAGGCGGATCCACAACTGAGGGTGCCGCCTGAATTCCAGGTTGTCCCGTCATCGTTGGAGTAATAATAGGCAATTGTCCCGCCGGTGTAGAAAAAGGTCCAGTAAATACCGTTTGTAGTCTCGTAAAATGTTTTTCTTTGCCAAGATTCCTGAGTATACCAACCGGTTGAAGTCGCAATGCATTTCGCCGAATCTGAGGGCCAGCCGATTATTGCCCCGTTTGCCTCATTGTCATAATCCTCCCCTGCCAAACTTCCTGTGGCAAAACAGATATCCCAGGTAATTCCTGAACCATCGGCATTGATATTGTAAGTCGCATCATCTCCTCCACCGGGATCAAAGGCCAAGTTGGCCCACGTCTTATTTGATGTAATTCCGGCTACCGTAATATAGTTTGCGCCGGTGGCAAAGTTATCAAAAGAACCATCATGCAGATCGGTCACTGTGGCTGTTGAAGTGATATTCAATCCGGAAGTATTAACGCCGGTAAAATCATAATAATAAGCATTAATTGTCCCGCCAACTGTAAATCCATAATTGCCGGTATTGGCTGATACTGTTGTTCTGTTAGCCCCACTGCTTTGCCCTTTAAGCTCAACTGTTTCTCCAGAACCTGCCGTAAAAGTATCACCGTCCTGCATCATGGTTATAGTTTTCTGGCTTGAGGTATCACCACTTGCCTTCCAAGCTGCGAATTTATATGTGTCACCAGTGGCATAGGCAGTACTAATACTCGATCCTCCATCAAAAGTAAATCTGGCTCCGGTATCAGAATCAGTATATGTTTCCTGTTTGTCAACATCGCCGATGTCAACTTCATTGCGGAAAACATCCCAAGCATTGGTCGATGTACTAGTAGAATCACAATCAGCTACCGAATCATCCCTACAGGTAATCCGATAAACAAACGTGGTTGTTGCGTGGGTCCAGGAACCTGAGAAGCTCTGGTTAATAACAGTGTCTTCCGATCCTGAACCGGAATAGCTACCTTCAGTCATGCTATTTTCCCAGAGATTGTTACTGTAATTGAATTTCTGAGTTCCCTCATCATTAGGAGTCTCCGCGTTGTTATCTGGAATGGTGTATTCCCCCCAAATCTTGGTGGAACCTGCTGTCGAATCATGTTTTTCGGAAATTATGTAGGCACCTGTATAGGTTACTCCTGTTACTTCTGTTGAAGAGGCAAGATCACAAGAATAGCACGAAAGAGTGGAGGCTGCGGTCGAATCCACAAAATAGATATCGCTATTAGTATTTGCGCCTGAGACGCCATAATCGTCGTTGATTACGACATTGCCGGTACTATTATCACTCCTCAAGCCGCGGTTATTGCTGTAGCTGCTGTTGGAAAAAAGGATGTTGTTGTTGGAAGAGATGGAAAGGTAAAGTCCGGGGTTGGAATTGCTGTAAGCGGTGTTGGAAGAAAAAGTGTTATTGGAGGAAGAGTCAGACAAGAAGCCGGAGGAATTAGCGTAAGCAGTGTTTGAAGAGAGAGTATTGTTGTTGGAGGAAACGAGGTAGAAGCCATGGGAAGTATTGTTGTAAGCCGTGTTTGAAGAAAGAGTGTTGTTGTTGGAAGAGGAGGTAAGGAGAAAACCATGGTTGGAATTGCTGTAACCGGTGTTGGAAGAGAGGGTGTTGTTGGAAGAGGAGGTAAGGTAGAAGCCAGTGTCGGCATTACTGTAGGCGGTGTTTGAAGAAAGGGTATTGTTGGAATTTGAAGAAAGATTGATACCGTTGTTGCTGTTTGAATAAGAAGTATTTGAAGAGAGAGTATTGTTGGAACTTGAAAAAAAAGTGATACCGTTGTTGCTGTTTGAATAAGAAGTATTTGAAGAAACGGTGTTGTTGCTAGAACTTGAACCAAGAAAGATGCCGTCTTGGGAGTTGCTGTAGATTGCGCTATCGGAAAAACCCTTAGAATTAGTAGTGTTGTTATTTAATGAACCATCAAGAAAAATACCGTACTGACCATCATGAATCCTTGATTTGGCGATCTTTACTCCTTCCGCGGAATTGGCACCGTTGACTGAATAGAAAGAAACGCCGTATTTGTTGGTAGTATCTGCTCCCATGTCGCAGATATCAGCATACTGGATTAATGTCTCTGAGCCTGCCTTGGCCCACACATAGCCGTTGTTTGAAGCATTACAGGAAGTACCGGCAGAGGCTGTAACCTGAGCATAATCTAGGATTTCATAGGTGTCATTGACTTTTACTCCGTCTGAAATTTCAATATCATCGCCGTCACCCATGGTAGTAAAGTCATCAGGAGTATTGGTAACAATCTTAAGAGCATCTTGTGCCGCCTCAGTAGAATTCACGATTCTGTACCACTTATCATCAGTTAAATTATGGAGGTATCTGCCGACTCCTTCATTGCTGGCGGTGATGAGATCATCAGCAATTTGTATGGTGCAGGTAGCATTTCCTGAACAAGCACTCCCTACTACAACATTAGGATTAGTATCGGTTGCAGAAGAGTTATCCGTGCGGGTAAGAGCGGTAGCTGTGTTGGAATCAATGTTGTAAATTTTGCCTATCGCAAGACCGGATGTCATTCTGACAACTTTGTTCTGATGCTCGTTGGTTGACCAGGACTTTGAAGTATCGGTTATAGTTGTTTCGTCAGTCGTTCCGTCTGAAGTACCAGCCTCCTGACCTCCGTTTATTTCCAGATAACCGGTTGATTCAACTTCCAGTCCGGACGTCACTGAACCGGAGGAATTAAATTTTAAAGTCACATTCTTTGAGATCTTAAAATCACCCTGACCAGATCCCGATGAAGCACCAACTGTCACGATACAATTTGTAGCACAAGCAGGAGCAGCGGAGTCATTTACGTCAATCGTTATGGAATCGCCTTGGGCTAAGGTGGTAATAGTGTCAAAGGCTGCAGCTTGATCGGCAGTTACCGCAACCTTAAAACCACCGTCAACTTCCAGATCGTCACCCGTGCCGTTTCCTAATGTCAGACGCCCATTCTGTAAGTCTAAAGCCGTAGCTGCTGTACTTGTCACTTCCATTGCGTCCTGAATTGTCCAGCAGGCGGCTGATGTTCTGGTACAGGAACTTGAACCGTTGAATACCACAGAATAGAAAGCTGAACTGCCTGTTAATGTTCCTGAAAGATATTGGCCGGTTGTAGTTGAGTCAAAGGTTGTAGTGTAAGTGCTCCAGGTAGCAGTACCGACGTTGTGGTAAGAACCGGAAACAGTTACATTTCCTCCGGGAGCAAAAGTGTCACCTGTCCAAATGTGAAGTTCTGTAGCAGAATCAGTATCAAGGGTGTTGGTGTTGGCAGTGAAAAGCATGTTTGTTGCATCGTCATCATTATCCCAATCCGACATATCTGCATTAGTCGCTGTCCCGTCCTGCTCATCCCTGACAATTACCCGATCCTGAAAAAGATTAGCGTTAGTTACCGTATTTGAGTCTGCAACCATAACAAGATTGGCTTTCTGAGTTGAGGTTAGATAAACAGTTACTGTGTCACCAGCACTTACTGTGATTCCGCCGAAAGAATAGTCAGCGCTGCCTCCGCCATCTGTACAGGTGGTAGTAGATTCTATCCCACCGTTCACGCGCAATGAAACTATCTGAGTTAAATTATCACACGGCGGATTGCCAATAAAAGTTGTTTCATCAGTGCCATAGATTTTGCCAGAAATGTCACCAGCAATTGCCCATAAGACATATCCTGCTCCCCCGCTACATCCTCCCCCGTCTCCGGTATCCGAATCGTTAGCTTCTCCGTTGGTCGCACCTCCGAAATTACCCGAGGAAGGGTAGAATTTCCAAGTGTTAGAGCAGGCTGATGGCGTACCGGAAAGAGTCACGTTGTATTTAATATTTGCATCGGCTGTTCCGTCATCAAAAGTCACTCCTGCCCAAGTCGCAGCGCCTCCATCCAGCACTCCTGAGGCCACAGTGATATAGGTACTGTTACCACCGACCGTACCGCCGGTATCATCAAAAACTCCATTGGTCAGGTTGGTAACTGTTGCACCGGTACCAATGTTCAGGCCGGAGCTATCGGTCCCTGTAATTTTGTAATAGTTAGCGTTGATAGTGCCGGTTACAGAAAAAGAATAACTGGTTACACCGGTATTCTTTTGAACTAGTGTCTGGTTCACGGCGCTTGTTCCTTGAAGCTCGATAGTCTCCCCCGTTCCTGCCGTTATTGTGTCTCCGGTTTGCATTACGGTTAAAGACTTTTGGGTATCAGTATCAGAAGAGTCTGGCCAGACTGCAAAGGTATAGGTGTCGCCAAGTACGTAGTTTGTTGCACCGTCCTGAATAGTAAATTGGACACCAGTTGCTGATTCGGTATATGTTCCAGGCAGTGTGTAAGTTGAAGGACTGGCAGTTCCACCGGAACGAGTGATAGTAAAGACTGGAGTGTCTCCATTGGCGGTGGTTACCTCTGCCCTGTACCACTCGACAGCAGACAGCACGGTGGTTAAAGTGATTTGGATATCTGTGTCCTGCGTCCCTGTTCCGGAATAACCATGGGGGGTGGCTGAATCTTCGTATAGGTTGTTTGCGTAATTGAATTTCTGAGTACCTTCATCGTTGGGGGTTTCCGCGTTGTTATCAGGTACCGTGTATTCTCCCCAGATTTTGGTTAGGCCTGCTGTTGAGTCGTGTTTTTCAGAGATAATATAAGCACCAGCGTAAGCCGCATACGCTTCGTCTGAAGAAGCAAGATCGACATTGTAAAGTTTAAGGTTCGAGGCGGAATAATAAAAAAAGATATCAATTGCATTTCCTCCCAAAACACCGTAATCATCGTTGATAACAACATTATTAGTGCTGCCGCTGCTAGCTAAACCATAAGTGTTACTATAACTGGTATTTGAAAAGAGGGTGTTGTTGTTGGAGGAGGAGTTAAAGTAGAAACCATGGTCGGAATTGCCGTAAGCGGTGTTTGAAGAAAGAGTGTTGTTGTTGGAAGAGGAGGTAAGGTCGAAACCATGGTCGGAATTGCTGTAGGCGGTGTTTGAAGAAAGGATGTTGTTTTTGGAGGAGGAGACGAGGTAGAAACCATCGTAGGAGTTGCTGTAACTGATGTTGGAAGAAAGAGTGTTGTTGGAAGAGGAGACGAGGGAGAAACCATCAACGGCATTGCTGTAAGCGATGTTTGAAGAGAGGGTGTTATTGTTGGAAGAGGAGGTAAGACCGAAACCAGAGGAGGAGGAATTGCTATAAACCGCATTATCAGTAAAACCCGCAGAGTTAGCAGTATTGTTGTTTGATGAACCGTTAAGATGAATACCACGGTATCCGTTATAAATCCTCGATTTGGCGATTTTTACTCCCTCATTGGCATTTGAGCCGTTAACGGAAGAGAGAGAGATCCCATATTTGTTGACGTCACCACTGGCCCCCAAATCACAGATATCAGCATACTGAATTAAAGTATCTGAACCGGCCTTGGCGTAGATATAACCGTTGTTTGTGGCATTGCAGCTAGTTCCGGCTGAAGCGGTAACCTGGGCATAATCTAAGATTTCATATTGGTCATTGGTCCTGACGCCGTCTGAAATTTCAACATCATCGCCGTCACCCATGGTGGTGAAATCGTCAGGAGTGTTAGTAACAATGGTTATGGTATCTGTAGCTGCCTCGGCAGAATCAACAATCCTGTACCAATCATCATCAGTTAAATTATGGAGGTACCTTCCTATACCCTGATCGCTTGCGGTGATGAGATCATCCGCAATGTTTATGGTGCAAGTTGCCGCCCCCGAACAGGCTGTCCCTCCCGTAACATCGGGGTTAGTATCGGTTGCAGAAGAGTTATCAGTGCGGGTAAGAGCGGTACCTGTGTTAGAGTCAATGTTGTAGATCTTTCCAAAGGCCAAGCTTGAACTGAGGGTTATTCTAACCACCTTGTTCTGATGTTCGTTGGTTGTCCAGGATTTTGTTGTATCGGTTATGGTTGTTTCATCAGTTGTTCCGTCTGAAGTACCAGTAGCATCCTGACCTCCGTTTATTTCCAAGTAACCTGTCGATTCAACTTGTATTCCCGAAGTAACAGAACCTGAGGAATTAAATTTTAAAGTAACATTCTTACCAATCTTAAAGTCGCCCTGGCCTGATCCTGAAGAAGCACCGACTGTGATAATACATGTCCCACAGGTGGGAGCAGCAGCGTCATTTACGTCAATGGTTATGGAATTACCTTGGGCCAAAGTGGTAATTGTGTCAAAGGCAGCCGCTTGATCGGCAGTTGCTGCTACCTTGAAACCGCCATCTACTTCCAGATTGTCACCAGTGCCATTTCCTAATGTCAGACGCCCATTCTGTAAGTCTAAAGCCGTAGCTGCTGTACTTGTTACTTCCATCGCGTCCTGAATCGTCCAACAGGCAGCTGATGTTCTAGTGCAGGAGCTTGAACCGTTGAATACCACAGAATAAAAAGCAGATGTACCATTAAGTGTCCCGGAAAGATATTGACCGGTTGTAGTTGTATCAAAAGTCGTAGTGTAAGTACTCCAGGTAACAGTGCCGGTGTTGTGGTAAGAACCACCTATGGTTACGTTGCCTCCGGGAGCAAAGGTGTCACCTGTCCAAATATGAAGTTCAAAACTATCCTCCACATCCAGTACTCCGGCAGTAACCTGATAATGGACATCATCGTCCCCATTATCGCCGGTGGCAAGGTCAGAGTTAGCGATTGAACCGATATCAGCTCTGACAATTACTCTGTCTTCATACAAGTGAAGTCCGGTAAAGGTGCTGCCATCGGTTTTAGTCACCATCGTTGCCTCATCTCCTGTCTCGTCGTTAAGATAAAAGGTTAAAATATTGCCTGAAGAAATAGTTTCAAAGGTACTGATGGAGTAAACTCCACTGGAGTCAGTATCATCACTGTCCTTGGTTGTACCACCCAATGCCCAGGTAACAGTTTTTCCGGCACCAATGTTAGTTGATCCTTCGTCGGTGTAGACCGTGCCGGTTAAAACTACGGCGCCGGTAGAATCATCCCAACGGATCACTCCCGGATTTCCATCATCATTATCATTGGCTTCTCCTGCCAATGCTCCTGTGGCATTGGAAAAAACCCACCAGTTACTTCCCGGGGTGCCTGTCAAGGTTACATTGTATTCGGCGTAACCATTAGTATCACCAAATGAGCAGTCGGCAAAAGTCGCATTGGAAGAAATAACTGAGGCTTCCGCGGTAATATGGGTATCTGAACCGCCTCCCGAAGTACCGTTGTTGTCGAAAGAACAATTGGCAAGGTTAGTGACTGTTGCTCCTGTGCCGATATTCAAACCGGAAGCGCCAAGACCTGTCATCGAAAAGTAACTGGCGTCAATGGTACCGGAAACACTAAAGGAGTAATTGCCAGTGCTAGCAGATACTGTTGTTAAACTTCCCGATTGTCCTTTAAGTTCAACCGTCTCTCCTGAACCTGCCGTAAAAGTATCTCCATCCTGCATCATGGTTAAAGTCTTTTGACTTGAGGCATCATTCGAGTCAGGCCAGACTGCAAAGGTATAGGTATCACCAACCACGTAGTTAGTGGCACCGTCCTGAATAGTAAACCGCACTCCTGTTGCAGATTCGGTATAAGTTCCAGACAGTGTATAAGTTGAAGGGTTGGCGGTCCCGCCTGAGCGGGTGATAGTAAAGACTGGAGTGTCGCCGTTTGCCGTGGTTACCTCTGCTCTGTACCATTCAACGGCTGATAAGGCAGAAGTTAAAGTGATTTGAATATCTGTGTCTTGCGTTCCTGTTCCGGAATACCCGTGGGCAGTAGCTGAATCTTCGTATAGGTTATTCACCCAGTTGAATTTCTGGGTTCCTTCATCGTTAGGAGTCTCTGCGTTGTTATCAGGAACTGTGTATTCTCCCCAGATTTTGGTGGAACCTGCCGTTGAATCATGTTTTTCGGAACTGATGTAGGCACCTGTATAGGTTACTCCCGTTACTTCAGTTGAGGAAGTAAGATCAACATTGAAAAGTTTAAGATTTGAGGCGGAAGATGAACCAAAAAAATAAATATCGGCAGTATTTGCGCCCAAAACACCGTAATCATCATTGATCGCCATATTGCCGGTACTCTCATAACTAGTCAAACCATAAGTATTGCTGTAGCTGGTATTTGAAGAAAGAATGTTGTTGGAAGAGGTGCCAAGGTAGAAACCGTAGGAAGTATTGCTGTAGGCAGTGTTTGCAGAAAGAATGTTGTTGGAGGAAGAAGAGTAAATGTAGAAGCCGCTGATGGAATTGCTATGAGCAGTGTTTGAGGAGAGGGTGTTATTTTTGGAGGAGAAAGATATGAAACCGTATTGATTACTAAAGCTGGTGTTTGAGGAGAGGGTATTATTGGAAGAGAAGACAAGGTAGAAGCCGCGGGAGGAATTGCTGTAGGCGGTGTTTGAAGAGAGGGTGTTGTTGGAAGAGGAGGTAAGGTAGAAGCCCATGGAATTGCTGTAGGTTGCGCTATCGGAAAAACCCTTAGAATTAGTAGAGTTGTTATTTGAAGAACCGTTAAGGTAGATACCGTAGTACCCATCATGAATCCTTGATTTGGCGATTTTTACTCCTTCCGCGGAATTTGAGCCGTTGACTGAATAGAAAGAAACTCCGTATTTATTGGTAGTATCGGCCCCCATATCGCAGATATCCGCATACTGGACTAATGTCTCTGAGCCTGCCTGAGCATATACATAACCATTATTTGAAGCATTACAGGAAGTTCCTGCAGAGGCTGTAACCTGGGCATAATCTAGGATTTCAAAGTTGTCAGTAGCCCGGACCCCATCGGCTCTCTTAATTGTTTTGCCAGAGAATGATCCGGGGACGGTGTTTGGTTCGGAAATAACCATAAACTGATCACTGGTGCCAGAATCAGTTGAGTCCACAATCTTGTAGTATTGGTTGTCGGTAGTATTGTAAATGTATTGGCCAATACCCTGGTCGTTAGCAGTAATAAGCGAAGTTCCGGTTGTAGTGATGGTGTAAGTTGGACCGGAACCGGAAACAGTAGGAGCGTCATCTTCGGTATCAAACTCATCAGCAAAAGTTAAAGAGTCGGTACTATTTGAAGAAATAGTATAGATCTTGCCAAAAGCCAAAGAGCTTGTGTTAGTAATCCGCACATGTTTGTTCTGATGCTCATTGGCAGTCCAGCTTTGGCTGGCATCATTCAGGGTAATGGTGGCGCCGGCGTCATGAGTAACTGAATCAATACCGGAGTTATCAGTATCGTCTTGCGAGCCTTGAAGCTCCAAATATCCAGTCGAGTTAACTTCCAGTCCGGATGTCACTGAACCTGAGGAATTAAATTTTAAGGTGACATTCTTACCAATCTTAAAGTCCCCCTGGCCTGTTCCTGAGGCGGCACCGACAGTCACAATACAATTTGTGGTACAAGCAGGAGCAGCAGCGTCATTAATATCGATTGTAATGGAATCACCTTGGGCTAAATTTGTAATAGTATCAAAAGCCGCTGACTGATTGGGAGTATAGGCAACGTAAAAATAGCCATCAACTTCCAAGTTGTCACCAGTGCCATTCCCCAATGTCAAGTGTCCGTTTTTTAAGTCCAAGGCTGGATTACCCGTGTCTGTCACTTCCATCGCATCCTGAATTGTCCAGCAGGCGGCTGATGTCCTAGTACAAGAGCTTGAGCCGTCAAATACAACCAGATTAAACGCAGAACTGCCGGTTAAATTCCCGGAAATGGTCTTGCCGGTTGTCGTGGTGTTAAATGTAATAGTGCTGGTACCGGCGGTAAAAGTACCGGCATTGCTCCAGCTCCCACCGACAGTCATCGTCGTCGATCCGGCACTTACCGCGCCGTTACCGCTAATTGCCACATCCCCTAAAACTGTCAAGTTAAAAGACAAAGTCAAAGAGGAAGTGTTGGTTCCGCCAACCGTTAAGGAATCAATAGTAACGGCTGTGGCACCGGTTGTCACCGCCGCGCTTGCGTTATCAATGGTAGCAGTGTATGTGTCGGCCCCATTTGCCGGATAAGTCCCGTTGCAGTTGTTCCAATTTCCCGCCGTCTCCCATGTCCCGCTGCCCGTATTCCAGGTACAGTTATACTGGGCGTCATTAGCCAACTGCCAAGCTCTGGCCTCCTGGAAGGCAACATTTGACGACTGACCACTGACAACTGACTCCTCATTGTCATTCCCACTCCCATTGTCATTCCCGCGCAAGCGGGAATCCAGT
>Ga0209210_1002868_pt1 | contig 12161 bp, 11 predicted proteins | sample RifGroA1_FD_183991 | JGI IMG/M metagenome (GOLD analysis project Ga0209210, IMG submission 183991) | Contaminated groundwater microbial communities from Rifle, Colorado, USA - Rifle Groundwater A1 (SPAdes) (version 2) | ecosystem: Environmental > Aquatic > Deep subsurface > Groundwater >...
GACCCTGAGGCGCATTGTCGACGAAAGCGACGGTCAAATCGCGTGGGTGTACCGGCACCTGCCGCTCGAGTCTATTCATCCGAGCGCAAAGCCGGCAGCAGTAGCCAGCGAGTGTGTAGCAGAGCAGCTCGGCAATGACGGCTTTTGGAAGTTTGCCGACGCCATTTTTGCCGACCAAAGCAAAATGAGCGCGGATTATTACATACAGACGGCGGTGCGGCTCGGGGCCGACAAGAGCAAGTTCAATTCCTGCGTTTCTTCAGAAAAATACGCAAGCAGGGTTGATGCCGACGCGCAGGAGGCTCAAGCCAACGGCGGCAACGGCACGCCGTATACCGTGTTGTATGATAAAAAGGGCCAGTCGGGCGTCTCAGGAGCGCTGCCGTACGATATGTTTACCTCTGTAATTAAAACGTTTCAGGCGCGTCAGTAACAAAATAGTATGAAAGAATTATTTGAATCGGGGATAGGCAGGTGGGCTCTTATTACTCTAACGGTCTTTATAGCTCTGCAGTCTTTAAGTGCGTTTATGGGCTTGCGTTACATCGGCGCGGGGGTACAGCCGACCAATATTATAACTGTAAGCGGTTACGGCGAGGCGTTCGGCGCCGCTGATATAGCAACCTTCAGCTTCTCGGTAGTATCAGAAAAGTCGACCGTGGCGGCGGCGCAGGGAGAGGCAACGAATAAAATAAACGCGATAACAAAGTATCTCAAGGGTGCCGGTGTCGCGGAAAAGGATATCCAGACCACCGACTACTCGGTTAATCCGCAATATGACTACGTCAGCCAGGCCTGCTCGGGCGGGTACTGCCCAGGCGGCAGGCAGGTGTTGCGCGGATACCAAGTGCGCCAGACCACCTCTATCAAAGTGCGCGACCTGACTGTGGCCGGCGATTTGCTCGCCGGAGTCGGCGGCAAGGGCGCGACGGAAGTGTCCGGTCTCAACTTTACCTTTGACGACCCCAACCAACTGCAAAACGACGCGCGAGGCAAGGCTATCGCCGATGCCAAGACAAAAGCCGACGAACTTGCCAAACAGCTCGGCGTCACGCTGGTGCGCGTGGTCTCCTTTAACGAAAACGGTGGCGGATATCCCGGCCCGATGTATTCCAAGGCGGTGGGCATGGGTATGGGCGGCGATGCGGTGGCCCAGTCGGCTCCCGAAATATCGGTCGGCCAAAACAAAGTGTCCTCAACCGTCTCCATCACCTACGAAATCCGGTAGAGTTGACCCAGCTGAGCTGGGTTGACGCAATACACTACATGCGGTTAGCTAAGGCTAGGTAGATCATTTTCTGGGAGGAGCCTATGTCCGCTGTTACTGAAGACAGGTTCAGCAAACGTCTGGCCGCCGCGATGTATGAGATCGCGGCGCAACACAAGCACCAGGCGGCGCTCGCACGGCTTAAGGAGCTTGTTATGCCGGAGGTGGAATCCGCCGCTCGGTATGATGTGCAGGCTTTTTGGGTGCCAAAAATCCTCAGGGCGATTGAGCGCGGCAAAACGAGTGTGACAAACCGTTGGTTAGGTTCCGGACGCTCTGATAAAGAGTACCGGGAGGCCATGCAGGAGGTTCTCGGACCGCCTTTCGTAGTTTTGGTTGATGAAAGTCTTTTGGCCGGCGACGCAACGCGCGTTTGGTGGGCATAAGGCATGAGGGGCGGGACAAAAGCCCGCCCTTTTCTTTGATTTGACTCGCCTCAAAAACAGGAGTAATATACAGAAAAGGCCCCACTTGGGGGTTTTTTCTTAGGAAAGGTAATTTTTATCACATATGCCTAAATATTTTCAAGAAGTACGCGCGGAGATGAAGCACGTCAGCTGGCCCAGCCGCCGGCTCACTATCACGTACACAATCGTGGTTATAGCAATTTCGCTCGGCACGGCGGTGTATCTCGGTCTGCTCGATTATATATTTGAGGCGCTCATAAAACAGGTCATCTAGATTATTCGCCACTAGGGTTTGGCCACTAGTCGCTACACCCTAAACACTAACTACTAACTAAAATGGCTAAACAAGACACCAGCGTCGGCAGAGCGTGGTACGCGATACACACCTACGCGGGGTACGAAAACGCGGTTGCCCGCAACCTTAAACAGCGCATCGAGTCGTTGGGACTTACCGACAAAATATTTCAGGTGGTCGTGCCGACGGAGCGCACGATTAAAATAAAAGGAGGCCGCCGCGTCGAGGAACAGGAAAAAGTGTATCCCGGCTATGTGCTGGTGGATATGATAGTGGACGACCAGTCGTGGTACGTCGTGCGCAACACGCCGCGCGTAACCGGCTTTGTCGGGTCGGGCGTCAACCCGGTGCCTTTGCAGGACCACGAGGTTGCCACATTGCTCGGCCGCATGCAGGCGGTTGAGGGCTCGGTGAAACACGCCATCGATGTCGGTGTCGGCGACGCCGTTACTATAGTCGACGGGCCGTTTAAGGACCTCGACGGCAAGGTGGGCGAGGTAGACGAGAGCCGCGGCAAGGTTAAAGTGCTGGTGGCGATGTTCGGCCGCGAGACGCCGGTTGAGCTCGATTTCCTCCAAATAAAGCGAATCTAATTGCTTTAATTGTATTTATTGTTTATTGTCCTAGTTGTCCCGGTTAATATCATGGCTAAAAAAGTAACTAAAAAAATAAAGATTATCGCCCAGGGCGGCGCGGCAACACTTACACCGGCCATGGGCCAGGTGCTGGGGCCCGCCGGCATCAACATCGGCGAGTTTGTTAAGAAGTTCAATGAGGCTTCCAAGGGGATGCGCGGCGACCTGGTGCCCGCGGAGATTACGGTCTATGAGGACCGCTCGTACGACTTTGTGCTCAAGACTCCGCCGGCTTCGTCTCTCATTTTGAAGGCGCTCGGCAAGGAAAAGGGGAGCGGCAAACCGAACACCGCTAAAATCGGCGTCATCACCAAGGCGCAGGTTAAGGAGATTGCGGAAAAGAAAATGCCCGACCTCAACGCGCACGACCTCGAAGCCGCTATGAAAATAATCGCCGGCTCCGCCCGGAGCATGGGCGTGGACGTAAAATAATAAAAAGACTTAACCATAAGGTAAGCTATAGCTACACACATGGTTTTGTTATAAAAATCCCGCGCCACTGTGGCGCGGGTGTTTTGTTTTAAACGGCGATGCCGAACGCTTGGGCAAACTCCGCCCATTCGCGCTTCCCCATGCCGCTTGTTTCTTGCGTGACCTTCTCGCCCTTAATCATCCGCTCTACGACCTGCTTCATCGTGCGGGAGAGATTAAACGCATGGAGCTGGTACTCCTCGAATGCCTCGCAGGAAAGCGGCACCCATTTGCGCACGATGTCGAGCATCGTTTCCGCGTACACGCGGATCTCGTACTGCGCATGGGAGTCCGCGCGCAACCGCAGAAAGTGGAAGAGGTTGTGCAGGTCTATCTTCCAATACCACTGTGTGTAGTAGTTGAGCGACAGGTTCATGCGAGCAAGCTCGCGGGCGAGCATGTCGCGCTTCGGGTCGACAGGAGTTCCGTCGCCTTTGTCGTTGAGCATCCACTCGTAATCCTCGTAAACCTTTTCGGAATCCTCGCGCAGGAGGTCTAGCACAATCTGCGATTCCTGATCGGAGAGTACGCTCCCGCGTCCTTGCCGATTGGCAGCCGATTGAGCCGCCAGTTGGGATGGTTCGGGGATATAGAACTCCTTGTCGAGGATGGAGTAGCGGGCCGAATACTCATTGACGTTTGCCGTGCGGTGGCGTATCCATTGCCGCGCGACAAAAATGGGCATCTTACAGTGGAACTTTATCTCGCACATCTCCGAGGGCGTGGTGTGCAGATGCCGGCGCAAATAGCGGATAAGTCCGGCGTCTTCGCTAACCTTTTTGGTGCCGATGCCGTAGGAAACGCGTGCCGCTTGCACCACTGCCGCGTCGTCACCCATGTAGTCAATAACCCGGACAAAGCCGTGATCGAGGATCTCGAATGGCTTATACAGAATTTCCTCCAGTGCGGGCACGGTGGCGCGCTTGGTGGTATGGGACTGGGCAATCGCCTCCGCTAGTTCTTGCTTTTGTGTGTCATTCGTTTTCATGTGCTGTCCTTTGTGTTGGTGCGTCTGTAGGAACCCTACTTTCTCTTGATGTCGCGGTCAAGGTACAGGCGCGGGAGCATGTCGGTCGGCCTCCAATCCTTTTTCAACTGCGCTACCGAGCCGGAGCTCTGGTACTTGCCGCCTTTGGCGTAGTCGCTCTTGAGTATCGGCCCTGTTTCAAAAAAGATAATCTGCGCGATGCGCCTGCCGACCACCAGCGGGATGTAGTAGTGCGTCGAGTTGTTGGTTATCTCCATGGTCCAGCGGTTGATGTAGCCAACGTCGCCCCAGCCGGCGCATTTGCACACCTCGATAAAGCTGCGCCCGAGGCTCGAGCGCGCTTTCATCATGGTGGTGATGTGGTCGCGTCCGCCGATGAACTCCTGCGTATGGCCTAAAATAGTTTCACCCGGCGCAAGCAGGATTATCTGGTCTTCGGGGCGTATGCTGTCATACTCAAATTTGTATTTCGCCAAAATTTCCTTTGCCGGCTTGGCGCGCTTGGCTGTGGTGCCCCACACGCGCTCGATGTGTTTTTTGTCATAAACGTTGTAGAGGTTTTCAAAATGTTTCGGCGTCTGCTCGGGGAAGAAGTACTCGCCGAGCGTGACGTCGTAGGAGGAGGTGGCGAGGTTCGCCTTTTTAAAAGGCTCGATAATAATAGACCCTTCTTTCATCGACTCCAGTATTTTCTTGTCTGAGAGTGCCATAGTTTTTGTCTGTGGAACTATAGCATATACTAAGAGCGTACTAAATTATGGACAAAAGAGGGAAATATATCGTTATTGAGGGAGGAGACGGCGCAGGCAAGGATACCCAGATAGAAAATCTGCGTGCCGCTTTTCCTGATTTTGTATACACGCGCGAGCCTGGTGGAACGCCACTGGGTAAAGAGCTGCGCGGAATGTTGTTGCACGGCTCCAAAGGAAATGTCGCTTTACCGGCTGAGTTTTTTCTATTTTTGGCGGACAGGGCGCAGCATGTTGAGGAAGTGGTTAAACCGGCGCTCGCGGCGGGGAAGCATGTGGTTTCTAATCGTTCGTGGATTTCGTTTCTCGCCTACCAAATATACGGACGCGAGCAATTGGACTGGAAGCCTGTTGTCGACGCATCGCTCAAAAAGATTTTTCAAGACTGTCCGGTGGACTTGGCAATAATTCTCAATGTGCCTCTTACTGTGGGCAAAGAGCGTCAGCGCGCGATGGGAAAGATCCCCGACACTATGGAAAGCCAGCCTAATGACTTTCATGAGCGGATCAGGCAAGCGTTTCTTACTATCGGAAAAACATTGCCGCAGGCAAAAATAATCGATGCCGCGCGGAGTAGGGAAGAGGTTTGGAATGATGTGCGCACCGCAGTAGAATCAATTTTGTAACTATGTACGAGTTTATCAAAAAACAGGACGCGGAAATTTTTGCCGCTTTGGAGGGCGAGGAGACGCGCGAGCGGGAAGGGCTGGAGCTTATCCCTTCGGAAAATTATGTGAGCAAAGCGGTGCGCGAGGCGCAGGGCTCGATACTTACCAACAAATATGCCGAAGGGTATCCCGGCAAACGCTACTACGGCGGACAGCAGTTTACCGACGCCGCGGAGAGCCTTGCCATTGAGCGCGCCAAGCAGTTGTTCGGCGCGAAGTTCGCCAACGTGCAAACGCATAGCGGGGCGAACGCCAACATCGCTATGTACATGGCACTCCTCCAGCCCGGCGATACCGTGCTCGGTATGGACTTATCGCACGGCGGGCATCTTACCCACGGGCATCCGGTGACGTACATCACCAAGTTTTTTAACTTTGTGCGCTACAAGATGAAGAATGTGGAGACCGGCGAGATTGATTATGACGAAATGCGCCGTGTTGCGATTGAAACGAAACCAAAAATAGTATTGGCCGGATTCTCCGCCTACAGCCGCGAACTCGATTACGAAAAGTTTGCTTCTATCGCCAAAGAAGTCGGCGCATACAGCGTGATGGACGCGGCGCACATTGCGGGGCTCATTGCCGGTTCGGCGGCCAAAAATCCTTTTGATTATGGTTTTGATGTTATTACCTCAACGACGCACAAGACTCTGCGCGGCCCGCGCGGCGGGCTTATCCTCACCCGCAGTAGCGAGGAGATTGCCAAAAAAATAGACAAGGCCGTGTTCCCCGGCTTGCAGGGCGGGCCGTTGATGCACGTTATTGCCGGCAAGGCAGTTGCCTTCGGCGAGGCGTTGCATCCGAACTTTAAACTCTATGCCGCGCAGATACTCAAAAACGCCAAAGCGATGGAGGCGGTGTTTCGCGCTGCCGGCGTGCGCATGCTCGGCGGCGGCACCAGCAACCACCTTATCTTGGCCGACGTGTTCGGCTCGCTCGGCATTACTGGGCAGGAGGCCGAAACAGTACTCGACCGCGTCGGCATCACGCTAAACAAAAATGCGATAGCCGATGATACCCGCAAACCGATGGACCCCTCCGGTATCCGCTTTGGAACTCCGGCGATAACGACCCGCGGGTTTAAAGAAGGGGAGTGCGCGCGCGTTGCGGAGCTGATGCTGGAGACCCTCAAAAACCGCACCGACGAAAAGAAGCTCGCCGCTATCCGCGAAGAAATAAAACAACTCGCCGCCTCCTTTCCCATCCCCGACTCGTTTGTATAACCAGGTTGCGATAAAAAATGGGAGTGCTAGAGTTTAGGGCAGGTGCAACCAGCAGGGAGACGCTGATGGGGAATTGGGCCTCCGATTAACACGTTTCAAAAAATGAGGGTGGTCCTCTGACAGGCCGGTGGTGCCCCTCCGTCGCAAGAGGGGCCGTTATCGGACTCAAGACCGCCGAGCCCCGCACTTCTCGCAAGAGAAAAGGCGGGGTTTTCTCTTGTACAATAACCCTATGCGGCTAGGGCATACAACGTTTTTGTTTTGGCAAAAGTACGAGCATCACCTCGGCGTGGGCGCGCTGTTGCTCGGCTTCCTGTTTGATTTATGGGCGGCTGACCGTCCGGACAGTCTCTTTAACAACATACTGCTTTTGTCGTACCTGTTTATCGCGGGCTCTTTTATTATCATCATCAACTTGCGCGCGCGCCGGCGCAAAGATGACGTCGAGCCTCTATTCCTTTTGCTCGTGCTGCAGTTCTGCTTCGGCGGTCTGGCATCCAACCTCCTGGTGCTCTACGGACACTCCGGTACCTTGGCGGGGAGCGCGGTGTTTATCGGCATACTCGCGCTGGTTGTCTTCGGCAACGAGTACTTTCGCAGCAGGTACTCGCTCCTGCGTTTTAACGTCGGCGTATATTACTTTTTAATGCTCAGTTACGCGCTGGTGGCCGTACCGGTATATATCACTCACTCGGTCGGCGTAGGCACCATGCTGCTGAGCGGCGTTATCAGCCTTTTGTTTTTCGGCGTCTTTTTGTATCTTTTGTTTTTTGCCGTCTTCCGCGGTACCGATACGGAGAAGCTCAAAGAAGTGTCGCTTATCATCGCAGGCATCTTTTTGGCGTTTAACGTTTTGTATTTCCTCAACGTCATACCGCCGGTGCCGCTCGCGATGCGCGAGCTAGGGGTGTATCACTCGGTGTTGCGGCACTCGGACGGCACCTACTTGGCGATATATGAGCCGGCGCGGTGGTATCAGTTTTGGCGCAACACGTCGCCGGTATACACGCTGAACACCAGCGTCGCGTTTTGTTTTTCGTCCGTGTTCGCGCCGGCCGACCTGCGGGCGCCGATTTATCACACGTGGGAGCACAAGAACCCGCGGACGGGAGAGTGGGAGACGCGTTCGCGCATATCGTTTCCGATTTCCGGCGGGCGCGACGAAGGGTATCGCGGCTTTACCGTCAAAACCGCCCTTTCGGCCGGAGAGTGGCGCTGTAATGTGGAGACCGCCAGCGGGGCGCTCATCGGGCGCATAGGCTTTACCGCGGTCGAATCCCCGGACACTCCGGCGCTTTCCCAAAAAACGTTGTGAATGGTAGTGTAATTCTGCATGAAAGAAAGGATAGAAAAAGCAGTTAGAGAGGCTTTAGGAGCGGACGTTCCTTTTGTCGTTGAGAGGCCGCGCGCGCTAAGCCACGGCGATTACTCGACCAACGCCGCGCTGGTTGCCAAAACCGATCCGGCCGCGCTCGCGGCGAAACTAAAAATAGAGGGGGTGGAAAAGGTGGAGGTAGCCGGAAAGTTCATCAACTTTTTTCTGTCGCGCGAGGCGCTGGTTCCGAAGGAGCAAAAAATTCCGCAACTCTACGCGGGCAAAAAGATAATGGTCGAGTACACCGACCCGAACCCGTTTAAGGAGTTCCACGTCGGGCACCTTATGAGCAACGCGATAGGCGAGAGTGTGGCGCGCCTGCTCGAAGCGTCCGGAGCAAAAATAATACGCGCCAACTATCAGGGCGACGTGGGGCCGCATGTGGCCAAGGCGCTGTGGGGCAAGATGCAAAAGCCGGAGGCGTCGTGGGGCGAGGCGTACACCTACGGCGCGCAGGAGTATGAAAACAAAAAAACCGAGATAGACGAAATAAATAAAAAAGTCTACGAAAAAAGCGACGCGCAGATTAACGCGCTCTACGACACCGGGCGCAAGGAGTCGCTCCTGCGGTTTGATGAGATTTATAAAACACTCGGCACAAAGTTTGACTATTATTTTTTTGAAAGTGAGACCGCCCAAAAAGGTTTGGCTTTAGTTCAAAAACATCCCGAGGTGTTTGAGCGCAGCGAGGGCGCGACGGTGTTTCATGGTACGCATACGCGCGTCTTTATAACCTCGCGCGAGTTGCCGACGTATGAGGCAAAAGACCTCGGGCTCCTGCAGCTCAAAAAAGAGACGGAGAGCGTGGACGAATCGATTACGATTACCGCAAACGAGCAGAGCGACTACTTTTCGGTCGTACTTGCGGCGGCAAAAAAAGTCCCCGAGATAGCGGACATGGCAGAAAAGACAAAACATGTTTCGCACGGGATGATGCGGTTTGCGCAGGGCAAAATGTCCTCGCGCATCGGGAATGTCATAACCGGCGAGTCACTGCTGCAGGATCTAACCAAAGCGGCGCGCGGCAGGGAGGACGTGGCCGTGGGGGCTGTTAAACACACTGTGCTCAAGTCGGGGAGCGGCAAAGATATAATTTTTGATCCGGAGCAGTCATTGTCGCTCGAGGGCGACTCGGGGCCGTACTTGCAGTACGCGCTCGTGCGCGCCCGCTCTCTTTTGCGCGCCGCCAAGGCGGCAGGCATTGAGATGGGAGAGTCTGACTCTCCCAAAGAAGTATCAGTGCTGGAGCGGGTCCTCGTGCATTATCCAGACGTTGTTGCCCGCGCGGCCAAAGAACTCGAGCCGCATTATGTAACGACGTACCTGACCGAACTCGCCTCCGCGTTCAACAGCTGGTACGCGCGGGAGAAGGTCATCGGCGGTCCGCATCAGGAGTACGGTATATTTTTAACCACTGCCGTCGAGCGCACTCTGGCCGAAGGCCTCGGTCTTTTGGGCATCCCCACGCCCGATGAGATGTAAAATGCTATATTTTGAGTATGTCCGACCTGTCAAAACGCGAGGAAGAAGTTCTGGATTTTTGGAACAAAGAAAAGATTTTTGAAAAGTCTCTGGCAAAACCCTCGCCAAAGGGGGAGTATGTTTTTTATGACGGGCCGCCGTTTGCCAACGGACAGCCTCATTACGGCCACATCCTCGCCTCTACCATTAAGGATGCAATCCCGCGCTATCGCACTATGCGGGGGTATCATGTCGCGCGCCGCTGGGGCTGGGATTGCCACGGCCTGCCGGTGGAAAACCTGGTGGAAAAGGAGCTCGGATTTAAAAACAAGCGCGATATCGAGGAGTACGGAATAGAAAAGTTTAACCAAGCGGCGCGTGTCTCGATTATGAAGGACGTGTCTGACTGGAAGCGCATAATACCGCGTCTTGGGCGTTGGGCCGACATGGACGCCGACTACAAAACCATGGACTACTCGTATACCGAGTCGGTGTGGTGGGCGTTTAAGAGTCTGTACAAAAAAGACCTTATATACGAGGGCTTTAAGGCAATGCACCTGTGCCCGCGGTGCGGCACGACGCTGTCCAACTTTGAGGTGGCGCAGGGGTACAAAGACATCGATGACATCGCGGTGACGGTTAAGCTGCCGCTGGTTGACCCCATTGGAAACGATTCTCGTTCCAACGGGGCAGGCGAGCCTACTTTCTTGTTAATCTGGACCACCACGGCGTGGACATTGCCGGGCAATGCCGCCGCGGCGGTTAATGCGGACGCCAAATATGTAAAAGTAAAATCCGACAACGAGTTTTTTGTTGTCGCAAAGGAGCGCGTGGCGGCAGTGTTTGAAGACGCGGAGATAGTAGGGGAGATGTACGGCAAAGACTTGGTGGGCAAAAAATATTTGCCGCCGTTTGATTACTTTGCGACCGAATTGCATAAGCACAAGATGCACGCGTGGAAGGTGTACGCCGCTCCGTTTGTCACCATGGACAGCGGTACCGGCATTGTGCACATGGCGCCCGCCTACGGCGCGGACGACCTTGCGCTGGCGCAAAAGGAAAAGATACCGCTGATTCATCATGTGACCGACGAGGGCAAGTTTGTGCACACGGTGCGCGACTTTGCCGGCCTCTCCGTCAAACCAAAAGGCAATCCGCGCGAGACCGACGAGAGGGTCGTCGCCTTGCTTGCGCAGAGGGGGCTCCTGTTCGCGCAGGAAAAGATAAAGCACAGTTATCCGCACTGCTGGCGCTGTGATACGCCGCTCCTGAATTGGGCCGCCACCTCGTGGTTTGTCAAAGTCTCGGCGTTAAAGTCGAAACTGCTCAAGCAGAACTCGACCATAGGCTGGACGCCCGGGCATGTGGGCGAGGGGAGGTTTAACAACGGTCTGCAGCAAGCACCCGACTGGGCGATATCACGCAGCCGCTACTGGGGCGCGCCGCTGCCGGTGTGGCGCAACGCCAAAACCAAAGAGATACAAGTCGCGGGCTCGGTGCTCGATGTTTTGAGCATGGTAAAACGCTCCGGCAACCGCTACTTTGTTATGCGCCACGGCGAGGCTATCGCCAACTCAAACAACACACTGGACCTGCAGGGCGACCCGACGAATCATCTGACGAAAAAAGGCGAGCAGGAGGCCATGCACACGGCGGCCGGGCTTAAGAAGGAAAAGATAGACCTTATCTTTTCTTCTCCGTTTTTGCGCGCGCAGAAAACAGCGGGTATCGTGCGGAAGGAAATCGGGCTTGCGCAGGAGGTGATAGTAGACGAGCGGCTGCACGAGCATAACGAACGCTATCCCATAGAGGTCCGCCGCCGCATGGGAGAGTTTTTGTTTGATGTGGAAAAGCGCTACCGCAATAAAAATATTTTGATAATCAGCCACGGCTCTCCGCTGTGGACTCTGCAACAGGTTGCCGCGCGGCGTCCGTTCCGCGAGTTTATAAACGCGGAAATGCTGCGCACTGCGCAGGCGCGGGAGATGCCGTTTACGCCGTTCCCGCACAACGCGGACTTTGAGCTCGACCTGCACCGTCCGTATATCGATGGCGTCGATACCGGGGAGTGGAAGCGGGTGCCGGACGTTTTTGACTGCTGGTTTGAGTCCGGCTCTATGCCGTTTGCGTCCAACCATTACCCGTTCAGAAAAAAGAGTTTTGACCCGAAGGGGTTCTTCGGGTTCGGAACCAAAGGATATCCCGCCGACTTTATAGCCGAGGGCTTAGACCAGACGCGCGGGTGGTTTTACTCGCTGATTGTGCTCGGCACCGCGCTGTTCGGCAGATCGCCGTACAAGAACGTCATCGTCAACGGGATGATTCTTGCGGGCGACGGACAAAAAATGAGCAAGCGCCTGCGAAATTATCCCGACCCGATGGAGGTGGTGGACAAGTACGGAGCCGACGCGCTGCGGTTCTATCTGCTCTCTTCGGCGGTGGTGCGCGGCGAGGACTTGCGCCTCAAAGAGCAGGGGATAGACGAAGTCGCCAAAAAACTGCTGATGCGCCTCGACAATGTGCGGAGTTTTTATGAACTATATTGCCCGCAGGCGCAGCAAAAGCTTCCGGAAAAGGGAGAGATGAACACGACCCCAACTCCCTTTTCCGGAACTTTTCCTG
>Ga0209210_1002872_pt1 | contig 12153 bp, 8 predicted proteins | sample RifGroA1_FD_183991 | JGI IMG/M metagenome (GOLD analysis project Ga0209210, IMG submission 183991) | Contaminated groundwater microbial communities from Rifle, Colorado, USA - Rifle Groundwater A1 (SPAdes) (version 2) | ecosystem: Environmental > Aquatic > Deep subsurface > Groundwater >...
CCGCCAGCTGGCGGGAAGAGTCGAAAGGTTTAAATATTTAAACCTTCGACCTGCCTGCCGGCAGACAGGCAAGCTCAGGCGATAACATTATAGCTGCTAGCTATAACTCGATTCTCAACGCTTATTGGCAAATAGAGTTTTATTTAGTATAATTACCTATAGTTTATAAAAACCAGGTTGTTTTAAAATAAATTGTACAAGAAATTTAAACCAAGAGGCAAATTTTACAGAATTAACTACTTTATCCAAGCACCAAAATTAAGGTTGTTGGATGAAAGTGGTAAACAAATCGGCATTCTCACGAAAGCAGAAGCTTTAACAATCGGAAGAGAAAAGGGAATTGATGTAGTTGAAATTGCTGCTCATGCTGTGCCTCCTGTAGCAAAATTGATAGATTTTAAGAAATTTAAGTATCTGGAAGCCAAAAAATTACGCGAAGAAAAAAAGAAACAAAAGCATATCCAGATCAAAGAAATACGCCTGCGGCCATTTATAGGCGAACATGATTTAGAGGTCAGGGTCAGACAAGCTCAGGAATTTTTGATAGATGGTGATCAGATTAAAATTTCCTTACCTTTCAGAGGTAGAGAAATCACCCATCAGGAATTTGGAAGAATTGTTATTGATAAATTTCTTAACAGCTTAAAAGGTTATAAGATTGTCAGACCATCGCATCTGGAAGGAAAAACGTTAGTGACATTTATTGTTGCTGACAACAAAAGCGAACCAAAACAAAAAGTGAAAAGTGAGCCTGACAAAAATAGTTTAACGAAAGAATAAATTTATGAAAATGAAAACCAGAAAAATAGTTGCAAAAAGATTTAATATTACCAAAAATGGTAAAATCCTGAGACGTTCACAAGGAATAAGACATTTGCGAACACATAAATCAAAAAGACAAATGCGTAAATTAAGTCAAACAAAAGTAGTCAATGCAAATATGACTGCTGCAATAAAAAGTTTTGTACCTTATTTATAAAGGAGAATTATGGCTAGAATAAAAAGAGGCATCACTACACATGCGAAGCATAAAAAAGTCTTACTCGCAAATAAAGGTTATCGCATGACTAAGTCAAGAAATATCAGAGTTGCCAAAGAAGCCATGTTACATGCTGGCGAATATGCTTTCTCAGGCAGAAAATTGCGTAAACGTGATATGAGACGGCTTTGGGTATCCAGAATCAATTCAGCAGTGCAGGAAATGGATTTAAATTATTCCAGATTTATGCATGCTTTGAAAAAATCAGACATTATTTTAGACCGGAAAATTTTAGCAGATTTGGCAATATCCGATCCAAATGTTTTCAGAATTATTGTTGATAAAGTAAAAAAACAGGTTAATTAAAATGAATAGAGTTTATCAAAAATTTTTCTTTTTCTCATTTAGCTCCTAAATAGGGGAGTTTAATTGGAAGTGAAAAATATTACCAATAAGCTCCCAAGCAGGGAGCTTTTTTTATGATTACACGTTATTGCCTGAGCGAAGCCAAGTCTGACTTGGCGAAGTCGAAGGCTAAATACTCATCGACTCGTCTCGACTTTTGACGGACTCGCTCAGAGAATAAATATATATGATAATTAATCAAATTTAAATTATTAATTTTATAGTGTAAGATTAAATGTAAAGTCCTGATATAATAAAAATAATTAATTTTTTATGACTAAATTGCTTTATTTACAAGATAGCTATCAAAAAACACACACTGCTAAAATCATGCATTTTCAAAAAAGGGGTACTCATTTTGAAATAGTTTTAAATGAGACTATTTTTTATCCTCAAGGCGGAGGACAACTTTCAGACAAAGGAATAATTCAAAATAAACACGGAACATTTTCTGTTACACATGTACGAATGCAGGACAAAACAGTTATTCACGAAGGCAAATTAACAGGCAAATTATCCAAAGGAGATATGGTTAATTGCTCACTTGATTGGGCGTTGAGATGGCAAAATATGCAGCTTCACTCCGGTGGTCATGTTATTCATGAAATAGTAATGCAATTGATTCATGACATAAAACCCATTAAAGCTAACCATGGAAAAAACGCTTTTATTGAATATCAGGGAATTATAAATCCCAAATTAAAAGATACCATTGAAAAACAAAGTAATATGGCAGTTGTTGAGGGAAGAAAAATTGCTGCAGAAATGGTTTCCTTTGAAGAAATTGTTAAACGTAATATCAAAGTTTACGGAAATTTACCTAAAAATAAACCATTGAGACTGATAACTATTGATGGGTTTTCTCCAATCCCGGATGGCGGAACACAAGTGGCAAATACTTCTGAAATTGGTTTGATTAAAATTATCGATATAGAAGTAAATAATCAGATAAGTAGGATTTACTATACTGTTGTAATACCACCAATAGATAAGTCAATTGATGTACCAAATCCAAAAAAAGTTGAAATAACAAATATGGACATTAACTCATTTAAAACTTTAATTATTGACATGGAAAAAGAAATAAATAATGCGATTAAATTAACATCAAATGAAAATTTAGAACAATTACAAGTAAAGTATTTCGGGTCAAACGGAAAAGCAACGCAGTTGATTAGAAAAATTAAACTCTTGCCCTTAGAGAGTAGAAAATCAGCCGGAATAATTGTCAATCAATTTAAACAGCAAGTTTTGCATAGTATTAAAAGTAAACAAAACATTACTAGAGAGGATCATGATTGGTTTGATATAACTGTTCCGGGTATATTGCTACCTGACGGGCATTTACATATTGTGACACAAGCAATTACTGAAATTACTCAAATATTTTCCCGTATAGGGTTTGGGAGAGTCAGATATCCTGAAGTTGAATGGGATTGGTATGCCTTCGGAAGTCTTAATATGCCAAAATCCCATCCTGCCAGAGATGAATGGGAAACGTTTCACATCCAATTACCAATGACCAATGATAAATTACCAATGAATTCGAAGTTTAATAAAATTGTTTTGACACCACACACTTCTAATGGTCAAGTTAGAGAAATGGAAAAGAAACAATTACCTATAAAAATGATTAATATTTCCAAATGTTATAGACGACAAATAGATATATCCCACACCCCAATGTTTCACCAATTTGAAGGCATGTACATTGATAAAAATGTTTCTATCGGTCATCTTAAAGGATTTATTGATTATTTTATCAAACAATATTTTGGAATAAATAGAAAATTCAGATTAAGACCATTTCATTTTCAATTTACTGAACCGTCATTTGAAGTGGATATATCATGTGATATCTGCAACGGTCTAGGTTGTCGATTGTGCAAGGAAGGTTGGCTTGAACTTGCGGGTTCTGGCATGATACACCCTAATGTGCTAAAAAGCGGCAACATTGATCCTAACGAATATAGCGGATTTGCAATCGGTTGGGGAGTGGAACGCACGTATATGATGAAGTCTGGAACAAAACTTGATGACATAAGACTCATTTACGGAAATGATTTAAGATTTTTAGAACAATTCTAAATCGATGCTAATATACGAATTGATACTAATGATACTAATATTATTTGTATAATTCGCATTATTAGTATATTCGCATCGATACGATTATGAATATACTCGTACCTGATTCCTGGTTGAGAGAATATTTAGAAACAAAGGCTACGCCATCGCAAATAAAGGAATATTTATCCCTTTGTGGTCCATCTGTGGAAAGAATCATCAGACAAGGTAAAGAAATAATTTATGATATTGAAGTCACGTCAAACCGGCCGGACATGATGTCTATTTCAGGAATTGCCCGTGAAGCTGCGGTTATTTTGCCCAGATTTGGCATTAAAGCAAAATTTATCAATGATCCATACAAAATAACAGAAACTGAAATTAAATTTCCACAAAAAAATAAATATAAATTAAAAATTCTTTCTGATCCAAAATTAAATCCCCGATGGACATCAGTTATTATCGAAAATGTCAAAGTCGGAAAATCTCCAAAATGGTTAAAACAAAAATTGGAATTAACAGGTATTAGATCACTCAACAATGTAATAGATGTAACTAATTATTTAATGCGTGCTTACGGACAACCTGCTCACGCGTTTGATTTTGATGAAATCTTAAGTCATAAAGATATTCCCACTATGGTGTTAAGACAATCAAAAAAAGGTGAACGGTTGATCACGTTGGACAAACAAACACATACACTACCTGGAGGAGATATTGTGATTGAAGACGGATCAGGGAGAATTATTGATTTGTGTGGAATTATGGGCTGTCTTAACTCAAGTATTAAACCCACTACCAAACGAGTGCTGTTATTTATGCAAACTTATAACCCACAGAAAATCAGACAAACAATGATGAAATTAAGTTTCAGGACTGAAGCTGGTTCTTTGTTTGAAAAAGATATTGACACTGAACTTGTATTACCGACAGTAATTTCTGGTATTGAATTGATGACCCAATTAACTGGGGGTCAAATTGCCAGTAATTTATATGATATTTATCCTCACAAATTTAAACCTTATAAAGTTATTTGTGAACGTAAAAAATTGGATGTTTATATAGGATCTAAATTATCTGATGAGGATATTTTTCAGATTTTAAAATCACTGAGATTTGAAAACAGAATTAATGCTGACTATATAGAAATTACCATACCCAGTTTCAGAAGAGATGTGCAAATTGACGTAGACATAATAGAAGAAATTTCCAGAATTTATGGATATCATAAAATCATTCCGCAATTGCCTCAAACAGTTATTAGTAATACCGATTTAGATCCAATATTACATTGGGAGCAGGATTTAAAAATCCGCTTACGTGATTGGGGATATACCGAAACTTATACTTATTCAATGATTTCTAAAAATTTGATGGATTTATTTAACCTACCCAAAAATAAAAGCTATAAAATTGTTAATCCATTATCAAATGAATGGGTTTATTTAAGACCATCAATGCTTCCAAGTATGTTAAATATTGCTTCACAAAATTTAAAAATTAAATCTGAGTTTGAAATATTTGAACTAAGTCACATTTATTTATACAAGTCTAATTCTTTACCAGTTGAAAAATCTATATTAATGGTACTTTGGACAGGTGATAAATTCAGGCAAGCAAAAGGATTGGCTGAAACTATTTTTTCGTTATTTACTATTCAATTTCCAAATAAAATTCAAGCCAGCATAAATATTTGGTGGGATAAATACAAATCTTTACAACTGGGAGATTTTGGACAATTAGGACTTATAAATTCAGAGGTTTTGGCTAAATTAAATATTAATGTGCCTATAACTATTTTAGAAATTGATTTTGACAAATTAGTCAGTCACATAAATATACAAAAGACTTACGTGCCGATTCCTAAATATCCGCCCATCATTGAAGACTTAACATTCATATTAAAGCCTCATACAGGAATTGGCAATATTATTTCTGAAATTTATAAATCTTCGGATATTATTTATAGAGTGCAATATTTAAATTCCTATCAAGACAGCGTTACATTTAAAATTTATTATTTAAATGCTAAAAAAAGTTTAAGCTCTTTTGATATTGAACCAGTTAGACTAAAATTAATCAAAAATATTGAACAAAAATTCAATGCAGTATTAAAAGGAAATATTTAATAACTTCAATAAATCTCTGTTATCTAAAAACTCTCTTCTTCTTTTATTCTTCGAACTCCGATTTAATCGGAGTGAGAAGTAATCAATGTCAAGTTCTCGTCCCAATTTCGGGACTCGAACAATATAATTTATTTAGCTTAAGGAGAAGGGGTGGGCACAGGAGATGGCACAGGAGAAGCAGTAAATGCATCCCATGCTGTATTTACACCAATTTTCACTTCACCGGTAGCTTCTCTATCTTTTTCATCTTTGGCAGTCATTCTGATGGTATGCGGACCATTATTCAAATTAAAAATCCGCGAATAAGTATTTCCGGATAATTTTTCCATTTCCGTTCCGTCAATTTCCACTTTTATTTCTTTGATATTATTTAATGAAAATGCTTCGCCAGTTACTTTTATATCGTGATCACTATATTGTTTTTTATCTTCAGGAGATGTTATGTTCATCACTACTTTATCGTTTCTTTCTTCACTGGTTTCTGTTGGCGGGTGATATTTCGGATCTGTCTGTTGCGCCAACCAACTGTTTATACCTTCCTGCCAAAGATTTTTTCCATCTGTGGATACCGGATCACTTTCCTCAAACACAAAAAATTCTTTTTCATCAAATGAACCACTGGCAATTTCAATAGCGTTTGCAAGTTTGCCATTATTTTTAGATATCTTAATTTTTTTATAAATCGGCGATAAGCCTGTTGGCTCTGTCCCTTTAATAAAAAATTCTTTACGGGTCGGAAATTCTGCTCTGGCTAAACCTCCTCCGAAACTATCTACATCCATTTCTACAATATTTTCCGGTTTAATAAAATTGTCATTAGGTAAATCTTTGATGGCTTCTTTAATCAGTTTATTCCAAATTGGTGCTGCGCCGGTCACGCCTGATGCTAAAGTCGGATTCATGGGGGAGTTATCATTATTTCCCACCCAAACCCCTATTATCCTCTCACGTGTTCCACCTATCGTCCAGTTGTCACGTTTATCATCAGTGGTTCCGGTTTTTACAAATACGTTTTTACCCGGAATATTTAAATAAGAATTTTCTCCGAATATTAAACTTCTGGCTTTATTATCTGACAATATTGAAGTGATTAAAAATGCCACATCACTCCCCAAAACTTTTTTTCCTTGTGTAGTTTTACTCTCAAATAATACTTTCCCTTTTTGATTAGTTACTTTTAAAATAGCTACTGTTTCCTGCTTTACCCCACCTGTTGCAAACACGCCAAAAGCTTGAGTCAGATCAATTAGCTTAACCTCACCGCCTCCCAAAGTAATAGCCAATCCAAAACGGGATAAATTTGCCGAAGTTGGCTCAAGAGTTGACATTCCCATATCGTAAGCCAGTGACAACATATCTTTAACTCCTGTTAGGGCTAAAACTTTTACCGCTGACATGTTGATAGAATTAGACAGGGCAAACCTAAGTTGAATAGGTCCCCGCCACTTCAAATCGTAATTTTTGGGAGTATAATCTTTTTGTCCTATACCGCCCGGGAATTTTGTTTCTACATCCATGACAATTGATGATGGAGTAAGAATGCCTTTTCTAAATGCCGCTGCATAAGTTATAGGCTTAAGTGCTGATCCCGGTTGACGCAGTCCTTGAGTAACCACATTAAATTTAAGCCCAGCGCTATCTGTTGACTGATAATCCTTACTTCCCACCATTGACAAAATCTCTCCATTATTAGGATTTATAATAATGGCAGCTCCATTTGAAACCAGTAATTTTTTATCTTTATCTACTTCTTCCTTAACAATTGTTTCTGCTTTTTCCTGTAATTTTAAATCCAGCGTGGTAACTACATTTAATCCTCCCAATTCGACCATTTTTTCACCGAATTTTTCTGTTAATAAATCTTTGATATAAGTTACAAAATGAGCAGCTTTAAATTTATTGTCGCCTTCTGTAAATTTTAAATCCGGTAAATCTTTTTTATATTGATTTTCTTCCTCTATCGTAATTATTCCATCTTCCCTCATCCTTCTGATAGTTTGCTCGGCTCGCCAAATATATGCTTTATCATCTGATGTAAAAGGTGAATACTTACTTGGAGATTGAGGAAAACCGGCTAAAACAATTGCTTCAAGCGGAGATAAATCTTTGGCCTTTTTATTAAAATAATATTGAGAAGCAGTTTCTATTCCGTATGTAGTTGAACCATATGGTGCTTCGTTAAGATACATTTGCAATATTTGATCTTTGGAATATTTGCGTTCTATTTGAATTGCCAAAATAAATTCTTTGATTTTTCGGGGTAGAGTACGCTCTTGAGATAATAAAACATTTTTGACTAATTGTTGAGTCAATGTCGAACCTCCTTCAAGTTTATGGAAAACCACAATATTTAAAAGTGCCCGAACCATTCCCTGTGATGAAAATCCTTCATGCTTGTAAAAATCTTTATCCTCAATTGATACTGTAGCTTTTTTTAAAATATCAGGCATTTCCTCAAAAGGTACAGGTATCCGGTTTTGATCATGGTAAATATCATAAATTGGTTCATGATTTCTGTCGTAAATGATGGTTGAAATACCTTCAGTGCGGACAACTTTATCAGGACGGGGTAAATCTTTGGCATACCACGCAAATAGTAAACCTGTAATTAAAAGGCCTAAAACCAAAAGAATCAAAAAAGCTGTAGCTAAAAAAGTGACAAATCTGATCCGGGTAAACTTTTCTTTACGCGTTCTGCCGGTAATAATTTCTAAACGTCTTTTTTGTACTGCGTCCCACATAAGTTAAATTGTAACAAATATATGCTTACTGCTGCAAATTCAAATTAATTTATGATAAGATTGGAATAATTCAATAATTTTTTTATTGTTCGAGCGAAGCCAAGTCTGACTTGGCGAAGTGATAACTAAATTTTTTAAACTTCTCGCCCGATAATTATCGGGACTCGAAGAATAAATTTGATACAAATAACATATGGATGCAATTGAAAATTTATTAACTAGAGGAGTGGATAAAATTTATCCCGCCAAAGAAGCTTTGGAAAAAGTTTTACGAGAGGGGAAGAAACTAAAACTATATCAGGGTTTTGACCCATCAATGCCATCATTGCATCTGGGAAATTTAGTAGGACTAATAAAATTATCCCAATTTCAAAAAATGGGACATCATGTCATATTTTTAGTAGGAGATTTTACCGGAATGATTGGTGACCCAACTGATAAACTTGCAACCCGCAAAAAATTAACCCGCGAACAGGTTTTGGAAAATGCTAAAAACTGGAAAGAGCAAGCTCAAAAAATATTGAATTTTGATGGAAATAATCCGGCAAAAATAATGTTTAATTCTGCTTGGCTTGATAAAGTGAATTTTAAGGAATTAATTGAAATTACTTCTAATTTGACATATCAACAACTAATTGAACGCGATATGTTTCAGGAAAGAATTAAGAATAATCAACCAATTCATTTTCATGAGCTTCTGTATCCAATTGCCCAAGGATATGACAGCGTTGCAATGAACGTAGATATGGAAATTGGCGGTAGAGATCAGATTTTTAATATGTTAGTCGGACGAACTTTGGTTTCTGCAATAAATCATAAAGAAAAATTTGTATTAGGAACAAAATTATTAGTTGATAAAGAAGGAAACAAAGTAGGAAAAACTACTGGAAATGCTTTATTTTTAGATTCTGAATCTCAAGATTTTTATTCAGGTATTATGTCTTTTCCTGATGAGGTAATTGAATTAGGATTTGAACTTCTGACAGATACAGATTTTGCATCTTTAAAGCACAATATTAAAAATCATCCCATGAATGAAAAAAAGCATTTGGCATTTGAAATTGTCAAAAAGTTGTGGGGAGAAGAAAACGCCGTAAAAGCCCAAGATTATTTTTCTAAAACTTTTCAGCAACATAATTTATCAGATGTAAAAGAGTTTGAAATGAACCAATTAAGTTCAAATCCGATTACAATTGTAAATTTATTAGTAAATACTCAAAGTGCCGCAAGTAAATCAGAAGCCAAACGCTTAATTGAGCAAAAGGCTGTGGAAATTGACCAAACAGTCGTAGATATGATACAAACAAATATAACATTGAAAACCGGTATGACTTTACGGGTGGGGAAAAAGAGATTTCTGAAGTTTAGATAGAACTAGATAGAAAAGACAATAAGACATAAGAATTCCAAAAAAATTAAAATTAAACCGTCTTAACTATCTTCTCATCTTGTCTATCTTATATCTAACCTATGAATTGGTTTCATAAACATAAGAAACTGTGGACGGTCATAGTCATCATTTCATCTATCGCATTATTGCTTAGTTCTATTGCACCCTTATTTTTCTTAAGATAAATTCTATTATTCTTCGAATCCCGATAACAATCGGGATGAGAAGTTATTAAAGTTTAGTTTTCATTCTTCTTTGCGGACTTCGAACAATAAATATTCATATTTTCTTACCAAAACAATATATTCTTCGAATCCCATTTTATGGGATGAGAAGTTATTACTTATACCAAATCAAGTTATAATAATTTTAATGCAGAAATGGAAATGGTTTGTATATATTATAGAGTGCAAAGATGGGTTATATTATACTGGTTTAACTTGGAATATTGATAACAGAATCGAACAACATTTTGTTCATCAAGGAAGTAAATTTACTAAAAAACATTGATTCAAAAGATTATGTTATATTGAAGAATATCATGACTTAACAGAAGCACGCAATAGAGAAAGATAATTAAAAGATTTTAGTAGAATTAAAAAAGAAACATTATGGAATGGTTCTCATCCCGATTATCTTAAATTAATAGAAAATGAATATCGGGATTCGAACAATAAAACAATGAATCTTTCTTCTCCCATTCAATATATTCCTAAAGTCGGACCTGTTATGGCCGGCCGCCTTAAAAAATTAAACGTTTTAACAGTTGAGGATTTATTATGGCATTTGCCTTTTCGTTATGATGATCTGTCACTGATTTCTAAAATTGCAACTGTTCAATCACAGGAAACAGTCACTGCAATAGGCACTGTCGTAACTGCAAAAAATCAATACACCAGAAACCGCAAACAAATCCAAACTGTAACTGTCAAAGATGAAACAGGAATGTTGCAAGCCATCTGGTTTAACCAACCTTTTATTATTAAAAATATTAAAGTCGGTAGTCAATTAGCATTATCCGGAACTGTTGAAAAAGTCGGCAGTAAAACACAAATATTATCTCCTGTTTACGAAACAGTAGTACCTGGAAAAAAGTTATTGCATACCGGCAAAATCATTCCCGTTTATCCGGAAACTGAAGGTATATCATCCAAATGGTTAAGGGGAAGAATTGATTATATTATTAATAATTTTAAAATTGAAGAATATTTACCCAGTGAAATTTTAACAAAATACAATTTTCCGGAAATTTTATCTGCTTTTAAAAATATCCATCAACCTGAATCAATGCAACCAATTGACAACGGCCGTCAAAGATTGGCATTTGATGAGCTTTTAACTCTGGAGATAATACAGCAAACAAAACGCAGGGAATGGCAAAAACAAATTTTATCAAGTCCCTTAAAAATTGATAAAACCAAAATTTCCGAATTTATTTCCAGCTTACCGTTTAATTTAACTAAATCCCAAGTTTTAGTAACTGACGAAATTTTGTCAGATTTAGCTAAAAATAAGCCTATGAACAGAATTTTAGAAGGAGATGTTGGATCAGGAAAAACTGTAGTGGGAGCTATCGCAATTTATGCCACTTATTTAAATGGATTAAACAGTGTGATTATGGCTCCAACGGAAATTTTGGCTGAACAACATTTTCAAACTTTAAAAAAATTGCTGGAACCATTTGGATTAAAGATTGGTTTATTAACCAGCTCCCACAAAATCTCTAGAATCCATAATCCCTGCCTCGCCGGCAGGCAGGCAGAATCCAGAATCAATGTATTAATTGGGACTCATGCATTGCTGGAAAAAAAAGTTAATTTAGATAAAGTTAAATTAATAATCATTGACGAACAGCACCGCTTTGGCGTCAAACAAAGAAGTATTTTAAGAGAAAAAGGGGATACACCGCATGTTTTGACTATGACCGCAACTCCCATTCCCAGAACTATTGCTCTGACTTTATACGGCGATTTGGATTTATCCGTTATCAATGAAATGCCTATGGGCCGTAAAACTATCAAAACCTGGGTAGTACCTCCTGTCAAACGCAACTTAGCCTATGAATGGATCCGAAAGCAGATATTAGAGAATGAATCACAGGCATTTATTGTCTGTCCATTTATAGAACCTTCAGAAACTTTTTCCTCAATCAAAGCAGCCACAGAAGAGTTTATAAAATTAAAAAAGCAAATTTTTCCGGATTTAAAGCTCGCTTTGCTTCATGGAAATATTAAATCCAAAGAAAAAATTCAAATCTTAACTGATTTTAAAAATAATAAATATGATATTTTAGTCGCTACACCTGTTGTGGAAGTGGGAATTGATATTCCAAGGGCAACCATTATGATGATAGAGGCTGCTGAAAGATTTGGACTGGCTCAACTTCACCAACTTAGAGGTAGAGTCGGTAGAAACGATAAACAAGCATATTGTTTATTATTT
>Ga0209210_1002873_pt1 | contig 12153 bp, 20 predicted proteins | sample RifGroA1_FD_183991 | JGI IMG/M metagenome (GOLD analysis project Ga0209210, IMG submission 183991) | Contaminated groundwater microbial communities from Rifle, Colorado, USA - Rifle Groundwater A1 (SPAdes) (version 2) | ecosystem: Environmental > Aquatic > Deep subsurface > Groundwater >...
ATTATTTAAGTAAAAATCCTGAATGATTTCGGGAGGTTAGATATATAAAGCGGGCTTCCGCGCCAAAAATATACTCGGCATCCCTCGAGATATATAATCTATTCTTACACCTTTTTCAATAAACCCTTCAAACAAAAATCCCATTTAATTCCAATGCCTTACAAACAATTAAATCTTAATTACACATTATATTCTCTCCTTTATAAAATCCCTTTCCCCACAAAAACTCTCCCCTTCTCCGTCAATCAAACAATCTACATAAAAATGCAAGTCCTCTCTGCCTTAAGGAAATTTCATGAAACAACTGAAACCTAACATTATCTATTATAAACAATATTCCCCGGCTTATTCTTTAGGATTTCCCGTGAGGTTTTTCTCTCCCTTTCCTTCATTTTGTTTCTCTCTTCTCTATCGAAGAAACTATTCTGAAGTTAAAGGATTAATAAAAGATGTTGTTTTGACGCGGGCGAAAGCATAGAAAGCCTCGCTAAACGCTCTAGAATGCCTTGCAGTCATTCCAAATTCCATTAACGAGGAAAGCATCGTTCTGGCCAAAATAATCTCCTAGAGAGGCTTTAATGAAGCGCAGACAAAAAGTGTTGAATAAACGTTCTTTTTATTCTTCTCTTTATTCTTCTCTTTATGAAATTGATAATATTCAATGGTATTATTTCTCTACATATAAACAAGATACATTTCGCGAATTCTTTTCTTATTTTGAGAACATTCACAGAATTAAATTCGCGATTTTAAATGAAGGCTCTATTCGTGAAATTAGAAATCTTCTCTAAATTGAAGAGGAATATATGAAACAAGTCGTGAAAACAGGAAAACAATTATTCTTTAGAAATCTAAATCCTTTATATTATGATTACTCAATAGTTTGGCAACCTGGGGTTGATTTATCCTTTTTTTTATTCGCTATAGGATCCTTTCCTTGTAATAAGAGGCATTCTGGAGAGGAAAAGGTAAGAATTCATTTTAAGAGCCCACAATAGCCCTAAAATCGATTTAATTTTTTTACAAGGAAAACCATTGGGTTCATATAAATAATTGATTATGGGACATTCTAGAGAACCTGCGTTATAATAGATTAAATTGCCGGAATAAGTCAAAAATTTTAATGGCTCTTAATAATTTTTTCTAAAATACCTTCTTTGATATTCTTCTTCGTCTTCTTCTGAAATAATTCTAATTCCCAATTCTGCCTCTTTGCGACGGGCTCTTTCATACGAACGCATAGCATTAAGTTTCTCTTGGATAAATTCAGTATCTAATCTCCTTGGAGGGTATAATTTTTCAAATGTTTCTTTAAACTTTATTCTATTCATATAAGCGGTATTTCCTTTTAGAAAGACATGTTTTTGTCTTTTTGTTTCGACGGCGACCTTTTGGGCTTCCGAACGGTTTCTTCTGCGAATGGTTGAGTTTCTCTCGAGGTGATTACGGAAAAACTCTGACAAAGATTTAATGTTTATATTATATTCTTTTGAGATTTGTCTCATGGATTTCTTTTCTTCGATATAAAGTTTTTTAATTAATTTGACGGCGCTCCACCAAGAGCCATCAACATTGTCTTTTTGGTAAACACCTAGTTTTTTTAGAATAGAATTGGCTCTTAAACTAAAAAGACAATCATCGCATAGTTTTCTTTTTTTGTTTGGTTTTTCGTGATGGCAGAGAGAATGGTTTTTGGTTGTTGTATTCATATTCCTAAATATATAGAAGATTAGAAAAATTTAATCAAGGTGATTACGCAAAAGACAATGATTTATAAAAAGAGGTTAATGGAAAAAATTGTAATTTATATTTCGAGAATATGGGTAATCACTCCGAGAAATCTATTCGGGTTCTCCCCTATGAAACCAATTGTGCGGACCGACGGCACATTTCATAGCGTTTTCCCTTAATGATCGAGCCTTTCCTCTGTCGGGCAGCCTTGGCACGGGGCTTGCGATATTTTGTTGCCGGGAGGGGAAATATATGAGAATTTTTGTTTATGAGCAATTCCCAAATGAAAAAACTCCTCTTGGTTTCACCAAGAAACAAGTTCTTATGGAGGGAATTTATGACGACGGAGGAAGGGATTTTTCGCCAATTGAACTTTATAATTCCTTCAGGAAGAATCATTCAAACTGGCCAAAGCCACTATTTTCATTTAGAATATCTTGGCGCAAATACATCGTTTCAACTGAAAACGAAAACATTTGGGCGGAAGTTTTTGAGTAATCACCTAGTTTGAAGGAGAATTAGAAAAAATGAAAACCATTTATGAAACAAGCGACCTTCTCATTCAAGTTAATTCTGTCGGAGAAGTTTTTATTCAATCCAAGGGAGACAAGGAATCACAGGTTAGAATTACCCCAGAGGGAAAGAAATCTTTTTTCATTTCTTCCGAAGAAGGAATGATCCTTCCCGGATATAAGAACAATAGTGTCCAAGTCTACGGCGGGAGAAGAGATTTCTATAAAATGCTTCTGCAAAAGGAGGATGAGGGGGAAAACCTGTTTTAGTTGATTGATTAGTTTCTGTAAGGTTTGATATATGGCTCGCTGGTGAAACTAGGTCAGACACAGAAGTTTTAAAAACTTCCGCTCTAAAACAATGAGCATCTCGGTTCAAATCCGAGGCGAGCCATTTGAATTCTATTCTTTTTTATATCTTTTTATGTGTTTTCTTATAGCATTGTCAGAAACGCCTAATTGTCTTCCCGCAGCCGAATAAGATGTTTCTTTAACCATCTTAATTAATTCTTCGATAGGGGGCCAATTAATTTTTTTAATTTGATGATGTTTTCCCGCACAAGATTTACATCTTTTTGAGTTGAGATATACTTCTGTCCCACAATCAAGACAAAATTTTTCTTGTTTTGGGAAAACTTTTCCTTTTTGCCAGATAGTAAAACACGCCTTACACCTTTTACTTGTATAAAGAACTTCTTTTTGGCAATCATCACATTTCGGTATTTCTTTTTTTGTTAGTCTTGTTATTTTCTTGTTTTTCCCGCAATAACTTTCTGTTTGAGAATGACAATTAGGACAGAGTAATCTTAAATTTTCTAATCTATTATCATCATTTATTCCGTTTATATGGTCGAGATGAAGAGTTATGTGTTTTCCTAGCCATTCTAACAATCCACAAAATTTACATTTGTTTTCTAAAATCTCTTCATTTATTAAACGCTTTCGTAAACTATTCGTATTTGTGTATGTGCTATTTTCAATTAATATTTCTTCTAATGGAATTTTCTTACTAAAGTTATGACTATTATCTCTCAACCAAGATTGTCCGAGAAAATGACTTGTATCAATTTTCAACCTCTCGGTTGTCTTTTTAAATATTTTATAATTTGCTCCGAACGGAGTTAGTCCAATTTTTCTTAATGTTTCAGCAATAGATTTACTTTCTTTAACTGCTTTGATAAATTGTTTATCTGTCCAAGTTCTGTTTCGAATACCCATATAACATATATATTAATAAGAGTTCGAATAAATGTTTTACTTAATTTCATATTCTTTTCCCACCCCATTTCACCATTGCCGCGGCGGAAGCCTACAAGCCCCTATTGGCTCGGGACGGACAAAGCCTCACGGGAACCGCCAGCGTCCAGCCTTGGCCTTCCTAGAGCGTTGCAGGGCCATCCGGAGGGAATGGCCGAAACCAGGGGCGAAGCAAAGGAAGCCGGCCCAGCAATGGAACAACCAAAACCCATTTCAAAACAAGAATTTATTTCAATCATTGAAACTTCTCTTCAAAAGATTGTTCCCGATGAAATTTCTTTTCGGGACGCAAAACTATTTATGGAGCAATTTGCTTCATTTTGCCGAGCCTATTTGAACGCGGGAGAAAAAGAATGAGAATCGAAAAAATCAAACAGATTGTTTTGCTCCAGCCCAGCCGGGAGAATATTCGATATAATGAACAGCCCATCCAAATCACAATGGAATGTGGAGAAACTGTGAGGAAAACGGTTTCTATTGATTATCCAAAATTCTTTAATGATTTCTATATCAAGATTGGGGCCGAGATGAAAAGATATGGACACGGAGATTGGAATACAATCCCGGATAGGGTTCCGGATAGGAGCAATCCAAACAGGCTTTTTTGGCCAAACTTTCCGGAGCCCAATAGGAAAGAATAAAAATGAAATTCTGGCTTTATAAGTTTGGGACGGACCCAGAAAACAGAGGATATTGGTGTTCTTTCTTTTCAATAAAGGATGTAATTTCTTTCGCAAAAGAATATAAAGGAGAATATAATCTTTGTACGGGAGAAGAATTCAATCCTGGATGGATTGAATTTGCTATTGTGAATATAATAGAAAGAGAGGAAAGAAATCTTCCTTTTGATAATGAAAAGACATATATCCTTGGAAAGGAATTGACACCGGAAATTGAAAAGGTATTGCTTAAAAGATTTTCTTAATACACCCGCGGGAAAACCCTGTTCTCGTTTTACCCCGCATAAACCTTTGCGCAGTTTAAGGGTTTACGAGTGCATAACTCGCTTCGCACTGCGAACAAGGTTGCGCGCTGGAAAACCCTAACGCTATGACATTTTTATCATATAAGGGAATGCCCTTGGATCTTTCGCCCTTCCTGTATGGAAGGCTTCCGAGCGAAAGCCCATTTCCCTCGCAACCTTGCGGAATGCTTGGAATTTTCGGCTTGCCTTCACAATCCGCCGCGGGAAACCCTCAACAAAATTTTCTCGTTTTCCCTTATAGGGTTTTTATGGTATATTTTTCTTTCACGCCTTCCGATTGCGACATGAGGCAAAAGATATACACTTTCCCGGCAAGGCGCAATCCAAAAAACCTAATGTTTTCGGGGAAGGGCCATTGCGGCAATCGGTGGCACCGAGTGTGCATTAGACTAAAGCACGAAGGGCAACGGCAAAGGGCCAAGCCCAAAACTATGAACGCTCTATGTGAGCGATGAAAGGGATCGAAAATGACCGAGAACATGAATCAGACCGACACCAGCGAGACCGCGACGACGGATGTCAATCCTCTGTCGGCGCTTCTTACTTCCGAGTTTCAGAGGGTTTTTCACCGCGAGGAAAAGCCCAAGACGGCTCCGGGGATCACCTACAGCGTAGACCAGGTCGCGGAGGACGTGGCCAAGAATCTCCGGGTTTCCATCAGGGAGCATTTCCCCAACGGGCTTTCCTTGGCCGAGGCAAAGGATCTCGTCGTCAGGGTTGCGCGCGCTGTGCGTCCGAAGGATCCGGAGGACAAGCGCGGGACCGCGCCGGTGGCTTCCTTTGAGAGTGTTCCGCTGGAGATCGAAGCCCTCCGCGGAAGCGACAAGCGCACGCTTCAAGCACGAGACGACGCGCAGTTGCGCGACCTGATCAAGCGCACCTACGGGGCTTCCCCCCGTGGCCGGTGGGCGGCCGATGGCTCGACGCGGACCAAGTGGATCGCCAAGATCCTGGCAGACATGAAGGCTTCCGGAAACCCTTCCTAGGGTTTCCTCCTTCAAAGGGTTTCTGATAGGGTTCCCTCGCAAAAACCCTATTTTTCTCTTTCGTTTTTTCTTCTCTATCGGAGGGTTTATATCATGAGGCAATTTTCCAACAGGCTTTCCGAGAATGAGGGTAACCGCGAGATCCTGCGTCGGTGGCATCGGGTTCTCCAACGCAACCGGGAGATCAGGGGCATTCCCGATCAAGGGGATTTGGCCTTGCGGGATCTCCTGATTCGGGAAGGGATCGTGCGCCCGTCGGCAGATAGGGGAATCCAGACGGAGGATTAACCTCTAGAGCCATTCATCGGGGTTTTGTGCTAGGAGTTTCCCCGCGTCTAAAAAACTCCACAATTTCTTTTGCGTCAATGTATCTTTTTTGCGTCGGAAAATGGGGAATAGGTCAATTAAATCAATTGGCACAAAGTCTGCTTTATAACCTCATATCCGCCAAGCGCGGAATTGAAAGGGGAAACAATGAATGACCTTATTTTCGTGGCAGTCTGGCAAGCCGCGCTCAATCTCTCCGAGGTTTCAAAGGAAATAGGGATCCCTCCGGCCAATGCCAGCGCCAAGGCAACCGCCCTTCGTTCTCAGGGTGTTCCCCTAAAGTGTTTTCAGCGCGGGCGAAAGCCCTCTCCGGAAACGCACGCGGTTCGCAGTCTGGAAAACGCTATGAGGGCTTTTCGGGGCTGGTGAAACCAGAAAACCGGCCGGGCAAAACAGAGGGTTTCAATCCAAAGGGTTCCCTCTATAATCAAAAACCCTAAAATTTTTTTGAGACAATCTTTTTTTCACAATGTATATCTTTTGCCTCGGGTTTTTGAAGTTTCTTTTGCGGGTTAGGCTGGCACAAAGGGTGCAATAGAAGGAAACGGGAGGATTGAAATGGACACTCGAAAAAGCGTTGCTTTGGCTCAAATTTTCTATCTTTTCGCCAACAAACTTGACAATTACAAAAGCGAAACAAACGGCTATGCCGATGAAATGCGCAACTTTGCTTTCGGTTTAGTCCTTGGGAAACAAGAGAAACTCACGGGACACTTGTCCGACTGGGGTTGTTTGATTCAGGAACAATTGAATATTTTGGGCGAATAACTCAAAGGGATTTCCGAGGGATACTTTCCCTCATTTCCCGCGCTGTCAAACCTTCCGACCAGTCGGTTGTTTTCAGCAGGGAGAAACCCTTATCAATTCGCCCGCGTCAACCTAATGGAAAACGATATATAAAAAAATATGGTTTCTCCTATCTTGACATAGGGAGAACCATTAGGCTCAGCCTTGCCGAGCCAAGCGAAGGCTAGAGATGCGAGGGTCAAGTTGGGAGAAACCCGAATTTTTTAATAGAGGGTAAATGATAAGGGCAAGAAGGGTGCCAAGGATTTTCAGTATGGGAAACCCGGGTGTCAGAAAAATGACAGGGAGGAAAAAGTCAATGATTACGGGGGGTTAGAGACCCCATCGGATCGCCCGTCAGGGATCCCCTACAAACTGTCATGGGAAAAGGGTCCTTTCCCGGAGCCGTCGCTTAATACAAAACTACACTTCCTAAAATTTTTGAAATTAACCGTTTTTCTGATAATTTTAAATTATTATAATTCCCACTAATTTCAGAAAAATTTTTTAAAATTTTTTATAAATCATTATAAAACATACCCCTCATTGTTTAGTATTATAGGGGGTATGGCGAGACCAAGAATTTTAACAGACGAGCAAAGAAGAAAAAGAAAAAGAACAGAAGAAAAAAGAAGAAGACAACGTCAAAGAGAGAAAAATATTAAAATTGGGTTTTGTGTCTATTGCAATAATAAAGCAATTCCAACTTTAAAAAGTTGTTTTTCTCATTGGCTTCGTGAAAAATCTAGTTTTTATTTAGGAACACGAGCCAGATGGAAAGAACTTCTTGATATGCTTGAATCCCAAGAATACAAATGTCCATTTACTGGTGTTCTTCTCGTTCCTGGCGACAATGCTTCCATTGATCACATTATTCCAAAATCAAAAGGTGGAACAAACGATATAATAAATCTTCAATGGGTTGATTATAAATATAATACAATCAAAAACGATATGAGCAATGATGAATTTATGGATTATATTAAAATGCTTTACGAGAGAAATATTAAATAAAATTATTAACCATTTTTCTAAAAACCCAAAAAAATCACAAGGCCAAAAAATTTTGAGAATAAAAAAACCAATTATATTTATTTTCACAATGATTTATAATCATTTAAACGAAACATTAAAGCGATATATTAAAATTGTTTTATTAGAAAACAAAAATCATATAACCGCCTATCATTGTGGTTCTGCCTCCAAACAAAGCGGATTTTCTTTTAAGTTTTCAGGATTAGGAGAAAACAGTTATGCTTTAGGACCCGGGATATATTTTGCTACAGAACCAGAAGCGGCTAAATTATATTGTAAATATATTCAAAATCCAGTATTGCTTAAAGTCGAAATTAATATGTCCGGAATTTATGATCCATTTCGCGGCCAACCAGAAGACATGAGAGGAATTTCCACGAAAATAGTAGAACAAGTAAAAAAAGATTTTAATCTCGCCTCTTTAAAAAAAGGATCTTCATTAAAAGATGGGCCTTGGGATTTTGGAGATATAGCAAAAACAATTGGAAAACCAAAAGCAAGAGAATATTTTTTAGAATTTGGATTTAATGGATTATATACAAACTTACCAATTGGAGGATTAGAAATATCTGTTTTTAATTTAAACTCTATTAAAATTTTAGAAGAGATGTCGCTTTAAATAATTTAAATTTGACGGTTACTTTAAGAGAATTTAAGGAGAAAAAGAAATGGAAAGCCTAATTGAAATTAACGAGATTAATATAAAATATAATAAGGATATGTCAAGCGCGGAATGCAAATGTATTGCGAAAAATGAAAATGAACTTAATAAACAAACAAATAAATATTTAATCAAAGATTGTTCTAAATTATTTTTTGATGACGTTGTTTTATGTAATGATGTCCCTATTAAAAAAATTAATTTATGTTTTGACGACAAAGAAATTCTAATAGAGTGCAACAACTTTACATTTAAAGAATTTCTTCCTTCTAGAGAAAATAAAGACATTGGCGCGGTCGTCGCGGAGATGTTTTAGTGGGCGCGCGGTAGATTTTTCCTTTAACTTCAAATCTATTATTTACAAACCGCTCCACCATTCGATACAATGCCCCTCTTGAAAAAACTCCTTCTATTCATAAAACTCTTTTTTCTCCGCAAGAAATTTGAAAAAATCTTTTCGCCAGAAACTTCTTCTATTAAAAATCATTCAATTCCTTCGTCTGGGCATTGTGCCGTTGTTGCTCTTTTTCTTCATAAAAAATTTGGCGGACAACTTATTTCAACAAAAATTAACAATACTTCTCATTGGTTCAATAGAATTAACGGATATGACATAGATTTAACAGGAGATCAATTTGGTTTTTCAAAAATCCGAATAAAAAAAGAGAATAAACTATACCACAATATAAGAATTCGTTTTATGGACGAAATAAATGAAGAAACAAAGAAAAGGTTTGAGTTATTTAAAGGAAAATATATAAAATTATTTGGCTGACGCGGAATTTCTGTTTTCGCCTTTTGTCTTCTCAACCCCTCCCAAACTTCACACAATCCTCTGCAATTCATTATCTTCTCTTTTCCGTATCCAATTCCTTGGCAGAAAATAAATCGATTTAAAAGGCTTTCTGGGAACGCGCGGAGACGCGCTGCGCGCAATAATCAAAGTTCTTTTTTATTTTGACTATATTGCAGAGGGTATTTAAAAACCACATGATCTTCTATATCTGTCCATCGATAATAATCTGGACATTTTGCGGCGAGGTATTCATGCGCAATTCCGCCAAAACTTCCTGGCATTCTATCAACTGCCTCCATTGAGCCGACGGATCTTAATAATAACTTTATTCTATTACTTTGTTTTGGATATGGTTTCAAATCTTCCAAAACAGAATTTTTATCAAAGTCGCTCATATCATCAGGGATTTTTCCCAAAATTAATTGTTTTGTTAACATTGCTTCGTCATATTCGTGATTAAATAATCCGCAGGAGTGAAATAGGGCGTGATTTTTATATTCATCATCAAATCTATTTTCTTCCCACGCTTTTTTATATTCCGCCGCCAAAACAATGACGGGCTTTAAATTTTTTTGCCAATACCAAGAAGCCACACCAATATTTTTTCCCATATCTTTTATTTCAATTTTGGCGTCCTTAAAAGAAGAAGGAATTTTTAAAAGAATACAAATAAAAATTTTTTTTATATATTCGGTTAATAAGGTCATCTTATTTAAATATAAAATAATTAATCAAAGAAATGTTAATTCTTCAAGAATATATTAGAAAGATCATCATTAGAGGATTTCTGCCTGAATCCAATTCTGTTAAACCAGATATAATCTTTCACTCCGAACTCAAATACCCTGGCGATTTATATTGGACAGTCATTATTTCTTGGAACGGCGTCAAGTATGAATATGAAATTTTAGAACATCTTTTAAATAAATGTAAATCTGGGTTAAAAAAACATAAAAATAAACTTGTATATGCTAATTGTGTTAAGAAGAACGCGCGCGGGGAAAGAAGGGTTGAATAGTTTTTGCTTGACCAGGCCAAAATTTTTCTATAATCTTAACATATGTCGCTTAAAATCTTAAATTCTAAAATTGATAAGTCAGTAAATTTTATCGAAGAACAACTTGTTGGATTTCTCGAAAGCCGTTTCGTTCGCAAAACCGACGATTATTTCATTTGTTATTTATCTTCTCAAACTGGATGTAATCGCGGATGCGCCTTTTGTCATTTAACAACCACAGGACAGACTTCTTTTATTGATTCGACTCATAATGATTTTATTGGGCAGACACTTCAAGTTTTTAAACATTATAAAAATGAAAAAACTCCGGCAAAATATTGCCACTTTAATTTTATGGCCCGCGGCGAACCTCTTTCGAATAAATTATTATTAAATTCGGCGGACGAACTTTTAATTAAATTGGGACAACTTGCAAGAGATGAAGGGTTGTCTTCTAAATTTAATATATCAACAATAATTCCAGAAAATTTAAAGAGGTCTTTGCCAGAAATTTTTAAATTTGTTTTACCGACGATTTATTATTCATTATATTCCGTCCGCGAAGATTTTAGAAAAAAATGGATGCCAACAGCAATGCCAATTGAAGACGCCTTAAATCTTCTTAAAGAATACCAAGATTATTCAAAAAAAATAATAAAAATTCATTATGCTTTTATCCGCGGAGAAAACGACAGCGAAGAAGATTTGAGTTTAATGTGCGATATGCTTGACGCAAAAAATCTTTTATGCGAATTTAATTTGGTAAGATATAATCCTGCGTCAAAAGAACAGGGCGAAGAAAGTTCAGAAGAAGTTATTAAAGAAAGAATTGAATATCTTAAAAGAAGATTTAAAGGAAAAGTTCAAATTATTCCGCGCGTAGGAAAAGATGTTTTTGCTTCTTGCGGATTATTTGTTTCTTGAATTATATGACAAATAAAAAACTTTTAACAACAAACGAATTTTATGAAAAATATAAACAATATCATTTCGCGCGACTTCATTCTGTCCCACCTTCACACATTCAAATGTTTGACAGCAAATTTTTAGAAGTTAATTTTAACGGAAACACAATGGACGGAGGAGCGTTTCATAAACCAGAAAAATTTTCTTATGGACTATGGGCAATTCCGGCAACAGGAAGTTGGTATGCGTTTCACGATGGAGAAAAATTTATGGATAATTTTTCGCATGGAATAAAATTTTTTTACGAGGATAAGGAATATGAAATTCCAAAAACGGGAATTTCTTGGATTGATGGAGAGGACTGAAGAAACAAAATCTATTTTGGATCTTTTTTATCTTTTTAAAATTTTTATTTGATGTTCTTCCCAAGCGCATCTTCCAAATTCTATAATTTTTCCAATATAATCTCTATATATATGATCCACAACAAAAAATTTGTGTTCATCTAACGATAAAGAAATGTGATAAAATTTTATGCCACGAGAATAATCGTCAGAATTATTATCTGTTATTTTGAATAGAGTTCCTTTTTTGGACAAAATAATATTGCGTTTCTTTCTTGTTTTTGTAGCCATCAGTTCAAATATTTAATATATTTCCGCGGAGGTCAAGTTGTGGCTAACCCTAGCCCTAGGGCGCTCTTGACTTTCGTTTGCTTTTGGTGCCAACTTCTTGGGGAAATCACCCAATGACTTTCGCGATTTTAAAAATGAAAAACGAGACGATTGAAGTAAATAAGTTTTCTTTTTGTAAAACTTTGTTTGGTTTTTCCTGGCACGAATGGTTTTACCTTCCGCCGACTTTAGAGCAATTAGAAGAAATACGGCTCTTAATTTCGCAAGGAAATGCTGGGCTCGAAGATATAAATCAAATTGCTCATCGTTTTCGTGATAAATTATGTGTTAAATGTTTTAAAACAGAAATTAGAATGCTTCGACTTATTGAAGCGCTGAAAGAAATAAGGGAGAAAAAATAGTTATTCGTCGGGTGGGGCGAAAGAAGATTAAAAATATGAAAGAAGAAATAGTAAATCAAAAAATTTACGAAGGATTAACTTTCGTTTCTTTCCGCGAAGAAGATGATGGGAGTGGAACAATTGTTTTTGATATTGATA
>Ga0209210_1002874_pt1 | contig 12144 bp, 9 predicted proteins | sample RifGroA1_FD_183991 | JGI IMG/M metagenome (GOLD analysis project Ga0209210, IMG submission 183991) | Contaminated groundwater microbial communities from Rifle, Colorado, USA - Rifle Groundwater A1 (SPAdes) (version 2) | ecosystem: Environmental > Aquatic > Deep subsurface > Groundwater >...
GCCGATAGTCAGGGCTAGGTTTTATTTGAAATATCTGCCCGCAACACCCGTATCCTCCTGACTCCAGATACAGCGAGCCCAAAAACATCAATCGCCTAGGCGAGTTATGTGTTGATTATACCACACCGGGCTGGTTTGATATAATAAATCTGTCCAAATAACGCTTTGCCGATTCTGCCTTTTGCGGCAAACAAAAAGTGAATGAGTTCAGAAATTTTATCGTTCAGAAATATCGGAGATAAAACAGTCTATAACCCGACAACTCCTTTCAATCACAGCGGCAAAGAATACATTGGCGTCAGAACCGAGTCTTTTATCGGTGACTTGGATTCTGAAATTCGTTTTGCTTACAAAGAGTCTGATTACTGGATGATTGACGATTCATTGCCCGCTTTTCAACTTCAAGATCCCGCGTTAACAACAATAAGGGGCAAGACACTTCTTTCGGGAGTATATGTAGAGAAAATTCCAGACGGTTCTTTGAGAACTGATTTTTATTTCGGTCCAGACATTTCCAGGCTTGAAAAAATTGCGTCCGGCCCCTGGGGGATGAAAGACATCAGAATTATTGAAATGGATGATTATATCGGCGTTTTTACAAGGCCCCGAGGCGGAGAATACCGAAAAGGCAAAATTGGCTTTCTGAAAATAAAAGGCCTTGACGAACTGAAAGATTTTTCCGAAAAGCAATGGTACGAAACAACGATGATTGACGGTTTATTTGATAAAAATCATTGGGGAGGCGTAAGTCAGGCAATAAAACTTCCAAAAGACGGACGCATCGGGATTATCGGACACATCGCCCATCAAACAACGGATGACAATGGCGTCCCGCAACAACACTATTACGCCATGAGCTTTATTTTCAATCCGGAAACCATGAAACATTCAAAGATGAAGATGATCGCCAAGAGAAACGATTTTCCCCCGTCGTTATCAAAAAGAAGCCCCGAGCTGGACGATGTTGTTTTCCCGGGAGGCATTGACGTTTCAGGATATTTATATTGTGGACTTTCTGATTATTGTGTCGGAAGAAAAAAGATAGGGAACCCGTTTAAAGTTTAAAATGACATCTTTTTACTCCACTTTTATCACTGGTACACAAGAAATAATCCCAGCTGCCCTGAAGCAGAAGCTCTGCTTTTGCTTGCTTACACTCTGATGATTTTCGGAGCCGTCACCATGCTTTTGTTTTTTGCGCTTTATTTCATTTTATAAACATTTGATGAAAAATAGAAAACTATACATTTCTTTGGCCGGAGTTTTGGGAACCGGAAAAACCACGGCGGCGAAGCTAATCTCCAACCAGCTCGGTTTTTTCTTGGTTAAGGAAGAGTTCGCTGAAAACCCGTTTTTGCGGCTTTTTTACGAAAACCCGAAGCGCTGGGCTTTCCATTCCCAGCTTTTCTTTTTACAGGAAAAAGCCAAACAGCTTGAGAAAATAAAAAATCTTTTAAACAAGAAAAACATTGTCCAGGACTGTCCACTGGAGCAAGATTATTCAAGTTATGCCAAAACACAAAAAATCCTTGGCAATATGAACCGCGAAGAATTTTCCCTTTACGAAAAAATTTACTGTTTTTTGAACGGCCATCTGCCTCAGCCGGATTTGATTATCCAGCTGGATTCAAATCTGCCGCAGCTGCTCAAACGCATAAGTAGGCGCGGTCGCAGCTTTGAAAAGGGGATAAGCAAAAAATATCTGCAAACTCTGGCAAAACTCCAGAATCAATGGCTGGCTAAATATCCGAAAAACCGGATTTTGCGGATAAACACAGACAAGTTAAACCTGGCTGAAAATACAAAAGACCGGAAAGTTTTTGTTAAAATAATTAAAGACCGGATTTCAGCAATAAAGAAATAAACTTTATGTCTGATGAAAAGAAAAAAGTCGGCGCGGGATTGGGAGTGATTTTGGAACGCGACGGCAAAATCCTGCTTGGCAAACGCCATCCTGACCCTGACAAGGCTGATTCATCTTTCAGAAGCGCGGGCGAATGGTGCATCCCCGGCGGCAAGCTTGACTTCGGGGAAACTTTTGAAGATTGCGCGGTTCGTGAAGTTTTGGAAGAAACAGGAATTCTCGTGAAAAACCCCAGGCTCATCTCCGTGCATAACTGCAAAAACGAACATGCTCATTTTATGACGGTCGGTTTTTTGACGCAAGAATGGGAAGGTGAACCGAAGGTCATGGAACCGGATGAAATCACAGAGTGGCAGTGGTTTGATTTAAACGATCTGCCGTATCCAAGGTATTTTCCAAGTTTTGAGGTAATAGAAAATTATTTAAAAGGCGAGTTTTACATAAAAAGAGGTTAAACAACATGAGCAAAAAAACCGGGTTTTCGCAGATAATTATTTTGGGCGTTTTAAGCGTGATTATTTTTGCCGGCAGCATTTTTTGGTTCAGGTACGCGACTCAACAAGCGCAAAACGAAGCGCCATCACCATTGCAGGCAAGCGTTTCACCGAAAACTTCAGTAATTCCTTCAGTCAAGCCAACACCGTCGCCGGCAAAACCGATTGAAGTCGGAGTTCTTTCTGAACTGCCAAAAGAGCTAAACGCCTGTATCAAACAAAAAATCGGCGAAAAAACTTTCCAAGAGATTATTTCCGGACAAAAAGAACTTCCGCAAAGTATTGGGATGACCCTCAACGCCTGCTGCATCAAATCGGAAATTATCTCAAGCTGCGCTGTTTTCGCTGAAAAAACCGGAATAATGACCAAAGCCGCGATTGAGTTTTTGAAAAAAATCTCGCCTTATATTTTGTCGGGCAAAGCGCCGGGAAAATGCGCGAGCATTGAAGCTTGCAAAGCTTACTGCGAAAACTCCAAAAATCTTGAAGAGTGCGCCAACTTTTTTTACAAAATCGGAGTTTTTCCCGAAAGCTTTGCCGAACAAGTTAAAAAAGACGCGGCAACACTAAAAGAAAGTTTGGACTCGTCGCCGATTGAGCTGCGTCAGTGCGTGGAAACCGCAGTCGGCGGCTCTTCAAGCCTTTCAGAGATTCTTGCCGGAACCAGAATCATTCCGCAAAACATCAGCGAAATTTTAAACACTTGTTTTCAAACTTACTCAGAAAATCTGGCCAAACAGCTTAATGATTACCTGGCGGGGTTAAAGAAACTGTTTGACGCCTCGCCGGCATCTTTACGCCAGTGCGTGGAAACCGCAGTCGGCGGCTCTTCAAGCCTTTCAGAGATTCTTGCCGGAACAAAAGCGCCGCCAGTGAATCTTGGCGAAGCAGTTGACATCTGCGTTAAATTCGTGGAAAACCAGTTCGCCGAAGCTGAAGCATTCAAAGCCAAGCTTGATTATGTTTTGCAAAACAAGCTTTTGGAGCTTGATCAATGCCTGACCGCCAAGCTCGGAACCATTGATTATGAAAAAATCATTGCCGGCCAGCTTGCCGAGCCCCCGGGCTTTCAAGACGCCATCAAAGCTTGCGTTGAATCATTGAGTCAACCGTAAACATTTCCCAAAAACCAAAAGCAGGGCGGGCTGAAAACAGCCCGCCCTTTTATCCAAACGAATCAGTTTTGGCGGCGTTTACAAAACTGTCCCTTCTTGTTACTCCTCCTTATTTCATTTCCCTGGGAGGCAAGGCTATTAATCAACGCAATTTCCTTTATTCTTCGCTCAGGAGCAGGCCTTTAAGAGCGCTCTGCCAAAGAGCCATGCCGACACCAGTCATTGCTTCTGAAACCACACCCAGCCACAAAGAGCCTGGGCACAGCCAGAAAGGCGTCAGTGTTCCGGCAAACAGCAAGGCAACAGCCAGAAGCAATGCCATTTCCCAGCCCCAGTTTTCGGAAACTGTTTCTGCCGGAATCTCGGCAAAAGAGCGGGCTGCGATATGGACAAGCACCAGCTGGGCAACAACACCTATACTGAGTCCTTCCAGAATAAAGGACACTGCCGACACTATGGCAACCAGGGCTTCCATTGTTCCTGAAAGCCCAATCTCCAAGCATCGGCGGACAAGGAAGTTCTTCTGAACTTTCATGGCGGCCTCCTTTCGATTCGGACTTTCTTTTCTTAAGTTGTCAAAGGTCTCTAGACAACCAAAAACGCCTTGGCTTATCTAGCCAAGGCGTTTTTTAACAAACCTAAATCAGCTTAAGTTCTAAAAACCGCCGTGGCTAAACAAACCATTCCTCCTTCTTTTTTCCAAGTAAAAATACACTCAGCCGGATAGAAAGTAGACGTTTGTCTGTTAAAATGGCGGTTAGACCATTGTTTGAATTGTAAATTTCCTGTTTCCATGTTTTTGCCGCGGCGCGATTTGGCGCGCGGTATATTAAAGACGTTTGATTTGTTTTTTTATTACAAAAAGCCTTAGTTTGAAACATTCAACAGACAATCCCGTCTTTAATAAGTATGATACGAGTCAATAATTTAAGCTTTGAACTTTTTGCCGAACCGCTTTTTGAAAAAGTGTCTTTCACCATAAAACGGGGAGACAAAATCGGTTTGGTCGGCCCGAACGGCGCCGGCAAAACCACCATCCTGAAAATCATTCTGGACCAGCTTGAACCCGACGAAGGTTCGGTCAAAATTGAAAACGAAAAACTTGGTTATCTTTCCCAGGAACTGCCGTTTCAGCCAAACGACACTGTCGGCGGTTTTTTGGGCTTTTCTGACAAAGCCAAAATCCAAAACGCTTTGAGCAAAGTCAGCCTTAATGCGCCAGTCAGTTTCAGCGTCAACGGCGAACAAAAACAGATCCGGGCAACCGAAAAACTCGACGAATCATTCAGGGTCTCTTCGCTTTCCGGTGGCCAAAAAACCAAGTTGGCCCTGGCAAAAATTCTTTTGACGAGACCGACGATATTGATCCTGGACGAGCCGACAAACCATCTTGATTTCCGCGGCCTTGAATGGCTGGAAAAATTCGTCAATGGATATTCGGGCGGCGTTCTGGTGATTTCCCACGACCGCAGATTTCTGGACAACACCGTCAATAAAATTCTGGAGCTTGACCGGGTCAACAACAGATTCGCCGAATATTCCGGGAATTACACTGATTACATGATTTCAAAAGAAAAGCAGATTGCCCGCTGGGATGACGAATACGAAAAACAGCAAAAACACAAGCGGCGGCTGGAACTTTGGCTAGCTTTAAAAAAGCAGGAAGCCTCGATGGGTGGCGATCGGAAAAAAGGCAAACAGATCAGAGCCATGGAAAAACGTTTACAAAGAGAGGTTTATTCAGATGAGCTAAAAAAGCCAAAAACCGAAAAAGCCATAAAAAATCTTGATTTTGGCGGCAGTGTTCATTCAGACAAACTGATTTTAAGGCTGGAAAACATTCATAAAAAATTCGGCAATAAAGAAGTTTTAAAAGGCGTCAGTTTTGAGCTGCGCGGCAAAGACCATGTTTTATTGAGAGGCGAAAACGGCTCCGGCAAAACCACGATTATTAAAATCATCAATGGTTTGATAAAGCCGGATTCAGGAGAGATAAAATTCGGCAAAAGCGTCAATTTGGGCTATTTTGCCCAGGAGCACGAAGTTCTTGATTTTGAAAAAAACATTGAGGAAGAGTTTTTATCAACTCCGAGGCTGAAAAAACTTGATAAAGACTCAAGAAAAATTCTTGGCGCGTTTTTATTTTCCGGCAGCGATGTTTTCAAAAAAGTTTCCAGCCTGAGCCTGGGAGAACGCGTCCGTTTGATTTTCGCCAAGCTGACAAACCAGCAAAACGAGCTTCTGGTTCTGGACGAACCGACAAATCATCTTGATATTTTTTCCCGGGAAGCGATTGAAGACGCGCTGACTGATTATGACGGCGCGATTTTAATGGTTTCGCACGACCGGTATTTTTTGGACAAAATAAAGCTCAACCGGATTTTTGAACTTGAAAACGGAATCACCAGCGAGCTCTACTGAAAAGAAACAGCAAGTGTTAAAATGACTTCATGACTTATCCAATCGTCTTCACTTCCACTGAAGACAACTTTTGGCTTTACGGCATGCTTTTGGAAGCTGAGAAGCTAAAATCAAAAACAATTTACCTTCACACTCACGGCACCGCGAGTAATTTTTACGAAGAACTGTTTTTACAGGTTCTGGCGGAAAAACTTCTGGAAAATAACGTCTCTTTGCTTTCCGTTAATAACCGCGGCGCCCACGTGTTTGATCCTTACCAGGAATCCGGCCTGGCTGTGGAAAAATTTGAAGGCTGCGTCAAAGACATTGACGCCTGGATTGAGCTGGCTTTGGAAAAAGGTTATCAAAACGTGGTTCTTTCCGGACACAGCCTGGGAAGCGAAAAAATCGTTTACTACATGAATAAAGGCAGGCACGCCGACAAAGTCAGATCTTTGGTTCTTTTGGCGCCGGCAGACTCTGTCGGCTACCATATTTTCAACAAAGCCGGCGAGCCTTCAAAGCAGAATAAAAAACGGCTGAATCTTTTGCTCAAAAAAGCCTTGAAGCTGATTGACAGAAACAAAGGCGGCGATTTTCTTGACCGGGACGCTTACGGCGGCATCATGCCGAAATCAGCCGAATCTTTCGTTGATTTCTTGGGGCCGGATTCCGAGCTGGCAAAAGCCCTGCCGTTCCACACCGGAAAGCTTGAACTGTTCAGCCAGATAAAAGTCCCGATACTGGCAGTCATCGGCGACCAGGAAGAATACACCGGCATTCCCGAAGACCAGGCTTTAAAACTGATGGAAAAAGAAAATCCGCTCGCCAAAACCTTTCAACTGAAAAACTGCGACCACGCTTTCCAGGGCTGTGAAGACCAGTTGGCCCAAATTATTTTTGAGTTTATCAAAAATAAAGTTTAGCCGAATTTCTGATTGAACAATCCGGTAATTGGTGTTATAATTGAGTATCAGCAAGGCCAAAAGGCCTTTTTATTTTTGAAACGAAAATCATGCTTCAAGAAATCAGAAATATCGCCATTATCGCGCATGTTGACCATGGCAAAACCACTCTGACTGACGCGTTAATGAAACAAGCTGGGGTTTTAGTTGAAGGCGCGACCATGGATTCAAACGCTCTGGAAAAAGAGCGGGGGATTACGATTTATTCAAAAAACACCTCGATTTATTACCGCGGGACAAAAATCAACATTGTTGACACTCCTGGGCACGCTGATTTCGGTTCGGAAGTTGAAAGAGTTTTGCGTTCAATCGATTCCGTGCTTTTGGTCGTTGACGCCCAGGAAGGCCCAATGCCGCAGACAAGATTTGTCCTGAAAAAATCATTGGAACTCGGAATCAATCCGATTGTTTTGATTAACAAAATCGACAAGCCAGCGGCCAATCCGAAACTCTGCTTTGATCAGGTTTTGGAGCTTTTCTGGGAGCTCGGCGCCAATGAAAAGCAAGCCAACTTCCCGGTGGTTTACACCATCGGCAGGCTCGGCATTGCCAAAAACTCGCTTGACGAAGACTCAAAAGATTTGACGCCACTCTTGGAAACGATTCTCAAACACGTGCCGAGCGCCGCGTCAGAAGAAAGTTCAAAAAAAGAACTGAGATTTCAGCCATTCAACCTTGGCTATGACAATTTTTTGGGCCGGCTGTCTGTTGGCCGGGTTTACGAAGGCTCGCTCAAACAAAATGCTGCAGTTTTCGTGAAAAAACCCGACGGCGAAACCCGGCAAGCCAAACTGACAAAAATCTTCAGTTTTGACGGAGTTGAAAGAAAAGAAATGCAGGAAATTCAAACCGGCGACATTGCTTTGGTGGCCGGAATCCCGGACATCAACATCGGGGAAACCATTGCCGCGGATATAAACGCCAAACCCTTGCCGGCGATTGCCATTGACGAACCGACAATCACGCTTAATTTTCTGGTCAACAACTCGCCGTTTGCCGGCCGGGAAGGCAAGTTCGTCACTTCCAGACAGCTGAGAGAATATCTTGAAAGAGAGCTGGAAATAAATGTCGGCTTGAATGTTGATTTCAGCAAAGCCGACAGGTTCAAAGTTTCCGGACGCGGTGAACTTCATATTGCCATTTTACTTGAAAACATGAGGCGGCTTGGCTTTGAACTGCAGATTTCCCAGCCGCAGGTGATTATTAAAAGCGAAAACGGAAAAAAGTTCGAGCCTTTTGAAGAGCTGATTATTGACGCGCCGCAGCAATATCAGGGCGTGATTATTGAAAAACTCGGCTCGCGGGCGTTTATCATGAAAAACATCTCGCAAAAAGAAAATTCCGTCAGGCTTTTTTTTGAAGGCCCGACCAGAGGGTTTTTGGGTTATCGCAACCAGTTTATTGTTGACACTAAAGGCGAAGGCATTTTGTCTTCAAGAGTCATCGGCTTTTTCCCTTACGCCGGCGAAATAAAGAAAAAATCAGTTGATTCAATGATTTCCATGGCGGGCGGCAAAGCTTTGAGTTTTGCTTTATGGGGACTTCAAGACCGGGGCACGCTTTACATCGGCCCGGGCGCGGATGTTTACGAAGGCATGGTTATCGGCAACGCCGCCAAAGGCATGGAGATGATGGTCAACCCGACAAAAAACAAAGAAATGTCAAACTTCAGAACCGCGAGGAACGACGAAGGAATCAGCCTGGCGCCGCCTTTTGAACTGACGATTGAACGCGGCTTTGAGATTATGGCTGAGGACGAATATCTTGAGATTACCCCGAAAAACGTCAGGTTAAGAAAAAAACACCTGACTGAAGTTGAAAGAACCAGGAATCGCAGGAAAGAGACTAACCAATAAGTCAAAAAATCACAAACCCCTCTCATATTTTGAAAGGGGTTTGTGTTAAAATTAACCTCAAGATGGCATTTCCTGAGTTTCAAAAAGAATATCAAAAGCTGAACAAAGCGCAAAAACAGGCGGTTGACACGATTTACGGCCCGCTTTTGGTTGTTGCCGGCCCGGGTTCCGGCAAGACCCAGATTTTGAGCTTGAGAGTGGCAAATATCCTGCAAAAAACCGACACCCTGGCCGGCAATATCCTTTGCCTAACTTTCACTGATTCGGCGGCCGCGAACATGAGAGAGAGACTACGCCAAATCATTGGCCGCGATGCATTTAGGGTCGCCATCCACACCTTTCATAGCTTTGGTGTTGAAATTATTAATCGACACCCAGAGTTTTTTTATAACGGAGCCGACTTTTCGCCAGCAGATGAATTGGCACAAAGGGAAATATTAAATTCTGTAGTTGAAACACTGAACTACAACGATCCACTTAATAAAATTGAGGGTGAATTCGGTCAAACACGACTGAAGAGTATTAAAGATGCAATCACTGATCTTAAAAAAGGGGGACTGACTCCTGAAGAATTTTCTGCCGTAATAAACTACAACGAAAAAGAGTTAGAAACGCTCAATTCGTTATTCCAAACTGTTTTTTCAGATAGAATTTCGAAAAAAACGATCACAGAGGCTACTAAATTAGTAGCAAAAATACAAAAAATAAAATTTACCAATGATTTTCCGGTATCATTTTTCAAACCCATCCATGAATTAATCTTGAATTCGCTTACTCAAGCGATTACAGACTGCGCTACGGAATTAACTAAACCTATAACCGCTTGGAAAAACAAATGGCTCAAACGAAACGAAAATGGAGATTTGTCTTTTACTAATTTAACCAAAACCACTGAACTAAAGTCATTAGCAAATATTTACAAACTCTATATTCAAGCGATGAGAGATAGGGGCTACTTTGACTTTGACGACATGCTCCTTGACACCATCCAGGCGGTTCAAACAAACAAAGTTCTGGCCTATGAACTTCAGGAACAGTACCAGTTTATTCTCGTAGATGAGTTCCAGGACACAAACAATGCCCAGATGCGTTTGCTTGACTTGATCGCTCAGTCGGAGATCTCACCCAATGAACCGAACTTAATGGCAGTCGGCGACGACGACCAGGCGATTTACAAGTTCCAGGGAGCAGAGTTATCTAACATCCTTGAATTCAAAGATAGATACGGCGCGGAAACTATCGTCATGGCTGAAAATTATCGCTCCACTTCCTTTATTCTTGACTTTGCTGAAAAAATCATTAAACAGGTAGAGGAACGACTTGAGGGAAGGATCAAGGGTCTTAATAAAAAACTGACAGCGGTCAACCCAGCTAGAAGTGGCGGAGAAATAACCCTTAAATCTTTCCCAACCGACATCCACGAATACCACTGGATAGCAGAAACGGTTCAGAATCTAATTGCTAAAAATGAACCGCTGAACGAAATCGCTATCATTGCCAAAGAACATAAGATCCTACGACGAGTCGCTACACAACTTTTGGCAATCGGCATATCGACGGCCTACGAACAGCAAAGGAATGTTCTTGAACAGCCACACATCCTTCAAATCGTTAAGATTTCTGAGTTCTTGCTTTCTCAATCAGATGATCATCTGCCCGAAATATTCAGTTATCCTTTTTGGGAACTCAATCGAGAAGAAATATGGAAAATTTCACTGAATGCCAGAAATAACAAAATAACTTGGCTAGAAGAAATCAAGAACAACGGCAGCCAGAAATTCAAAGATATCGCAAATTTTTTAATTGAATTGTCTTCAATCGCTCAATACGAAACTTTGGAACATGTTTTGGATGAGCTAATTGGTAGGCCAGTTTCTCTGATGATAATTGGAGATACGTACCGTCCAGATGTTGAACAAAAAAGGCTAACTAAGTTCAACAGTCCATTCAGGGATTTCTATTTCGGCCAAGATAGTTTAAAGCGCGACCCACAATCATACTTGTTATTCCTGTCCGCGTTAAGGATTTTTTACAGCGCTTTAAAAGAATACCGACAAGGTGAGCTACTTAAAATTTCTGACATAGTTGAGTTCACTCGTCTTCGTCAAAAACATAAGTTGCCACTAGCAGATCAAACTCCATTCGGAGATATCAAAAACGCTGTTAATCTTTTGACGGCGCACAAAGCTAAGGGCCAAGAGTTCAATTCCGTGTTTATTACTAGTTGTCAGAACGAAATCTGGGCTAAAAACAGGGGTCGCCGCGGATTGTCGTTTCCGGAAAATCTACCAATCACACCAGCCGGAGACAGTCAGGATGACCAGCTGCGACTTTTTTACGTTGCGATTACTAGAAGCAAGAGAAACCTCTTTATTTCTGCTCACCAAACTAACGAAAGTGGCAAAAGATCTTCGTTGCTTAACTTCGTACCTGAGTCATTTGAAAACGCTACCGATAGCCCTTCTGAGGAGTCAGTCGCTAGCTTAGAATCCGCCCTATCTGATTTCTACCGCCCCCCTCTCGTTACCAGTGAGAAAACACTTCTCCGTACTTATCTTGAGAATTATAAAATTAAACCGACACACCTGAATAACTTTCTAGATATTTCTCAGGGTCGGGGCGGACCACAAACTTTTTTCGAACAAAACATCTTGCTTTTCCCGCAGACTCAAGCATCATATCTGTCTTTTGGCTCTGCTATTCACGAAACTATTAAAAACATCTATTCTTTCCTCAAAAACCATGGAGAATTACCAGAATTCAAGATCATTGAAAGCTGGCTCGAATCTTACTTAAAAGACAAGAGGCTGAATTCTCGTGATTTCAATCAATATTTTGAGAAGGGTAAAGACGTTCTAAAAATCTACATTGAAAGAAATAAAAACAACTTCAGCTCGTCTGATCTAATTGAAGTAGATTTTAACAATCAGGGGGTGGTTCTTGACAATGCATCTTTATCCGGTCGCATAGACAAAATCAAAATACTAAACCCAGGAACTGTTGATGTATATGATTTGAAAACCGGTGGTCTATTGAAAAAATGGGAAACAGCTAACGCGGATGACGCCGTCAAAGCATACAAAAACAAAAACCAGCTCGGTTTTTACAAACTTTTAATTGAGAACTCTACTGATTTCTCAAAATATAAAGTCAATCGCGGCATCTTAGAGTTCATTGAAACTGACCCTAAAGAAAATCCGATTTTGGAGCTAGAGTTTGATAAGGACTTCATTGCGAGACTGACAAAACTGATCCAGGTTGTTTATTCAAAGATTACAAACCTTGATTTCCCGGATGTCTCAAAATACTCGCCGGACATCAAAGGAATTTTTGAGTTTGAAGAAGAGCTGGTAAATAGTAAGTAGAAAATAGAAAGTAGAATGATGGAACATGTTTTACTGATGAAAGCCGGGCCGTACTGCGGCTACAGCCTTGATGAAATCATTAAAA
>Ga0209210_1002875_pt1 | contig 12133 bp, 12 predicted proteins | sample RifGroA1_FD_183991 | JGI IMG/M metagenome (GOLD analysis project Ga0209210, IMG submission 183991) | Contaminated groundwater microbial communities from Rifle, Colorado, USA - Rifle Groundwater A1 (SPAdes) (version 2) | ecosystem: Environmental > Aquatic > Deep subsurface > Groundwater >...
GATTTAAGAAATAAAAACGCTACCGAACAAACTTTAAAAAGAATAAGAGCAAGCATAATTTTTCATCTGGCAGCAGATGCAGCAGAAGGAAGAAGTCAATTCGTTCCAATCAGTTGTTCACAGCGAAATTATCAAGCTTATATCAATTTACTTGTACCCGCAATCAAAAATGGACTCAAAAAAATTGTTTTAACCAGTTCTATGAGTGTTTACGGAGCTCAACAGGCCCCCTTTTCGGAAAAGCAAATTCCTCAGCCAGAAGATATTTATGGGATCAACAAATACGCAATGGAAAAATCTACTGAAGTACTGGCAAATGTTTTTAATTTCAAATACACGATTATCAGGCCACATAATGTTTACGGACCTTACCAAAATTTATCTGATCCTTATAGAAACGTCATTGCAATATTTATTAACTCTTTAATGAGAGGCAAAAAGTATTTTATATATGGCGATGGTAATCAGAAAAGAGCTTTTACTTATATAGACGACTGTGTGCCATATATTCTGAAAGCGGGTTTTGAGGACAAAACGAGTTCTCAAATAATAAATATCGGACCTGAAAAATACTATTCAATCAACAAATTATCGGAAATAATACTAAATGAATTTTTTAACCAAAAAATTCCTTCAAGTTTTAAACCTAAATATCTAAAGCTCAGGCCACAAGAGGTTATTAATGCATATTGTACAGTAGATAAAGCAAGAAAATTATTGGGCTTTAAAGAATCAACTACTTTGAAAAAAGGTATCAAAATGACAATTAAGTGGGCTAAAAAGGTTGGACCCCAGAACCCAAAATATCTTAAAGATTTTGAGCTTAAAAACGATATGTTACCCCTAACATGGAAAAACAAACTAATTTAGAAAAAATTCAAACTAGTCATTAAAAACTTTTAAGTAATTCTTTTCAGAAAGTTAAATATGGTGGCCAGTAATAAAAGGTATTCACGGAAAGCACTGTATTACGGAATGCCCGCCCGTAGAGAAATTAAATTGTTGGAATTAATTGGTAATGTAACCGATAAAAAAATACTCGATGTCGGTTGTGCGAGCGGTTATTTTGGGGGAAAATTGGAAAGAATGGGCGCGAAAGTTACTGGAATCGACTCATCTGGCTCGGCAATTCGCAAAGCCAAAAGAATAATGACTAACGCTTTAGTTGTTGATTTAAACGAAAAAAATGTTCCACTTGAAAGCAATTCTTTCGATATTATCGTTGCTTCGGAAGTGATTGAACATTTAATAAATCCTTTAAATACTCTAAATGAATTAAATAGGATATTAAAGAAAAACGGCATGCTTTTAGTAACTACCCCAAACTTAATGTACTGGGGCAACAGAATAAAGTTTTTAAAAGGTGAGTTTAGATACCAAAAAAGCGGCATGTTTGATGAGGGCCACATCCATTTTTTTACCTATGGAGCACTTAAGGAAGATCTAGAAAAGTCAAAGTTTCAAATCTTAGAAGAAAGCCATATATATCAAGGGAATGGAATATTAAATGGAGTAAAAAAATATTTTCCTGGAGTATTTGCCTATCAGATAGTTGTTAAGTGTATTAAGTCAAAAAGCTGATAAAAAGATCTGAAGTGATACCCCATAAACTAGTTAACTACTCTTGGGACAGGGACCGGAATGATAAATTTCACGCCCCTTCTTCTTAAATAGGAATGATTCTTAATAATTGAATCAGCAAAGTTCCAAGCGAGTATCAATAAATAATTAAACTTGATCTTTTTTAGCTTATCAGGAGAAGTGATCAATATATGAGTGCCGGGCGTATAATAATTCTGTTTCAGCTTGCTATCATCAACAATAAATTCAAGCAACTCTGGACCTATACCAAAATAATTAAGAAGGGTGTTGCCTTTTGCCGGAGCTCCATATCCTACTATTTTATTACCGTCATCTTTTAACTTACTAAGCATTTTTACTAGCAACTTTCTATTCATTTCGATTTTCTTTGAAAATTTCTCATATGTTGTAGTTAAAGTAAGACCATTGATCTTTTCTTTCTTCATAAAGCGGTTAAATCTTCTCTTAAATTTGTAGGGCCCTTTAGTATTTTTGATAAAAACTCGGATGGAGCCTCCATGACTGCTAACCTTTTGAACATCGAAGATAATCATTCCGAATTTATTAAAAAACTTAACTAAAGGATTTATAGCTACATAAGACAAATGTTCGTGATACACGGTATCAAACAGGTTCTTTTTGATAAAGTCTAGGAGATATGGAGCTTCAATTATAAGAACGCCATCTTCTGAAAGTAAAATTTTTGCTGATTTAACAAATTCATCCCAATTTCCCGTGTGTGCAAAAACATTAGCGGCTGTTATGATTTTAGCTGTGCCGTACTTCTTGAGAATTCTACGAGCCACTCTTTCATTAAAAAAATCAGCTATCGTTTCTATGCCAGCTTTACGGGCTATTTCTACGACATTTTTGGCCGGATCAACGCCTAAAGTCTTAGCGCCTAATTTTTTAAGAGGCTTCAATAAAATTCCGTCGTTACTTCCAATATCAACTACCAAAGTATTTCGACCTAGATGGAATCTCTTGTTAATGTCTTGCGCAAACTTTTCAAAATGTTCAACAAAGGATCTCGAGGTAGAAGAGACATACAGGTAATTTTTAAACATTAAATCCGGATTAACGATGTCAGCTAGCTGTAAAAGACCACAGCTATTACAGAGCTTTAAAGCTAGGGGGAAATATCTTTCCTCATTTTTCAGATCTGCCTTTTTGAGAAAAGAATTTGCTAAAGGTGAACTACCCAATGATAATGCTTCAAAAAATGTCTTATTGCCACAGACTCTACAGCTTGTTAGTTTTTTTACATCACGCTTACCCATTATTCAATCTAACCGTATCTGTCTCATACTGACTTTGTTTTCTAGTTTCTGTAGTAAATGCAAAAAATATGGTTTTTTCCATAAATTCCATTTGATGCCAAAACATAGGTTTAATAAAAACAAGGTCACTGGGTTTTAAAATTACGGAAGTAATTTTTGAGTTTGAGTTTTTTATGTTTTTTTCCGAGTATTTGAATTTTCCGCTTAGGCAGTAAATAAAATGGGCATCTTTTTTATGATAGTGATTTCCTCTTACCGAGTTTTTTTTGCTTTCAATTATCAAAACGCTTCTGATTTTAACTTTTTCTTGATCTATAATTCGGCTAATATATCCTCTTTTGTCAACAAACTCAGGCTTAATGTTTTTAACTGTAATTGACATATCGAATTCTTCTTTTGTAAAAAAAGCTCTTTAAAGTTAAACTTGCGTTTTACACCAGGCTAGCATTCTTTTAAGACCGTCATCGATTGAGACTCCTGGAGCGAATCCAACATGCTCTCTCGCTTTAGTTATATCCGGCAATCTTCTTTGAGCCTGATCGGATGGATATTCTTGAGGCATTTCTATTTTTTCAATTTTCAGCTTTTTATTAAAAAGCTCATTGACCTTATCAGCCAAATCCTCCATTCTAATTTCACCGACATCCCGTCCAATATTGTAAACCTCTCCGTTTCTGCTTCCTAAAATTACTTTAAAAAAACCAATCATTGCGTCCGATACATAAGTAAAAGTCCTCGTTTGTAAGCCCGGTATGTGGATTGTTAATGGTTTTTTCGCGAGTGCCTGAAAAAGAAACTTAGGTACAACTCGGTCATCATTTACTCTCATTCCTGGACCGTAAATATTAAACGGGCGGACCCATTTAACAGGGATCTTGTATGTTTTGTAATAACTTAGGCACATTGTCTCGCCAAGTCTTTTTGCCTCGTCGTAACAAGATCTGGGGCCTATGCAAGATACATTTCCGTTATAAGTTTCTTTTGTGGGCACTTCATCTTCACGAGGATTACCATATACTTCACTTGATGAAAAAAATAAAAATGATTTGATTGCATTATTTTTCGCGTATCTCAAAAGGTGATGTAAGCCCAAGACGGTACAATTAATAGATTCTATTGGATACCTACGGTAGTAAATTGGAGATGCCAACCCTGCTGCATGAATGATGTAGTCTATCTTTTCATTTTCAAATTTCCCCATGCTTTCTGAGATGTCCATTTTTTGGAATATAATATTTTTGTCGTTAACTTTAACTAATAAATTGTTCTTATTTGCAGTAATAAAATTATCAATAGCAAGTACTTTACAAGGTATTTTAAATTCGTGCTTATTTAAATGCTGGAAAACAGCTGTAAAATAAGAACCGAGAAAACCTGCCGCGCCGCTTATAAAAATAGTTTTCCCGTCGAAACTGGAAAAATCCGCATTGCTTACAATTTTTTTAATATCTTCAGTGACTACGTTTGTCATTTTACGTAACACGTGCTAGTTTGCTCATTGAGACCGATGATTAATTTTGGTTAAATACACCTTTACTTAGATTATATTTTACAATTTATTGTCAGATGAGCAAACGGGGAGAAAAAATTAAAAAAGTCTTGGTAGTAATAGCTAGTTATTCGGCATTTAAGCCACCACTCGAGAAGGCTCTCAAAACCTTAAATATTCAGGTTACCTTTTTTGACAATCGCAGTACGATACTATTTGAAAAATTTCTATTTGCAATAGCGTTGCTATATTCTCCATTGTATCAATTTGCGACAAACAATATTAATAAGAGGCTTATTAGGAAGGTTAACCGACTAAAGCCAGATCTGGTTCTAGTGAGTAAAGGGGAAAATATCTCTGGAACTACTGTTAAAAAAATTTCCGCGAAAGTAACAATAGTCAATTGGTTTACAGATCTATTCTCTGATTATAAAAGAATAGAAGAATGGCTTTCAGCTTATACGCTTTTTTTTACCCAGGACAGATCTGATGTAAATTCCTACCGTAAAAAGGGCTACAGTAGGCTCTACTGCTTACCTTACGCGGGTTCCTTAATTAAAAGTCAGCCTGATAATAGGTCTCATGACATCGTTTTTATTGGTTCATTTAGTAAACAAAGAGAATCATTGTTCAAAACACTTGACCCTTTGGAAATAGAAATATGGGGCGATAAAAAATGGAGTACAAGCAAACTTAAAAAAAGATATATGGGAAAGTGGTTAAGCCACCAAGAAATTGAACAAGTTTTAAAAAATTCTAAGATTGTTGTCAATCATCACCAAAATAGAGTTTTAAACTTGCGCGTTTATGAGGCAACATCAGCAGGTGCGCTTTTAATTACAGATTATAGTCCCGATTTAAGATACATGTATAAAGTAGGGAAAGAAGTTATTTTATACAAAAATCCAAATGATCTATCTAAAAAGGTCAAATATTATTTGGAAAGAGACTCATTGCGAAAAAATATTGCCCTTGCGGGATATATCAGGGCCAAAAACGATCATAATTATGTTAATCGGTTGCAGACGATGTTTTCTATCGTGGACAAAAACGTATTTTTTAATCATAAGGATTAGATAAAGTCCGAAAAATATATGGAAGATCTTAAAATCGTATGAATGTTTTAACCTTAATCACTACTCTATGCGGTCTGATTGTTTCAACAACAGCAATTGAATATTTTTACAGAATTTATAAGTGGCGAACATCATTCAGGACGATATTCCAAAAGAGTAAGTTAAAAGGTTTACTATACGAATTGAAACCAAACGTTAAAAAATATTATAAAGGTGAAGATTACGATAAGAAAATTTTATATCAAACAAATAAATATGGACAAAGAAGTCCCGATTTCGATCTGGCGAACAGAGACGGAAAAAGAATTCTTGTAATAGGGGATTCGATTCCATTTGGCTTTGGTGTGGAAGAAAAATGTACATTTTCTAGATATTTGGAAAAAAATTTAAATAAGTTAGGAATTAAGACAAATGTTATTAATACTGGTACAGGAACTTATAATATAATTCAGGACTATTGGTACCTTAAGCACAAAGGGAAAATATTTAATCCTGATCTGGTCGTGCTATCTTTAAATCTTTCCAATCTAATAATAAGTTCAGATTGGATATTTGATACCAAGAAAAATTATGTAAGAGTCAGATACCCTGAAAAAGTCAAATTTAAATCTAATACAAAAGGTACATTCGGAGGTAAGTTTTCTCTAGTAGGTAAATATTTAGATAAATTATACTTATTTAGATTTATAATTAAACCTTTCCTTGCAAACAAATTTGCCGATCAAAAAATAAGTAAAAAGATTGGAAACATCGATCAAATAAAAAAGTATGTTGAAATTTACAGTTCGAAAACTGACAAAGAATTTAAACGAAGGTTAGAATTTATTTCAAAAATAAACGATGAGTGTCAACATATTTCGGCGAGATTACTCATTTTAATTTGTCCTTTTACATCACAACTTGAAAATAACTTTAAAAATGTTACTTTACCGCAAGAAACTATTATTCTCTATTGCAAAAAAAATGCAGTTAATGCAATTGATGTTTTAAATTTGTTTCAAGATATAAGAAATACAAATCTGATAGGTCGATACTATTTTGATGAAGTTCATCTGACAGCAAAAGGGCATGAAGTAGTGGCCAAGGAGTTGACAAACATTTCACAACAAATTCTAAGGGTTAGCTAAAACCGCCATCCCACTTGTAAGTTTGTTTGGAACCAGATTTATTATTTACCTTTCTCTTCAAGAAGTTGTTAATGAGAATTACAGGTGATAGAAAGAATTTTATAGCGGGGTATTTAGAAATATGCCAATTAAGCGAGTATCTTAAAAAGTATTTCCTAGACGAGTACTTTTTTATAGCACTATATATTAGATTAGAAATCTCCGGACCCCCAGAAAGATTTTCCGAATGAATTACATGTTTATAAAGTTTAATTCTACAAAATTTTATTATTGCATTAGCCTTAAAAGCGTTTATTAAAAAGGTTGCATCGGCTATTAAATTTGTAGGGAAGAGGCCGATTTTGGCAAGGGATTTTCTTCTTAATATTATTGCTAGTCCGTTACTTCTGTATCTGAATAAATCATCAATGTTCTTGCCGAAATTAATTCCAGGGGGCTTATAAAAAACGCTAGTAACTTTTGTTAGTTTGTAGTATAAAATGCCGCCACACTCCAAAATATCTATTTTGGGATTTTTTTCCATTATATTGATTGCTTTCTCGATTGCCGTCGAAAAAATAATATCGTCATCGGTTAATAGCTTTATATATTTCCCTTCTGAAACTAAAATACCCTTATTATTTCCGTGTCCTGGGCTTAAGTCAGTTTCATGAATATATTTATCTATGAAGCGTTTATATTTTTTGATGATCGTTAAGGTTTGCTCATTTGTGCTGCCATCGATCACAATCAATTCGTCTTCGGGCTTCACGAGTGGCCGAATTCTTCTCAAAGATTTCTCAAATAATACTGGACGGTTCTTTGTAGAAAAAATATAGGAAACTCTTTTTTTAGAATAAGTTTCAAATGTATTTGTATTTTTTAAAACACTATCCTTAATCTTGTTCATTTGATTTGAAATTATAGCATCTCGACGGCTTTAGTAAATTAATCCTCTGTTATATAATAACCGTTAACCTGCCCGATATCTTCAATGGCAGATTATAAGTTTTTCCAGTCAATTATTTCAGAACACGTAAAAGTTGTTTTAGATTTACCTCTTGATGAAATTTCCGATTTTGCTGACGATGTATTTAAAACATTAGATAGGGGAGGGAAGATTATTTTTTTTGGCAACGGTGGATCTGCCGCTCAGGCATCCCATTGGGCAGAAGAATTTGTCGGCAGGTTTGTCAAAAAAAGAAAAGCGCTTGCGGCAATTGCGCTTGGCACAAATTTTTCAAATATTACAGGCATTGCCAATGACTTTGGGTTTGAAGAAGTATTTGCACGCGAAATTGAAGCGCTTGGCAACAAAAAAGACCTGGCAGTTGGTATCTCCACTTCAGGGAATTCGCCAAATGTTTTAAGAGGACTGCAAGCTGCCAATTCAAAGAAAATTAAGAATTGGATATTAACTGGGAACACCAAAAATAAAGCCAAAAGAATGGCAGACAGGGTTTTGGCGATAAACTCCGACAAAACAGCTAGTATTCAGGAGCTTCATGCTCTTGTAATTCACATGGTTCTTGAACTAATTGAGAGAGAATACGCATAAAGTTTTTTTGATGGCAGAATTTACTGTTTCTGAGAGGTTTTTAAAAAGTGCGAAATTTCGTGAAATTTTGTATTTGTTGTCTTGAAGTCCGTATCCCGTTTTAACTCCAATAAATTTAATTCCTGCATTTTGGGCACATTTGGCATCAGCAGTTGAATCACCGATAAAAAGGCTTTTTTCAAGGTCAATGTTAAAGTCCAGAACTGCTTTTTTTACAAGTCCTGTTTTGGGTTTGCGGCAGCTGCATTTGATTTTAAACTTTTTTACTTCTCCTTGAAATCCAATTTTCGGATGATGCGGACAATAATAAATACCGTTGATTATCGCCCCCTTGTTCCCAAGTTCTGTTTCCAGTTTCTTATGAATTAATTCAACTTCTGCTTCCGAAATAAAACCCTTGGCAATTGCGGGCTGGTTTGTAATAACAATTGCCAAAAAGCCGGCACGGTTTATTTTTTTAATTGCTTCTGCAGTGAAGGGATAAAGTTGAAATTTTGAGAGCCTAACGTCGTGAATGCCGTCCTGTTTTAAAATAGTGCCATCCCTGTCCATAAAAACTGCCTTTCGTTTATTTTTTAAATTAAGTTTTGCAATTTTACCGTTGTTGCAATCATGACGGACGGTGGTTAATCTTGCCAATGTCCCCACGTCTTTAATATATTCTGTCGTATTGTAAGCATAAATTTCCTTGCGTTTTGTCAAAATCTTCGGAAAAATATCACGTTCTAAATCACTAAATTCATTTTTTTTAATAAACTCAAAAATTTTGGGGGAAAATACAAAAACCCCGGCATTTGCCAAATTCCTGAAGAGCAAGTTTTTTGGCTGAGATTTGCTTCGTCTTAGGAGAAACGATGTAACCTTGCAATCTTTATCTACAGCTACAAGGTCCGAATCAAACGGATGGTCGTTTGGGTGAACAACAATTGTAGCTTCGTTCCCGGTTTTACTTTTATGGAATTTAACGAGTTTATTTAAATCCATATCAAGCATCACGTCGCCGGAAAAAACCATAAAATCCCTATTTATTTTTCCATCAAGCTGCTTTAGAGCTCCAGCCGTGCCTAAAGGTTTTGCTTCGATAACGTGCTTGATCTTTACACTCCATTTACTCCCGTCACCGGCATAGTCTTTTATCTTCTCTCCCAAATAACCGGATAAGATCCAAATTTTATTTAACTCACATTTTTTTAAAAGATTTATTTGATGTTCAATTAAGGCTTTGCTGCCGATTTTAATCAGAGGTTTTGGGAGATTTTTTGTTAATTTTCCAAGTCTTCTGCCTTTTCCCCCGGTAAGGATAACTGCATCCATATTTTTCAAATGTCATTGGGCATTTTATAAATTATCTGGCTGCCGCCACTTTCAAATTTGAAGGGAACGTAAAGCAGCTTCCGTAATTTTTCCTTAACTCTTTTTTGGTCTTTTGGCTTGACAAAAAAAACCATAAATCCACCTCCGCCCGCTCCAAGCAATTTTCCTCCGATTGCGCCGGCGTCAATGGCTGTCTTATAAATATCATCAATTTTACCATTCGAAATTTTCGAAGTCAGACTCCTCTTTAACTTCCATGTCTCGTTTAATAATTTCCCGAAATCGTCTACAGGTGTTTTTTTAGCCTTTATAATTTTTTCTGCTTCGTCTACAAGCTGGAGCATTTTTTCAAGCTCATTTGTTTTTCGTGATGTCGCATTTATCTGTGCTTTTGCAACGTCCGAGGCGTTTCTGGCAAAACCTGTAAAAAATAGCATCAGATGATTTTGAAGTAAGTTAAGTTTCCCGTTTTCTATGAATAAAGGTTGTACCTTAATCAGTCCTTTACCGCCAAACTCGATTCTGTTAAAGCCGCCAAATGCTGCTATTGTCTGATCCTGTGCACCAACATTCTCCTTAATTAATTTTTGCTCAACATATACTGCGTCTTGGGCAAGTTTCTTTTTGCTGACATTTTTACCTTTAAGCGTATAAAGCGAATTTAAAAGTCCCACCGTAAATGATGAGCTGGAGCCAAGCCCGGCATTTGCAGGAAGGTCTGCATTGTGCTGTATTTCAATTCCATTTGTAATCTTAATAAATTTCAGACACTCTCTAACCGATGGATGAATAATTTTTGCTATCTCATTTGTGTACTCTTGTTTTGTATATCTAATTCTGTACTTGTATTTGAAGAACGGGGGCAAATATCTGCACGTTATGTAAAGGTATTTGTTGATGGAAGTTGAAATAACGGCTCCGTGTCTCTTTTCATACCAAACGGGATAATCTGTTCCTCCGCCGAAAAATGAGATCCTTAGAGGAGTTCTGGAAATTACCATTATTTATTTTTTCTATACCAAGAGATTGTTTTTTCGAGTCCTTTGTCAAGCGAAGTATTAGCAGTGAACCCCAATAATCTTTCAGCCAACGCAACATTGAGGATTCTTTTTTTAATCATAGTCGGTTTTGATTTATCATATTTTACTTTAGCATTGTGATATTTATCTATTTCTATAATTTGATCTAAAATATTTTTTATCGATATTCCTTTACTGGTGCCGATGTTAATCGGAGTAAATTTGTTGATTTTCTCCATGGCAAGAAGCATTCCCTCAATAAAATCCTCAACATAAATTATGTCCTTAATTTCTTTCCCGTCACCCCACACTTCAATTGGGTTATGCCGCTCAACGACTTTACGAATTAAAGCAGGAATTACGTGCGATGTTTCCCAATTAAAGTCATCGTAAGGGCCGTACATATTAGCAGGTCTAACAACGACTACAGTCATGGGATTCTTAATCTTAGTTGTGTAAATTTCCCCCAATTTTTCCCCAAATCTTTTCATCCAGGCAACAGGAAAGTATTTTTCAAAAGGTTCACCGTTCCAGGCCTCTGCTTCTTTTACAGGGTGGCTAAAAGGGGGATAAACCGTGTTGCTGCTAAGGAATAAGAACTTTTTGACGTTAGCCTTATAAGCAGCTTCCATCATCAACGTGTTCATAACGACATTTGGGGTTACATGAACAAGCGGTGTTTTTTCGATGATTTCTGCACCAGAAGTGTTGGCAGCACACATAAAAACGTATTGTTGGCCTCTGACTACTTTTTCGCAGTCTTTTGCTTTGGTCAAGTCAGCTTGAATGAACTTTATTGACGGGTCTTTAATTTGAGATTTGTGCCTGTGATAAGTCGCAGTAATTTTTGCATCCAAGTCTTTTAGTTTAAGAATAAGATTTGTTCCGACAAAACCGGAACCTCCGGTTACTAATACTTTTTTACCTTTGCAGAAGCGGGCAAGAGTTGCATGACTATTTTTGTTTAATTTTGGTATTTTCATCTCTTTGCGAAAGAATCGGATTTTTAATTGGCCACCAGATGTTGTATTTCGGGTCATTCCATTTTATCGTAAACTGGCTTTTAGGATCGTAATATGAAGATTGTTTGTAGTGATAAATATCATAATCCGACAGTACCTGATGTCCATTGCCGCATAAAGGCGGAATGAGTACTTGAAGTCGGTTTTTATCCGAAAGAGTAAACGATTCCCACTTGCCGTAGTCTTTGGATTTTGGATTATTACTAACGATTACCAAATAGAACTTCCCGAACAAACACTGAACAAGTTTCCATGTCTTACTGTCTCCATGTATACCTTTTAAAACACCTCGTGTGCCCGTAGAAATATCGTCCTCTACAAATTTTAACGTCTTTGCCCCTTTTTCATACACGGTTCCCTTCAATGCTTTCTTGATTTCCTTCGAATACAATTCTTCATTAAACAACTCAACATATTCACCGCGAAAATCCTCAAAAGAATCGGGTTTTAAAATTAATACTCCTTCAAGTTTGCCTTTAGACACTTTCATATTTAATTTTTAAAATAATTCTTTCTCTTTAAATATTCTTTCTTGTTCTTTATAAACCATTGCCAGGTTTCTTTTAACCCATCCTCAAGCGGCGTTTTCGGTTCCCATTTAATATTTTTTTTCGCAAGAGAAATATCCATTACCCGTTTTGGGAATCCCGAAGGTTTTTTTGTATCAAATTTGTAATTAAAATCGACA
>Ga0209210_1002880_pt1 | contig 12119 bp, 18 predicted proteins | sample RifGroA1_FD_183991 | JGI IMG/M metagenome (GOLD analysis project Ga0209210, IMG submission 183991) | Contaminated groundwater microbial communities from Rifle, Colorado, USA - Rifle Groundwater A1 (SPAdes) (version 2) | ecosystem: Environmental > Aquatic > Deep subsurface > Groundwater >...
TTACAATGAAGGCTAAAAAAGAACACATTTCTTTAATGTTATCTGCCCTATTTGAGGGAGATGGATATGTTTCAATTAAAGAAAGAACAATAAGAATAGGATATAAAACAAAAAGCAAAAGGCTTGCAGAGCAAATACAAGATTTACTATTAAGATTTGGAATAAGAAACAGCATAACAAAAGATAGAGAATATTTCAGAATAGGAATAACAGACTATGAAAATATTAGAAAATTCAGAGAGTCAATAAGTTTCGTAACAGAAGAAAAGAACTCTATAATAGACATTTATCTTAAAGAAAAGGAAATAAGAAGATTTGTTAAAAATAAAATACCTCTTGAATTCAATGAGAAAATTATCAATATAATAGAAGATGAAAAAATAGAAAAAGTTGGCAAATACAGAAAATATAATATAATATTTGACCACAGAACAAGAAAAGACAAATTCTCATTTTCTAAGGACTTTATTGTAAATATGATGAATCAAGTTAAAAAAGAATCCAATATGAAATATCTTGAGCAGTTTACAAATGATATAGGCTGGGAGCATGTATCCGGCATTGAAGTAATTGAAAATGACAATGAAAAATGGGTGTATGACATAACGATAGAGCCAAGCCATTCTTTTGTTTCACAAGGAGCCATCCTGCACAACACGGTAACAATATCCAAAGCAAATATTCAAGCAACTCTCCGCGCAGAAACTACCGTCCTCGCAGCAGGAAACCCAAAGCTCGGGCGCTTCGACCCCTACACTCCAATTCCACAGCAGATAGACATCTCCCCAGCGCTATTAAGCAGATTTGACGTAATCTTTATAATCCGCGACTTGCCAAACAAAATCCAGGATGAAGCAATTGCAACACACGTATTAGAAGAGCACAAGCAGGAAGTAATAAGAGATATAATAGATCCAAAATTGCTAAGAAAGTATATTGCCTATGCAAAGCAAAAAATCAAGCCTAAACTGACAGATGAAGCCATAGAAGAAATAAAAAACTTCTATGTAAAACTCCGTAATCAGCAAATCCGTTCAGAATCAGATATAAAGCCCATCCCAATTACAGCCCGTCAGCTTGAAGGAATTATCCGCCTTTCAGAAGCGCACGCAAGAATGCATCTAAGCGAGCAAGTAAAAAAAATTGATGCTCAAAAAGCGATTGAAATTCTAAAAATGTCGCTCCAACAAGTAGGCTACGACGAAGAATCCCAGTCCTTTGACATAGACAAAATGACCACAGGCATAACTTCTTCTAAAAGAGGAAAAATACTTTCAGTAAGAGAAGCCATCTCCCAGCTTGAGTCAAAAATTGGAAAATTAATCCCTCTTGAAGAAATCCAAAAGGTTTTAGAAGGAAGGATTACAAATATGGAACTGGAGGACGCGCTCTCACAGCTTGCAAAATCTGGAGACATATTCCACCCTAAAAAAGGATTTATTCAAAGAACATGAGCACAATAGAAACAGAACAATACAAAAGGCACACAGCATATAAGCTGAGAATCGGCTCAATACTGGAAGGAAAACAAATCTTAGAGGGAGAGAAATTAAAATTCATAGAGTCTCAGGGAAAGAGCGTATCAAGAACAAATGTTATCGCAAACATAACCGACAAATATATTCAGGATGGAGAGAAAAAATTTGCATCAATAACCCTGGACGATGGAACTGGACAGATAAAAGCAAAAGTATTCGGGGAAGATATAGAGAAATTCTCGGCTTTATCCCAAGGAGATACAATCCTTGTCATCGGGCTTCTAAGGTCTTGGAACAATGAAATTTATCTTACTCCGGAAATAATAAAAAAGAAAGCTCCGGAATATCTCCTAATAAGAAAACTTGAGTCAGAAGCCTCTCAGCCAAAAACACTGGAAAAAGAAAAGCTCTTTGAATTAAAAGACAAGCTGATAACAAAACTAAAGGAATCCGAAAAAGACGGCGGGCTTGACATAGACAAGATTATCCTTGACTTAAAAGAGCCACCGGAAGTTATTAACACCGAAATTAAAAAGCTCCTTGAAGACGGTGTTGCCTACGAGCCTCGCCCGGGAAAATTGAGATATCTAGGATGATAGTCAAAACATTTACAGCAGCTAAAGCATTCATAAAATATAAAGATAAAGTTCTTATTCTAAAAGAGTCTTCAAAATATTTAGATGGAGCCAATGCCGGAAAATTTGATGTTGTTGGAGGAAGATTAAAGGCTGGAGAAAAATTTAAAGAAAGTCTAATAAGAGAAATAAAAGAAGAAACAAACTTAGATATAAAATTGGGAAAACCTTTTCATGTAGGCGAATGGTTTCCAAAAGTAAATGGAGAAGAGTGGCACATCATTGGAATTTTCTTAGAATGTAAAACAGACTCAAATCAAGTAAAATTAAGCGAAGACCACGATTCTTATGAATGGATAAATCCCAAAGATTACAATAATTACAACCTAATAGATAATTTAAAACCGGCTTTTGAAGCATATTTAGATATTTCTAAACCTCTGGATTAAACGCCCCCACGATTACTTAATCCTAAGGATTAACTCCCCAACTTTTTCCTTAATTAAGAAATGTTTAAAACTTCTATTTACGATTAATTAAGATGAAAATACTAACAAGAAAAAATGGAATTTGGGTATGCTTTATAGGAATTGCAATATTTCTACTTAATTTTTTAACATTAACCTTGTGGGATATTGATATCGATATTCTTGGTGCAGTAGTCTTTGTTCTTGGTTTAGTTATTGCAATATCATGTGGAAAATCTATGAAACGTTCACATAAATGGTTAACTAGAAAGAATGGAGTATGGCTGTGCATAATTGCAGTAGCAGTGACTGCTTTATTTGCATATTCACCGATTCCAGATCTTAATGGAGATATTACGGGTATCTTGGGATTAGTAGTGTTTGCTCTGGGTTTAATTCTTATAGCAGTTAGGTGGAATTATTAAGTATAAATGCCCCCCGAATCTTGCACCTTAAAATTTTATCATCGTAAAGTAAATTCTCTAGCGGTGGCACTTAACCAGATTTGACAGAATTTGAGCTTATTTTTACACATAAAGTCGTGCTAATATTAACCTTAGGTAACACGCCCCCACGAGATGTTTAACCTTAGGTTAAGGTTCTCCCGCTATTTTTAAGAAATTTATCGACGGTGAGGAAAAAGCTCTAAAAAAGTTAGGAGCTAAAGTTAGATAGAGTTAAACTCTGCAAAAATGGACAGTTAAGTGCTCCCCGGACCTGATATAAAACGAAAGATTTAAATTAAGACAAATATGTATTTTTGTTATGATAGCAACACTTAGTTTGATGCATTGGCATTATAACTAGTGGAAACTATTTTATTTCTGCTACAATGAAACCTTTAATAATTTTAGATCTTGATGGAACATTATACAATTTCGATAATTCAGATAGTGTGAACTTTACTTCTTCAAGGTTTTATGGTGAGATTAAAAAGAGAGTTTATACATTTCTTTCAAAAAGGTTAGGAATTACGGAGGATAGTGCAAGAGAAATTTATGAAAGTGTTAAAACAGAGTTTAAGGGGGAAGTCAGTTTAGGTTTAGAATCTAAATTTGGTATAGACAGATACGAATTTTTTGGAGAAACATGGAATTTAGATCCAAGTCAGTTTATAGAAAGAGTAAATAGACTGCCTTTAATTCAATCCTTAAATGGAACAACAACATTTTTGACATCTGCTCCAAAAGTATGGGCTTCAGAGGTATTAAGATATCTTAATCTAGGAGATTATAAAAAAAGATTATTTACTGGAGAACCAAATCTAAGAAAACCGAATCCTCTTGTATTCAAGCATATATGTGATTCTTTTGGATTTTCACCATTGGAAGCAGTCTCAGTTGGAGACCAAGTCCATTCTGATATATCTCCTGCTAAGTCGATAGGAATGAAAACAGTATTAGTTAGAGGCAATTCAGCAGAAGCAGATTATTGCATTAATTCAGTAGATGAACTCCCTGAATTATTAAGGAGGATTAAAATATGAAAATACCAATAGTAATAGTAATAGATACAGACCCGGGGCATGACGATGCATTAGCAATTATGTTTGCAGTAAAGTCTGGAATCTTTGACATAAAAGCAATAACTACTGTAGCAGGCAATTCAACAATTGAAAACACAACAAGAAACGCGAGATATATTCTTAACTTGCTTGATAGAGAAGATATACCTGTTTATTCTGGTTCTGCAAAACCTCTTATTAGAGAATTAATTAAGGCAGTTGTGCACGGAGAAAGTGGGTTAGATGAAATTGACCCCAAAAATGAATCCAATTTAACGAATGATGCTGTTGATAAAATAATCAAGATAGTCAAAGAAAATGAAAATATTACTCTTGTAACACTTGGACCATTAACAAACATAGCCAGAGCAATAGAGAAAGATAAGGAAGTAATGAAACGAGTAAAGCAAATTGTAATTATGGGCGGTGCGATTAAAGTTCCCGGTAATAAAAATAGAGTGGCAGAGTTTAACATCTTTGTAGACCCTGATGCTGCAAATATTGTTTTTAATTTTCCTGTTAAGAAATTTCTTGTTCCCCTAGATGCCTGTAATCATGTTCAATTACAATTAGAAGATTTTGAAAACCTGAATGGAACTAGTTTATATGGGCCAATTATGGCTATGATGAAACCCTATATTGAAAACATATTAAAAGATGAAGGAATAAAAGCAGCTCTGATGTATGACCCTCTTACAGTTTATTACTTGTTTAATCCTTCTGCCTGTAAAATTAAAGAATACGATATAAAGATAGAAACAAAAGGAGAATTAACAAGAGGTATGACTGTTGCAGAATTAAGAAATTCTCAAAAAAATTATAATGTAAATGTTATTGAAAATATTGATAGAGAATCTTTTAAAAAAGATTTTATTAACATTTTGAAGAGAGATAATTAGTTACATGCTCCCCAAAAATTACCAAAATTCTCATAAAATTAGGGCGTTAACGCTCCCCGAAACAGATAGTTAAGTGCTCCCCAGACATCAGCGTCGACGAACTTTTGGAGACTTGAACCTTAGGTAACATGCCCCCACGAGATGTTAAACCTTACTCCCCCAACGTTTTCATCTTTAGAACTTGAATAACTTTTCATAATCTTTGTGATTCATCCAGTCAAGAACAACAGCAATAATCTGAACTTCTTCAGAAGGTGTTAAAACATATAACATTCTCCATCCATCTGGAAGATTGTAAATCCAAAGGTTGTTTAGTCCATATTTTTGAATTAGTGGTTTTGGAATAAGGTTCTTTTTTACATTTCTTCCAGAAAAAGCATCTTCTTGTAATGTTTTTATTGCTCTAACTAGTGATTTCTTAATAGGATCCACTTCATTTAACTCATTAAATGATTTTTCTAGGCTTTCATCAACAAATACAACCTTTTCTGGCTTCATAATTTTATAGCAGGTCTGCTTTTTATTTTTTTGAAAAATTCAGGATTCCAAATATAAACAACATAACCCTCTTTATCGTAGACTATTTTATATAGACTTTCTAAATACTCCATTATCACCTGAAAAGTTTGCCACATGACTTTTTTAGGAAGATTTTTGAATAAATCGGTTTTTTTGTATTCTCCAGAATTTTCCTCTATAAATTTTTCTACCATCAAAACTGTTTGAAGTGTTGGGCTCCTCGCTACCCCATTAGTTTCTATATAACTTCTTTCTTTCTTCATTGTTTGAGATTCCATTTCAAGCTCTTAAATTTTGTTAATAATATCAATTGATATTACTATATAAAGTTTTCTATTTGCCTTGTAGTAAAATCACGCCCCGAGAGAAATTTAAATCTTACTTCCAGAACATCCAGCTCTTCTTCCTATTCAGCCTCAAAGCAATCCAAATAAGCAAAACCAAGGCTAATAGCAAAAGCAAAAATCTCCAAACATCGCTCAAATTCTGCCAATTCCTAACACTTCCATAAAATATTGCTCCGACTCCTGAAGCCATTAATGCGCTCCCGACAGGCTCAACGCTTAAAACTCCATATCCTATAAACAAAGTTATGATTCCAGCTACCAAAGCAATTATGAAAACAAATTTTGAATATTCTTTATTCGCATCATCATAATCTCTCTGGCAGTAATCGCACTCTTTGACGCTTGTCATGCATCCAGCATCATCATATTGATAAATCGGCTGTCCCTTATCCGCATAGCACACCTGTTCAGCATCTCTTAACTGCTGAGAGTAACTGCAGTTTACTGGAGAAGAAGGAACGGGCTTATCAGGATAATATCCCTGAAATCTTCCAGGAGTGCAAAAGTCATCATACTTCGGGCTCGGATAAAAAGCCTCAATTCCATAATTCAGCATTAAAAGATAAACTATGAAAATGCCGATTCCAAGAACAATATTTTTAATTATGGGCATATTCAAAGATATACGAACATCTTTATAAACCTTGTTTTGACTTCAGACTAATTAATAGTTCCTTTTCACAGTAAACTCTGGCTCGCCAGACGCTTCATAGAGCTCTGCCAACCTAACTGCATCATCAAAATATTCAGCAGAATCCAAATTAATTAAATTATGTCTTAAGCTGACATAGATTGGTGAGAAATCATATGGCTTTCCACCACGTTCAGCAAGTTTAACCGTAAATACATTAACATAAGGTCTGCGATTAACTAAGAATTTCCCTCCAAAGTTCTCTTCGACAATCTTAACAAGCTTATCCACCCTGTTCATCTCAGCTATTTCTTCTGGAGTCCTTTCCACTACTTTGACCATGCCCAATATGATTCAATACACTATTTAACAATTTATATTCTGCAGACAAATCTTTAAAAAGCTCTCTCGCCCAATGAAATTATGGAATCATACGAAAAACTCCTTGACAAGGCATACAAAGAAGTAAAATTAGTTTCCAAATCTAGCGGGAGATTTGAAATTCCAAAAGTTACAGGACAGGTTTCAGGAAAAAACACAATCATAACAAACATTATAGAAATCTCCTCGTATTTAAGGCGCCCCATAGAAAGCCTCGTTAAATTCCTCCAAAAAGAGCTTGCAGCAGTCATTAAGCTGGAAAATGACAGGATAATAATAAACACAAAGGTAAATTCAGAAAAAGTTAATGATAAAATACAAGTATACGCAAAAGAATTTGTTATCTGCCCTGGATGCGGAAAGCCCGACACTGAAATAGTTTCCGAAAAAGGAATAAAATCAAAGCACTGCCTTGCCTGCGGAGCAAAATCCCCTGTTAAATATCATTTGTAAAATGCAAGTAAAAATCCACAGATCATACAGAAATGTTGTTGCCGTAGCAGACTCCGAATTAATAGGGAAAAAATTTGAAGAGGGAAAATTCCAATTAGATATGAGGGAAAATTTCTACAAAGACCGCGAATTAAATAAAAAAGACATGATAAGACTGATGCAAATTCAAAGAGTCGAGGATTCAACATTTAACATCGTCGGCAAAGAATCAATAAATGCAGCCTTAGAAGCCGGAATAATATCAGAAAACAGCGTGGGAAAAATTGCGGGAATTCCCTTTGCTTTAACTCTGGTGTAAACTTACCCTACTAATCTTAAAATACCAGTCCATCTATGATCAAGAGTTTTATCACATCTTGCCCCATACCTATCTAATCTATAATCTGAATCATTAATCCTTGTAACCTGAGTTCCACCAAATGAAGTAACCGCACCAACAGGCATAGAAGCTAAACTAGAATCCCTATGGCTAACTATATCTTGATAAATTCCATTTACAAAAGATCTAACATGAGCTTCAGAATAATTGTTATTTGAATTAACTGGAGCCCAGCTAAATACGGCATGTCCTAAATCCAATTCATCCATTTCAGACCTATCAATTGTACCTGTCATTTTGTTATTCCTTTCTTAGATCAAAAAGTCTTTGAATTCTGTTTGAGACTTTTGGATGCTCAAGAATTCAATTGCCAGAATTCTTGACACAAAATCCAAGTCTAATCACCTAAAAACGACACTTTTTAAAGCTTCGCTTTCCTAGAAATATCATGGAAACAATAATCTTCAGAAAAAACCTTGAATTAAAAAGAACCAAAGAAGAGCTTGAAGAAAAGCTGAAAGTAAAGATAGAAATAGAAGGGAAAAAAGCAACAATCTCCGGAGAATCTCTTGATGAGTACGAAGCCTCAATAGTTTTGGATGCAATGGCTTTTGGATTCTCCGCCCAAAAAGCCCTTTCTTTAAAGGACCCAGGAGTTTTATTCAGAAAAATCCACATTAAAGATTTCACAAGAAAAAAGAATCTCAGAGAGGTAAAAGCGAGGATAATAGGAACAAACGGGCAGACTCTTGATACATTAGAAGAAATATCAAACTGCGACGTCTTACTAAGAGAAAATGAAGTTGGAATAATCGGCTCAGCAGAATCCATAGAATCAGCAATAACAGCAATAACAAACCTGATAAGGGGAACAAAACAGGCAAACGTATATAGATATCTTGAAAAATCAAACAAAACAAAGAAGTCCCTGGATAATTCTCTAGGACTCCTTAATCCTAAAATAAAAAATAAACCAGAATTAAAGCGACAAAATAGAAACAAAGAATAAAAGACTAACGCAAATTATCGGCGTTAATTATCTTCTCTTCTTCTTAGAAGACTTCTTCTTTGTTGCTCTCTTCTTTGTTGTTCTTTTTGCTTTCTTTTTTGCCATCTTAAGTTTCACCTCTTCCTTATTATTATGTAATTTTTATTTATAAAGTTATCGAAAAAATTAAGTTTTTCTAAAAAATAATAAAACGAACTTAAAAATCAAAAAGTTTTTTATTTTTGTTTGAAACTTTTGGATGTCCAAGATTGCATCTCCGCATCAGCAATCTTGGCATAAGAAATATTTCCCGACGGGAAAATAGAATTAAAAATATTAGATAAATATCTAAGAAAATTATTTTTGTTAATATTTATTTTTTAAGTAATTTTTAAGAAAATATAAAAGCGATTATTAAATTTTTATAAAGCTATAGAAAAATAATCTAATAAAGATAATTTAATTTGAAAAAATTATATCCTGCAGCATAGATAACCTTTAAATATAACACCTGCAGTAATTATAAGCAAAATCAAGATAATAATGAAAATTTTATTCCTCTTCTCCCTTTCTTTTCTCTCCTCAGCCCTCTGATAAGCCCTATTAAACTCCTCTTTCTCTTCCTTGCTTAATTTTTTCCCAGAATCCTTGTTATACTCAAAACTCATCATTCCTCCTGTTTCAACCCTTTCAACCATAAAGATAAGCATAGGAAAAACATTATAAACTTTTCCAAACCACCCTATATATGAAAACCATCTTATTAGGAATGTCTGGTGGCGTTGACTCCAGCGTTGCAGCTCTTCTCTTAAAAAAACAAGGGTACAAAGTCATAGGAGCCTTCATGAAAAACTTTTCAGATACAAAAAACCCTCTATCCGGAGAATGCTCTTACCTTGAGGATAAAAGAATGGCTCAAAAAATCTCCACTCTCCTAAAAATTCCATTAATCATTATAGATTCAGAAAAAGAGTACAAAGCCAAAGTTATCAATCCTATGTTTAAAGCATACTCAAAGAATCTGACTCCCAATAAAATTTCCTCTGCTTTGGAAAAAAGCAAAATCCCTAAAAGCAGATTTCATAGCCACAGGGCATTACGCAAGAATCAAAAAAACACCAAAGGGCTTCTCTCTTTTATCTGGAAAGGATAAAACAAAAGACCAATCATACTTTCTCTATCAACTTTCCCAAGAAGACCTCTCGCACACTTTATTCCCAATAGGAGGCTTGACAAAATCCCAAGTAAGAAATATAGCTAAAAAAAATAAATTTCCCAACTGGAATCGCCACGGAACAGCCGGAGTCTGTTTCGTAGGAAACATCGACTTCAAATCTTTCCTTAAGAAAAAAATAAAAGAAAAGCCAGGAAAAGTCTTCTCTCCAGAAGGAAATATTGTTGGTTCTCATCCGGGAGCTATGTTCTTCACAATAGGAGAAAGAGTGCGCCCAAAAAACGGAATTATTATTTCAGATGCCTATAGAAACTCCCATGGAGAAAAATTATATATATCAAGCAAAAAAGGAAATATACTTGTCATAGCTCCTCAAAACCATCAATCTTTAAAAAAAGACAGAATAACAATAAAAAATCTTCACCTGATAAATCCAAACCTAAGATTAAATGGGAATATAAAAGCAAGAATACGCCACCTCTCTAAATTAGAGTCCGGAACCTTAAAAAGAATAAAAGGCAAACTAACATTCATCCTAAAAAAACCTCTTGAAGGTATAGCAGAAGGGCAGGCAATAGTCCTATATCAGGGTTCTAAAGTTCTTGGCGGCGGAGACATTAGAGTGAACTACCCGACAGCAAGCTATCGAGCATCAGGGAAGAAAAAACAATTATTATCAGCATAACAACTCCTTATCTATCGTATTCAGCTAGCAATATCCCAATTTATTCTCTAACAACATTATAAATTAACCCAACATTTTTATACACATCCCTCCTTGAATATTTATGGAATTTGACTCGGTAATGGCAAAAAGAAATTCTGTAAGATCTTTCAAGAACAAAAAGATTTCATGGAAGGATATTTTAGAAGCAATAGATTCTGCTCTGCAAGGTCCCTTCGCAGGAAATCAAAACAACCTGCAGTTTATAATTGTAGAAGATCCAAAAAAGATAGAAAAAATTGCATCAAACTGCCAGCAAACATGGATTAACGAGTCAAATATCTTGATTGTTGTTTGTTCCAACGACACCCATCTTGAAAATCAATACGGTGAGCGTGGGCGCGTATATTCCCGCCAGCAGGCTGGAGCTGCAATTCAAACCTTTTTGCTAAAGCTCGTAGACCTCGGCTTGGCAGGTTGCTGGGTTGGGGCCTATTCCGACGAGCAGTTAAAGCAAATGCTTGAAATTCCACAGCAAATACAAATTGAAGCAATTATCCCAGTAGGTTATGATAACTCTATAAAAGCAGGCAAAAAAAAGAAATCTCTTGAAAATGCAATATATTGGGAAATGTGGAAAAAGGGGAACCGCACGCTTCCGATATTCAAGGAAGTAGTAGACGAAAGAGCAACACGTTCTCCGAATAAGCTATAAAGATGAAAAAGAATCTATTCTCTAATGTCGAAGTATCTGACAAACCAACACTTCGAGCATCCAAAAGTCCCAAGCAAAAAACTAAAGGACTTTTTGACATTCCGCAAAATCTTCAAAAAGAATTAATTGAATCGTTAATAAAAACAAAAAATTGCAACATAGAAAGAATAATATCCAAAGGACATGCAACCCCAAAAGGAAAATGGTATGATCAAAAACAGAATGAGTTCGTATTGCTAATTAAAGGAGAAGCAGATTTACTAGTTGAAAATCAAAAAGTCCTTGATAAATCTTCGGACTTTTGGATGCAGGAAAATCATTTATGTTTTCCTGAACAGAGAATTGCAATAGCAAGCAATTCTCTTGTGTCCAAGATTGCATCTCCGCATCAGCAATCTTGGCATAATCTAATAACGTTAAAAAAAGGAGATTATCTGAATATTCCAGCTCATGTAAAGCATAGAGTGGAAAGAACTTCGGAAAAAGAAGAGACAATTTGGCTGGCTGTGTTCTACTAAGGAAATAAAAAATAAAAGAAAAAAAGAATTCTAAAAAATAAATTACTTAAAGACCTCTATACCGAGATCTGACATTTCGGAATGTGAATGACTTGTCTCCTCTCTTGTTGAATGTCTGCCCATTATGTAAGGTGACTGAACTCCAGTCATTATAGTAATAACTCTTACCTTATTGGCAAAGTCTTTATTTATTCTAGCACCGATAATAACCTGTGCGTCTGGGCTTATATTTTCCGTAACTAACTCTCCAACACCTGCAAATTCATCCAGCTTAAAGTCCGGACCGCAAGTAATGTGAATTAAAGCTCCAGTTGCGCCCTTATAATCTACGTCAAGAAGAGGATGTGTCAAAGCCTGTCGAACAGCCTGATCAGCTCTATCGCTTGAATCTGACTCTCCAACACCGATAACTGCAACATCACCGCCTTTCATAATAGATGCAACGTCAGCATAGTCTAAGTTAATTAATGAAGGCAAGGTAATAGTT
>Ga0209210_1002884_pt1 | contig 12116 bp, 9 predicted proteins | sample RifGroA1_FD_183991 | JGI IMG/M metagenome (GOLD analysis project Ga0209210, IMG submission 183991) | Contaminated groundwater microbial communities from Rifle, Colorado, USA - Rifle Groundwater A1 (SPAdes) (version 2) | ecosystem: Environmental > Aquatic > Deep subsurface > Groundwater >...
TTCTTACCGCAATTAACCTTAAAAAGCTCCTATGGACGCAGATATGTACAGTACAGTACAATGGTAGCAGAGCAAATTAAAGATAAATTAGAGGAAATACTAAACCCAGATACAATACTCGACCGTAAAAAAAGAGTCGTTCACGTTTTTAATGAATTTGAAGATGAAGATAATACTATTTTAGCCGAAATAACTAATACAAATATAACTAATGTAAAATTAGAGGCATTAGCAACCTTGATCGGCTCAAGATTCGGAAAGGTAATAAGATCTCCAACACAGACAGGTTCTACAAATACTTATTATTTATTAGTTCAACCAGAAAATAGCAAGTATATATTAAGAGTGAAAGGTTTCAATAATTTACCATCTATTGAACAAAATATACAGCATATTAATTTTTTAAAAGCCAAAAAAGAAAGCGGATTTAATGCAAGTATAGGTTATGGACCTAGTTTAGAAAATCCATTATATATTGTAATGTTACAAGGAGAGAGTACAACAATCACTGATTTCAAGAATAATAAAGACGTACAAGAGGATAGAGATCCGCTGCCAAAAGCATTGAATAACATTCTCGATTTCTTAGGTTCTTACGCTTTGAATCAAGGTCATATTGGACCTTCAGAGAATATATTATCTCATATAGAATTGGTCGGCACTAAAATGCTTGATGAGTTATTAAATAGCTATAACTTAAATCAAAATAGAAAAGATTATTGGGCAGATAGAATAAGCCGTACTCTCGAAGATATGAAAGCTCACATAAGAGGAGATGAAGTATCTACTTGGGTAGCTAGCGATCCAATTATAGAGAATTTTGTAAAGGTAAGAAATGGCGGAGACAAAGAGACGTTTATGTTTATAGACCAAGGTTATTTTCCATCACAAGTAAATGCTTGGAAATCCCGAATTGGACTTAATTCTTATAATGATGTATTAGATAAGATGTTTTCAGGACGCATAGAATACAATATAGGACAAATGTATTACTCATTAATGAAAATGGATAACTTAGATAAGCTAGTTATAGATAGATTTAGAGATCGTATGCTTACGTTAGTAGCTGAAGGGAGATATAATGGTGGCGATGTAAGACAAGGAAGATTCATGCCGGATCCAAGTAATCTAAGCCTATCAACAGCATATGTAAATTTAGGTATATTAGTACCTATTATTACAGATATAGCCCGTAGAGGTGAAACCTCGGCTATGAAAGCTTATGCTAAAAGATTAACAAGACACATATCAGATGGTCATCCTTTCGGGTTGCAAAAGGATTTATTTACAGACGTAAGAGGTAAAAGTTTTACTCCATAATTCTAATCATACCAAAATCTTTTACAAATTTCAGATCTGATTTTTTAACATTTGAACAATATCCACCCCAAAGATATGATTGAATATCTAAATCTCTAATTTCTAAACCAGCTCCAGGAATGTAAGGTTTTAATTTAGAATTAACTTTAGAATCTAAAGAGTAAAATCTATTTGCAATATCTGAAGAAGAGTTTTCCTTCAATAAAACTCTTATAGGTATGCGAATTTTTCTTTCTATAACTTTAGAACAATGTTTTAATAATTTTTCGTAAACATCTCTTTTAGAGTCATTTTTATTTATAATATCTATTGCGGTCTTTACACCAGTTAATGATATAGTATATGTAAAATCTTCAGGCACAGCATAATTCCATCTTATTCTTTGAACAGATTTTAATTGTGTATTCTTCTTTCTTAAGAATTCACCAAGAGTTAATTCTGCCATATTTTCAATATAATCACAACATTTCGTAATTAATTTATCAGTATTTATTACAAAATCTTTGAAAGATACTGAGTTTTGAGCTATTCTTGGAACATTAATTACGATTTCTTGTATTTCTCCAGATCTGTTTGTACCGAGCCAGTTTTTCCATTTTGGATTTAATCTAGTACCAGCAACAAAACCTGCATTTGGTAATTGCCATTTGTTTTTCATATTGACTACGTATGTACCAGCAGGCCAGTTTAAATCTATTTTTTCCCATAACTTCACAATTAAACGTAAATTTTCATATTTGTTTTTTTCGAATAAATCTTTAGATATGTCAGCTATGTTGGCAGCAGTTTTGGTATAATCTTCATACTTATTTGTTGCAGTTTCAGTTAAAAAAGCGATTGGCAAATTTTTCACAAATTCAGGAACGCCAATTTCGAGACATATATATGTCTTTATTCTTTTTTTATCTAAAGTTTCAAAAAATTTACTTAATTCATTTTTTAATGCAATTTCATTTAGGTTTTTTGTGAAGGGCGCAATAAAATAGTTAAAAGTATCAAATGAATGCATATTAGATGAAAATTTAGATGTGAAATCTATTACAAAAAATATTTGTTCGTATAATTCTTGTAAATTATTAGGTTTTTTTCCATCAACTCCATGAATTGCAATGCCTCTAATATCGTGTACAAAATTAAGTAATTTAGGTGCATCTAAATTTGTAATAAATATATCGCCATTAGCGTGTTCTTGCAGCGCTTCTGGATGGGAGAACTGCATAATGGTTTTGTAAGTTCTCTTGTGCCCTTCCGCAATTGTTATTTGTTTTGTAACGTCTAAGATATTTTGCATTCTTTTATTTAGTTCATCTTTGAATGACTCGCGCAATTCGTGAATTGTAATTCCATCGTATACTTTTTCTAGTATGGATGCAAGTGCGTTAGAAATTAAACCCCGAGGCATACCTCTTTTTAAATATTTTTGCGAGAAAACCTTTTCATCAAATTCTACAAATTCTCCGCTTTCATTAATTACTTTGAAAGTTTTTGCTTTTAGAGGTGTTTTATTAGTAGCGGAAATTAAATTAGATATACCGCTTGGACTTAATTGCACATCAAAATCATTTATATAAAATAATCTTTTTAATCTATTTTCAGAAACCTGCTTACTTGTTACTAAACCAGCAGCTTCAAGCTGTTCAAGATATTTATGAGTAGTAGAGAAATTAATATCAAGATCTTTAGAAATGTCTGTAATAGATTTTGAACCTTCTTCAATTAAAAGTGCTAAAATTTTTAATTTTATAGGATTATCAACTGCTTTGATTTTTACAGCTACAGTTTCAAATATATCATATTTTCCCATCGCACTCTCCAATACGTTATATCATAGATTATAGAATTATAAGGCTTTTGCATAGCAAAATAAGGTGTAAGGGTTATAAGATTAACACACATAGAAAAAGTATGGCGGATTCAGGCATAAGAGCTATTGATATAATGACTGCAGAAATAGTTATAGCTCACGTAGAAATGACTATAGTTGAAGTTTCTGAACTTATGAATAGATTTAGACTTGGCGGTCTTCCGGTAGTTTTTGACGGAAGATTAGTTGGAGTTATTACTGAAAGAGATATTATGAGAAGGGTAATAGCTGTAAATTTACAACCTAGTACCGTTAAAGTTGGCGATGTTATGACATCTCCTCCTGTTGCAGTTGCATACGTATCAGATGATTTATCTGTTTTAGCGGATAAAATGTCTAAATTCGATATTACGAGACTGCCTGTTTTAGATCATAAAAACAGATTAGTTGGAATTATAACTAACAGAGACGTTCTAAAAAATTCAAGTGAATATATGGAAACTCTCTTAGAACAAGCTAAAATTAAGGGCGAAGTTCGCGAAGAAAAAACAGCTTTTGGCAAGTGCGAGTTATGTGGAGATCATACTCATTTATATTTGAAAAAAGAGAAATTCCTTTGCGAAGATTGTGGTAAACCTGCCATCTTCAAAAAGTTTAAATTTCTTAAGATCTAAATAATTAAAATAGAAATTAAATTTCGTAGTCCTTCTGCGAGTCCTAAAACTGCTATCGCAACTATGAAAAAGTTACGCATATTTTTATTTTCTATATCTTTGAATAATAAATATGCAACTGGAATTAATACAACTAATTTCAAAACATACATTATAGCGGCGGTATTTGCAAGCGTATTGACTAATACAGGAAGCGGATGTTTTTCAATAGCATTAAGAAAATCTACAGCTATGAATGTTGAACTGGCATCAAGCATATGCGCTGGAAAAATAATAAAAGAAAGTCCTTGCGTCCAGTTTAATTTGAGTTTTTCGAAACTAAAATAAAGAATAGCACTAGACGTTATTGCTAATAAAATAACAGCTCCTCCGAATAATAAATTATGTAATCTAATTAACGGCGCAACATAAATAAGTAGTCCTGTTAGTATTATACTTCCACTAATTAGATTGGTCTGCCAGTACCAGATATTAGTTTGCTTTTGCAAGAAAATTGAAAGTGCTAATACTATAAGAAATATTCCAGCAATTACCAAATAAATACCGGGAGAAACAGTCCAAAATGAATAAGGCAGTTTATTGAAATCTACTAAACTTCTCATAAACGAGCCAAGAACTATAAAAGGCAAAACCGCTAAAAAGAATTTGAAATCAATTTCAATTTTCTGTTTATCTAGTATTTTGTAAACACTATATAATAATATTAATGCAATAATTGCGTAAACAACTGTATTAATTAAATTATACCCGCCGTCTGTTTGTATAGGAGTTATAAAATAATTCTGAAAAAAATCTATTACAGTCATATGTTTTTATAATTTTAAATTCTTATAAACCTTTAGTAAGTCCAGCCTTCTCCATCTTTTGCTGGTGTTTTAGACTCGCCTTTGACAGCGTTTTCAATGTTTATTAATCTCGCATTAATTGTATCAAGTGTTGTTCTTAAATTATCAATTTTAATTGATACTTCTTGAATATCTCTTTCTAAATCTTGTTTAGTAATAGATGGATGAAGAGGTTGTTCAGGTATATTCGGTCTCGCAAGTAAATCTAAAGGAGTCTCATTAGCAGACATAGCACCTAATTCATTAAGACTTTTGCGTTGTCGCGGCTCTTCAGGTAATTCTTCTAGCGGTTCTCGTCCTTCTTGTGCAGGACCATACGAACCTTCGTCTGCCTGCGGACCAATATCAATAAAGTCCTGATTCTTTTTTTTCCTCTTGAAAATATCAATAAGAGCCATTAATTTATCTAGAATTTAATCGTTTTAATATCTTGCGTCCAAATTCTTCAGCATTTGACGGACCTTGTGCGGTTATAAATAAATCATCTTCTACAATATTTTTATCAGCATACAAAACTCCGTTTTGTGCCGCTTCTATTTTTGCGTCTGGTTGCCAGCCCGTTGCATTTTTTCCCTGCATTAATCCACTTCTAAATAAAGTAACAGTAGCTAAACATATAGCAGCTATTGGTTTATTTGAATCATAAAATTCGTGAATTAATTCCTGAAGCTCTGAAACATCCCATAGTTTTTGACTGCCACTTCCTCCAACTATAACTAAAGCTGCAAAATTATCTTCTATTGCATCGCCGATTAATATATCTGGTTTAACAGTTTTGCCCAGCATTCCTTTACATATATTTCTAGTTGTACTAGCCGTAACTACAATATTTCCCTCTTTTTCAAGAATTTCTTTAGGTTTGAAGTATTCTTCATCTCTGAAATTTTCGTGAGCAATTACAAATAGCACTTTTACCATATGTTTTTTACATAGCAAATTCTTTTATATCTTATGGGTCGGTCCAGTAACATTTTAATAGAAGCTTTGGACTATCAATATATGGCCATAACTACCACTATTGAGGAAGTTGAACATAAATTAGAATCATTAGGCGAAGATTTAACTGCCAAAAGAAATTATATCAATGCTTATTTAGAGCGTATACGTTATTTGCTTGAAGATGAGGAGTTAGATGACGAAAGACGCGAAGAATTGAAAGAACTTCAGAAAGAAATTAAAAAGAAATTAAGTATAGATATAATAAAAGGCGATCCAACAATTACTTTGAAATTAGGTTACGAAACATTTCAGAGCTCTCTTGAACCCGTTTATTATTGGCTGCACGATGCATTGAAAGGCGGAACTTTTGGTTTTAGATATGATGTTGAGAAAATAAAAGATGAATTCGCAGCTGCAGAAGCTTCTATGTTTTACGGCGAATTGGGCAGAAGACGTACTGAATTAGAAAAAAGAGCTGGCGAATTAATGGGTACGATAAATATGATCGTAAAAAGTATTTTGAATTTGATTTATGATTTAAAAGAGTTTGAACTTCGGCTTGATGAATACAATAAATTACATTCCGATGAGTCAGCGGTCGCAGTAAGCGCGGACTACGCATTGAAAACTATTTGGTTAACCGAAGTTGATTCTAAAAAAGGTCCGGGATCAATAAATGTATTAGTACAAAATTTAAATTACGTGATGCTAAGAGACGCATTTTTTTCTGTGCAAATTCCTGTCGGAGAAGTTGATGAAATTGAGAAAGAAGTTTTAAAGAAAATTAAAAGCGAGTCAGAACTTGATGTCCCCGACCTTGTAAGAAGAATTCTACAGGGTAGAATTAAAGAATATATAAAATGGCGCGATATTAGTGAAAAAGAATTAAAAAAACGATATAAAATAGAACGCTCTTATTTGAAATCACAAGTTAACTCATTACAGCTTTATACTAAATGGGCTCGGCCTTACTTAATAGCAACACGAAAACTTTTACCTATGGAATTAGGTACCGCAGATATAGGCGAACTACCAGTAACATTCAATACTATGCTTACTTTTTTGGATTTATTTGCTAAAAAGAAAGTTAAGATTGGTGAAAAAACCGGAAGTTCCAAAAACATAGAAGTAAGTAAATATATATCGGTTAAAGACGATAAAGAAGAAGAGAAAGATAACGACGTTTATTCAATTATTGAAGTGAAATTTATTTATAGAGTTGTACCTGGCGGACAGGCACAAGAAGGTTATCGCGGTCATCTTGGTACTGTAGATATTACTTTGATTGGTTATGAAATGCAGGCAAAAGATTTGGAAAACTTAAAAAATAAGCAACAAGATGAAGTAATGTCATTTATAGATGTAGGCACTAAAGATACTTTAGAAGCGATTGAAGACGATATTAGAAAATACTTAGCAGAAGAAGACTCTGAAGGAAAAAAATATAAAAAAGCTGTAAAAACAAGAAATAAATTAATAAAATCTATACAAACTACTTACGATACTACGCAAAGTCACTATAATAGTATACGCAAAGAAGTTCAAAAAATTGCAAATGTTGTTAACGAAATGGGACAATTCGGTATAGAGCAGCAGAAGACTTGGAATACTGAACGATTAAGAAAATCAGCTCAAGAAAAATCAAAAAAGGATGTAGCTAGGTTAGTTTACTTATATAAGAAATTACACGGTATGCTAGTTTGGGAATAAGTTTTTATTCTAGCAATTCTTAATGTTCGTATGTTATACTCTGAAAATTATTCGTCTTCTATGGATAAGAAATACCATACAACGCAAGCAGAAAATACAATGAGGAATATTTATTTCAGTGCTCCAACTCCAGCATCTGATCCCGGCAAACAAGTTACAAGTATTATTAATTTAGCAGGCAGCGGTCTAAAAAATGTAGAAATAGGGCAGCTCGCATCTAGAGGCAATAAATCCTGGGAGACTATTCCAAAACAGCATTTTGATATGATAAGACAAACGGCTAAATTAACGATGGGTGACAAAGCTGTTGTTTCCGTTCACGCTCCAATTGATGTTGATCCGACGGGTTTCAAAGAAAATAGATGGTCTGAAGATAACAGAGTAGATGCAGAGAATTTTATGAAAGACGTAATTGACAAAGCTAGTATGGTTCAGGTAGATAAAACAAGACCAGTGCCAATTGCTTATCACGCAAGCGGACAAACAGGAACATTTTGGAAGTGGAATGATAACACAAATGTATTTACTCCTGAAACAGCTATGGCTGTAATTCCAGATACTGGGGAAGTTCTTCCGCTAAGAACTGAAACAAAAACATATCCTGGCGGAGAAAAAGTTCATTACGTTCCGTATAAGGTAGATGGCGTTAATTATCCTGAACCTAATACTGTTTCTAGTTTAGAGCAAGTTAATCATACTTTATGGCAGCGCGAGCAGGAAAAAATTTCTCAAATGTGGAAAGAAATTCAGGAAGCAGAGAAAGAAACTATAGCTGCAAAAAATACAGGAGATGAAATAACTGCTAGTAGATGGGCTGAACGCGGAAAACTTATGACATCTCATTTAAATTCAGCTATAAGTGCAACATACGACAAACTGGCAGAAACTGATAAAGCTGCGAAAGAATTTATTGATAATACTACTAGAGGTTCAACTGACCCTAATGTTTTAACTCACGCGATTAATTTACTAGGCGTACCTGGAGGACATCCTACGCCTAAAATGGTAAGATTGGTTGAAGAATTTGGACAGGAAAAAGCGGCAGAAACAATTGCTAATTTAGCAAAATATTCTTATGAGAAATATGGAGAAAATGGGCCTCAAATGGCAATTGAAAATTGGGATCCTTGGCACGTAATGGGGCGCGGTGAAGATTTGAAAAAAGGATTAAATCTCGCAAGGACAAAGTTTGTTGAAAAAATTATAGCTGAACAAAAAATCCCTAGAAAAAAAGCTGAAGAAGTTGCAAATAAATTAATCGGAGCAACATGGGATATAGCGCATATAAATTTAACAAGAGGTTTTGGTTTTCCAGATATGCCTAAAGATAAGAAATGGGAAACTTATATCAAAAAAGAAGTTGAAGCAATTAAAGACGACATAAGACATATTCATATATCGGATAATTTCGGCTACGGTGATGCACATTTGGCGCCGGGAATGGGAAACGTTCCAATTGAAGAATTCTTGGAGTATATGAAAAAACACGGCAAATTGAAAAATGTTACAAGTGTTTTAGAATCTGCAGGTACTGCAATTCATTTGGGAATTCCGCCAGTACATACTGAAGCTTTGCAAACGTTAGGTGTAGGTTCTCCTGCGTGGTCTATTTCACCTAACTGGTATGAATCAAGTCAAAATTATTTCTTTGGCGGTTCAAATTATGCGTCAGCTGGATTTGGAAATATACTCCCTCAGGGTCATTTTTCAGAATACGGAGCGGGCTTTTCACAGTTACCTACCGCAACAGGCGGTATACGCCCAGGCCAGCAAAGCAAGTTCTCTAATACGCCGATGAGCTAATTTAAATAATTATAACAGTTAGATACCCAGTTGTCTATATTCAACAAGTCTACCATCTTTTTCTGCCCTTTCTATTCCGTGTTTCATTCCATTACTTATACCTAAATCGGTATAAACTATTGTTGCTTCTGCATTTTTTACCCAACTAAGACCTGCTTCTATTCCCAAGGCTCTTTCTTCTGGAATATCATCATCCAGTATTCCTTTTTGTGTATAAAGTAAATGCGAAGCAAAAGGATATTCTCCTCTCATAAAACTGTCTCTCATGCACTTTTTTGTATATTCGATATTTTTCTCTATATCTCCTTCAACCAGTGTTCCTAAACCCTTATACGGAGTTTCTAAAACTACTAATCTAGGCATAAAAATTAATTAAAGATATAGTTTTTAACTATTGTTAAAGTATAGTATATTGCTAAGACTCTATAAAATATAACTTTGCTAACCTTTAAATATTGCTAAATATGTTGTATATTTGGCCACTATGAATGACTTCGAAGATAAAGCTCCAATTCCTACAAGGCGCAAAGAGCTAAGAAAGATTAATCTTGAGAGAGAAGATTACAAACACGCTTATGATTTTGCCGGCAAAGTTTACAAGAAATTTGGACCATTAGTTTTGTCAGTAGTAGTTTTTGGTTCTGTAACTAAGAGGGAAGCAAAACCAGAATCTGATATAGATATAATAATTATAATAGATAATGTATCGCAGTTATGGGATGAAGAAGTTGTAGCTTATTATCGGGAAGAGTTATTTAAGATTACAAAATCACATATAGCACGAGACAGACTGCATATCAATACAATTACGCTGTCAAATTTTTGGGATAATGTAAGAGTTGGCGATCCAGCAGTAATGAATATGCTGCGATACGGAGTTGCATTAGTTGATTTAGGATTTTTTGAGCCTCTAAAATATCTTTTGCTTTTAGGCAGAATTTCTCCAACACCTGAATCTATATACGTAGCTATGAACAAACTTCCATGGCACTTTTTACGTGCAAGAGTAAAAATACTTTCAGCGGTAGAAGATTTGTATTGGGCAATGGTTGATTCTTCTCACGCAGCTCTTATGATGATTGGGCACATACCTCCAAGTCCTGAACACGTTCCTCAAATGCTAGAAGATGCATTTGTCAAAAAGAAAAAACTAAAGTCAATATACGTAGGATGGTATAAAGAAATGTACGAATTTTATCACGATATAAAGAATCATAAAATAGCTCAAATCAGCGGCACAGAATATGACAAATGGCTGTTAAAGACATCAAAATTCGTAGATGAATTAGAAGCACTTGCTAAAAAAGAAGAGAAAAACTTTTTCAAAAAGAAATAACTGCTAAACCTTTTAAATGACGATAAAGTTATATTTGTATGACAGACAACACGATTAATCCAGCTGGTTTTAATCAAGCTGCGACTATGCCTAATTTAAGCCCAGAACAGATGGCTAAGATAAAAGAGGCTCAAGCCAAAAAAAGTGAAGCTATAAAGAAAGTTAAGGAAATGCTTGAAAAAACTCAAAAAGAATGTGAGCCTTTCAAGAAAGAAATTCTAAAGAAATTCAAGAAAGAAATTTTAGCTATAACTTTACTGCCTCCAACAGGAAAAGAGAAACAATTAGACGTTTTTATAGTTTTGAAACTTGAAGGCGATATAGATGAGAAATTCAAAAAGAAAAATGAAATTGATAAAATAATTATTGAATTAGGTAAGAAAAAACTCAAAGATTTGAAAGTAGTTACAGCTTTGCACGATGAAATATGGGATATGGCTTTGAAAGGAAAGCACGACTTTATTTCTACCCTTGCAATGTCAGCTTCAATTTACGATAATAATTTCTTAGGGCCATTAAGAGCAGTTGTAATTCATAAAAAAATGGTTCTAGAAAAGTTTGAGAAATATGTAGTTTCTTACGTATTAAGCGGTTCTGTAACAAGAGGCGAAGCGACAGAAGAATCCGATATTGATACGTTCATCATAATTGACGATACAGACGTTACAAGAATGACCGGTCATGAATTGAAATCTAGATTACGCGGTATAATTTGGGGAATGGCGGACGAAGCAGCTATGGTTGCCGGAGTGAAAAAAGCTCCGCACTCGCAAGTTTATGTCTTAACAGATATGTGGGATAATATTAGAAGTTCTAATCCAGTTATTTTTACTTTCTTAAGAGATGGTGTACCTCTTTACGACAGAGGAATGTTCGCGCCTTGGAAATTACTTTTAAGAAAAGGTAAAATCACACCGACACCAGAATCAATTGAATCTTATATTAAATCTGGAGCTGAAATTCTTGAAAGGACAAAACAGAAATTAAAAGCTATGGCGATGGAAGATTTCCATTGGGCATTAATTACGCCTACGCAGGGTGTATTAATGAGTTTAGGAGTAAGCGCTCCGGCTCCAAAACAAGCAGCTGAAGTTATGAGAAAACATTTAGTAAAACCAGGCCTATTGGAAGAAAAATATGTTAAAATATGGGAAGATGTAAATAATTTGAGAAAAGATATTGAACACGGAAAAATTAAAGAGGTAAGTGCAAAACAAATTGAAGAACTTTTAGAAAAATCGGAACAATATTTGAAGAGATTAGATAAATTAGTAAAAGACGTTGAAAGTCAAACGAGCAAGAAAGAGATAGAGCAGTTGTATGACAAATCTGTTGAAGATATGACAGCTGCTTTGAAGATGATTGACGTAAAAATATCTGGCAATTTAATTAATACTTTTGAGAAGGAAATAGTTGGCAAGAAGTTTGCATCTAAACGCTATCTTGAAGTTTTGAAACAAATTGAAGAACTAAAGAAAGAGGGCAAAGCCGACAAAAGATTACTTGATTCTTTGCATTTTGAACAAATAAGACTTGCAAAAGATACATTTGAATACATAAGAGCAGAGAAAGGAAACAAATTTGATAAGTTTAAGATTTCAGCAACATATGGAAGCAAGAAAGCCGATATTTGGATGCTTACAGATGTAGTTTTTATAGTTGAAGATACGCACGATCCAAATACA
>Ga0209210_1002887_pt1 | contig 12114 bp, 19 predicted proteins | sample RifGroA1_FD_183991 | JGI IMG/M metagenome (GOLD analysis project Ga0209210, IMG submission 183991) | Contaminated groundwater microbial communities from Rifle, Colorado, USA - Rifle Groundwater A1 (SPAdes) (version 2) | ecosystem: Environmental > Aquatic > Deep subsurface > Groundwater >...
TAAAAAGTTAAAATTTAAAAAATCAAAAGTTAAAATTATGGAAGCTAAAATTAAATTTAGCTTTTTATTTTAGATTTACTTTTTACCTTTCTTTGTTTTTCTTTTAACCACTTTCTTTTTCGGTTTGTCTTCTATACCCGTCTCTTCCTCATCTTCTTCTTTGGTGTACCACCAGGCGGCGATTATGACCAGGGCAACTACTACAAGGATGACGAAGGCGGTTTTTTTGTCAAAACCCGAGACTTGTGATTCTTGAGCTGCGGAAGGTATTTCTTGGTTTTTGAATTTGACAGTGACAACTTGTGGAGGAACAAGAGACTTATGGTCGTTTCCGACAAGTTCTGCGCGTAGGGTGTGCTCTCCATAAGCGACATCAGAAAAAGTGTGTGTGTCTTGGATAGCTTTGACAGCGGACTGGGCAGTTGGGTTCTGGTCGTCTAGCCAAACATGGATATGACCATGGCCTGCCTCGGCTTTGGTGTTTTGCTGATAGTCGACAATCTCGACATTTTCGACTGAAAAAAGTACGGGTACTTTACTGCCATAAATTGTTTGTCCTTCGCTGGGGGTGATCATTTCCAGTTTCGGGGTGGTTGATGCGGGGCTTGACGATTGGGCTTCTACTTGTTGATGAGCGTAGATGACAGTTGATGTAATTAACAAGAGGCCCAAGCTTAAGGAAGCTATGCGAATTAATTTGGTATCCATTATTTTTGAAAAAATGGCAGTTTTGTAAACTGGGCAGCTTTAAAATTTACAGGAGTTATTCTATGCTATTTGTCCTAAAAGCTGTCAATAGTGATTTATTTTTACCCAGAAAATGCCAAAATTGGGGTACAAAATTAGCTCAACTGCATTTTTTCGGTAATTTTTCGGGTTCGGGTTTTGTTTGTAATAATTTTAAATTTACAATTTTTAATTTTCATTGAAATTTAAATGTTTTAAAATTAAATGATTAAAAATTCATTAAAAATAATGTTGCACAAGGACTAAAGTCGAAAAATTTCAAATTGAAAATTACGATCTACATGTATAATTAATAGTTGTTATGGACAAAAATATCCGTAACGTTATCATCATCGGTTCCGGGCCGGCGGCATTAACCGCTGCTATTTATGCTGCGCGGGCAAACCTTTCCCCTTTGGTTTTTGCTGGAGTTAAGTGGGGCGGGCAGCTTATGTTAACAACCGATGTCGAAAATTATCCTGGTTTCCCGGAAGGTATTTTAGGGCCGGCTTTAATGGAGAAATTTCGCCAGCAGGCTGAAAGGTTTGGAGCAGAAATTATAGCGGATGATGTGACGGCGGTTAATTTCAAAACGGGGCCATTTAAAGTTATAGTTGGTGCTAAGACTTACCAATCAAAATCCGTAATTATTGCAACGGGGGCAGAGACTAAATGGTTAGGCTTAGCAAGTGAACAAAGATTAATTGGTAAAGGTGTTTCTTCGTGTGCTCCATGTGATGCGTTTTTCTTTAAAGATAAAAAGGTGATTGTGGTTGGGGGTGGGGACAGTGCTATGGAAGAAGCGCTGACTTTAACCAAATTTGCTAGCGAGGTAACAATTGTTCACAGAAGAAGTGAGTTTCGGGCTTCAAAAATAATGGTTGATCGGGCACGCGCTAACAAAAAGATTTCCTTTATATTAAACAGCGAGATTGTGGATGTTTTGGGCAAAGACAAAGTAGAAGGCGTAAAAATCAAGAATAAAGGGGATAACAGCGTCACGGAAGTTCCAATTGACGGGATTTTTGTGGCGATTGGCCATTTGCCCACAACGGACATTTTCAAAGGGCAAGTAGAGCTTGATGAAAGATGGTATATTAAGCGAACGGCTAAAGGCGAAGGGCCAATGGCGTTTAAAATGATGACTTCGACTGAAGGTGTCTTTGTTGCCGGTGATGTTCACGATTACCACTACCAGCAGGCGGTAACCGCGGCCGGGTACGGCTGTGCTGCAGCTTTGGAGGCCGAAAGGTGGATTGAAGCTAGAAGTAATTAATCTAATTTTGTTATAATCTATCCCAATATGCCGTTTTACGAACGATTGAGCGATCGAAGGCTTGAAGTAGGCAAGACTGTTAGGATTGGTCCAGGTTCCAAGAAGGCTGAAGTTGACATCTGGGGGGATAATTTAGCTTTAGTTAGTCCTGGTAAGGAAAGATCTAATGGATTTTTCCACACTGGCGATTACGATGAAAGGACCAAGAAGTTTAAAGGGTTTATTAAGGAAATGAGTGAGAGGTTGGTTGTAGAGCAAAAATCAATTTCAACTCACAGACGATACCCACAGATTATTTGGAAGCCTCAATAACGTATTGACTCAAGCTCGTTTTTCCTCTAAACTACCAGCAAGAAAGTGGTAGTTAGATAGTTGGATTGTTCGATGGTTGGATAGCAAAAGCCTCTTAACTATCAATCTAGCGATCTATCCAACTATCCAACTAATCACACATGTTTCGACTCTCTCAAAAAGCAGATTACGGTTTGATTTTACTTTCCCACTTCGCTAAAGCTTCCGTCTTCGCTGAAGCTACGACGGACGGGTCGAGGGACAAGTCCTCCGTTGTCAAGTTTCACTCCCGGAGTGAAGCCAAGGCGGTACTTGGATCACACTCTGGGAGTGTTGCCAAGGAACCGTTCGTTTCAATTTCCATAATTGCCAAGAAAAACCAAATTTCTGCTAAATTTCTTTCCCAAGTAGCGAGTGAACTCAAAAATGCCGGGATTTTAGCTTCACGCGAGGGTAAATCGGGCGGCTATACGTTGGCAAAGAGCCCGGACGAGATTAAGCTGCTTGATGTTTTGAAGGTTCTTGACGGCGAACTTGTAGAGGGTAAATGTTTTGAAGACGATCATGAATGTGTCTGCGGAGCAGGCGATATGTGGCAGGAGATGAAGACGCAAATGGAGCAGACGATTGGCAAAAAAACGGTAGCTGATTTAGTCGTGAGATAGAAATGCTAGAAGGTGAAAATATCTCTTTTGAAGAACATAGAGAACTGCAAGAAGTTTTAATGGATCCGGCACATCTTGATGAATATATCGTTGTCAGACGAGAGAGACTGCCTGATGGAAAGTTTGGTGGATTTCTAGTGGCAAGTGGAGAGATTGCTGAGGAGGTTTACGTTTCATTTAAGAAAGATAAGCAAATTAATAAAAATGCTACTTATTATTTTTGCTCGCCGACAAATGATCCTGACAATCGACAAGCTTGGGTTACGGGGGTTGTTGAGTGAGTTTTGTTTACCTTGAAAGGTGTGAGTTAGATGGGTATAAGGGGTTCTATTGAAGTAGCGCGTACTAATCTGCCGCGTGTTCATGTAGAAGGGGAGAATATAAGCCTTATCGATTCCGTGGCTTTAGTCAATTCTGCACTATCGATTGTTGATGAGAGCAGAGGAAGTGATGAGTCGGAAATTATCAATGAGTTGATTGGGGAGTCATATGCTCATCCAAGTGCAAAAGAAGAAATGATTAAAGAAAGTTTTAATTGTTTAGTTCGCGAGGTCGAAGGGTCAGCTAATAATGATTATTTGGAAGTAGTTAAAAAAACAATGCGGTTGATGAGAGAGGGGAAGTTACTCTCTGGGGAATAAAGAAAATGCTTAAAATAGACAATTTAAAAGTAGACATTGAAGGAAAAAAGATTCTTAAGGGGGTTGACCTTGAGGTTGGTGGTGGAGAGATTCATGTGATTATGGGGCCGAATGGAAGCGGAAAAAGCACTTTAGCGAAAGTACTAGCTGGTAGTTCTGAGTTCATAGTTCATAGTGGAAAGATAATTTTTGATAAGAAAGATTTGAAGAAATTGACTCCGGATAAGAGAGCAAAGCTGGGTATTTTTTTGGGTTTTCAGCATCCGGTGGAGATTCCTGGGGTAAGTATGTTTGGTATGCTTCGCAAAGCCAAAACAGTATCTAGTATTAAGTATTCAGTATCCAGTAAAAAACATACAGAATACAAAATACAAAATACAAAATCTATTGCCGATCTCAGGCAGCAGCTTTTGGAGTATGCTTCTTCTCTAAAGCTTTCCGATGATTTTCTGCGTCGTTCTTTAAATGAAGGCTTTAGCGGGGGAGAGAAAAAGCGCAGCGAGATTTTACAAATGCTGGTGTTAAAACCAAAGCTTGTGATTTTGGATGAGATTGACAGCGGTTTGGATGTTGACGGACTAAAGATTGTTTCATCAGCGATTAATCAGTTTAAAAAAAATAATCCGCGTTCATCTATTATCTTAATCACGCACTATGCCCGAATCTTAAAATACCTAAAGCCGGATTTTGTGCATGTGATGGTAGATGGGAGGATTGTTAAATCGGGGAAGATGAAACTTGCGCAGGAGATTGAACAAAAGGGGTATAGGTTTTTCCAATTATGATTGAGAGATCAGGAGCACTAGATTTATTGGTGTTACGGACTATGTTGCAGAGAATGTGCCTCAGGGTATTGGGGGTTGACGAAAATTTGGCAATGGCTAGTTTTGCTTCTGAGTTCATGAAAGGTGTTCACGGGGGGCTAAATGAGCCTGAGGTGCAACTCGAGTATATAACAGTTTTTGAACGGAGGGGAAGAAAAGATAGGTTTCTAATCGGGGTTAAGTCAGGCGAAGTCGATGATATTCTGGTAATTCCGACAGGCTCTGGGCAGTTTCCAGTTGTTGCGGAAGGGGAATTTAATACTCTTTTACAGTATTTGAAAAGAGGTGGAAAAGGTGGCGATACAATATTCATGGGTTTTAGGGCCGATGAAGATGACTTTGAGCAGTTTCGTAATGTAATCGAGCTAGCAGAAATGTCGATAGATGCAAGTAGAGAAGATGAGTGATCCGTTAATTATATCTGGAGGATATAAATACGGTTTTTCGAAGCCGGAGAACGTGATTAATTTTTAATTTGAAATTTAAAATTTTTAAACATTTAGATTTCAATTCAAATTTAAAATTGAAAATTGTAAATTTTACAGTAATATCTACTTGAAAGGAGGAAAGATGTTGGATAGGGAAACCAGAGTAATTGAGATGTTGAAAAAATTATATCCTGCCGACAATGACTTAGGATTTGATTTGGGGAAGATAATACCAAGAGAAGATGAGTTACAGAAAGCGAGGCAAACTAGGGAAGAATTAGATATTGTGTTAAAGCAAGAAGGCAAGGACGTGATCCTTTAAGAAAACATGGCTAATGGTTCGGTTTTATCCACTGATTATAAATACGGTTTTTCCAAACCCGAAAATTACGTTTTTAAATCCCGAAAGGGTTTGGATAAGTCTGTTGTTGAGCAAATTAGCTCGATGAAATCAGAGCCCGAGTGGATGAGGAAATATCGATTGCGGGCACTGGAGATTTTCTGTTCCAAAAAGATGCCGGTGTGGGGAGCGGATCTTTCGACTATCAATTTTGACGATATCTACTATTACATAAAGCCGACGGATAAGCAGGCAAAAAAGTGGCGCGATTTACCAAAAGAAATACTTGACACATATGATGCGATTGGTATTCCGGAAGCAGAAAAGAAATATTTGGGAGGGGTGACGGCGCAGTACGAATCGGAATCAGTCTACCATTCTTTTCAAAAGAAATGGGAGGATAAAGGTGTGATTTTCGCCGATATGGACACGGGACTTCGCAAATATCCGGATATAGTGAAATCATACTTTGGTAGATCGATTCCGGCAGCGGACAACAAATTCGCGGCACTCAACTCTGCCGTTTGGTCGGGAGGCTCTTTTATCTACGTGCCGCCGGGGGTTTCCGTTGAGATCCCCCTGCAGGCCTACTTTCGAATTAACGCTGCCAACATGGGCCAGTTTGAGCGCACGTTGATTATTGTTGACGAAGGGGCCTATGTTCACTATGTTGAAGGCTGTACGGCTCCGGTTTACTCAACGGATTCACTGCATGCTGCGGTTGTTGAGATTTTTGTTAAAAAGAGCGCGCGCTGCAGGTATACGACAATTCAGAACTGGAGCAGTAACGTTTACAATCTGGTGACAAAACGGGCGTTTGTGGAAGAAGAAGGAATTATGGAATGGGTTGACGGGAATTTGGGATCTAAAATTACCATGAAGTATCCGAGTTGCTATCTGGTGGGCAGGGGTGCACGGGGCGAGGTTTTGTCTTTGGCGCTGGCGGGAGTAAGACAGCATCAGGATGCAGGTGGGAAGCTGATGTTTCTGGCGCCGGATACAAGCGGGGAAATTATTTCAAAATCGGTCAGTCATAGTGGGGGTCGGACCTCGTATCGGGGACTGGTTAAGGTTATCAAGAACGCCGAGAGAGTTAAGTGCAATGTGAGATGTGACGCTTTAATTTTGGATGAAGAGAGTCGAAGCGACACATACCCGACAATGCAGGTAGATGAGGACAATGTTCATATTGGGCATGAGGCGACAGTTTCTAAAATTAATGCTGATCAGCTTTTTTACTTGATGAGCCGGGGATTAACTGAGCTGGAAGCAACTTCCTTAATAGTAAATGGTTTCATTGAACCGATTGTAAAAGAACTGCCTTTGGAGTATGCGGTGGAGTTAAATAGATTGATTCAGCTTAATATGGAAGGAAGTGTTGGATGACAATTGAAGTTAGACCTGAGGTGAATGTGAGGCATCGGCAATCGGATACTGAGGGTCAAGTTTTGGGTTGTGTGATTCGGGTTTCCAGAAAGAGTGCAGGAAGCCTTAAAATTTATCTTGAAAATAGAGAGAAGATTCGACTGAGGTGCGGCGAGAAAGAAGGGGAAATCGAAATTGCCAAATCCTTACTTGGACAAATAGATAGATCTTTGGGAAGAAGGAGAAATAACAAAACTGACGAAGCAGTTTTAGCCCTGAATGTTTTAGACGTTGGGCAGTTTGGAAATCTACTGGAAAAACAGGGTGTTAGACTCCCGCCTTTGATGAGTGCTATGGTGGAGATCACCGGCAAAATGGAAGCAGCCGGCAGAGAAGAGCTTTTGGCAACCGGCAAGTACTGCATGAACGTTTTAAATCAAATTGAGAGTATGCCTCATTAATAAAAGAGTTAAAGATGGCGAAATTGGTGATAGAGAAAAATCAAACAAAATTGATTCCGTTTGAATTGGTGTCAAGTGGGCGACGGATAGATGTGGTTTTGGCCGGGGAGAATGCGAGTGTAGAAGTAGTAGGTTTAGTTATGAGTAAAGGTAGTGATGAGAGGTTTCTTGAGACACACATTGTCCATGCTGCGCCAAATACAAAGTCAGAAGTCAAAGTGAGGAGTGTATTAAAAGGCAGATCAATTTTTTCGTTCAGAGGCAATGTCAAAATAGAAAAAGGAGCAAAAGGAGCGGATGCATATTTGAGATCTGATGCGCTTTTGTTTGACGATGCCAAAATGGGAGACGATACGCCGGCTTTGGAAATTTTAGAGCCGGATGTGAAAGCAGGGCACGCGGCAACAATCGGCAAAGTAGATGAGGTGATGCTTTTTTATTTGATGAGCAGAGGGTTATCAAGAGTTATGGCAGAGAAATTGTTAATCGATGGATTTACAAAGCCGATACTGGAGCGAATAAAAGGCAGACCCTCCTTCGCATAAAGCTTTGGAGGGTAAGAAGTTGTTGATACAGGGTTTTATCGAACCAGTTACGAAGAGGGTTAAATCGGTAAATAATTTTAAATTTTAAGTTTGAAGTTTTTAATGAAATCTAAATGTTTAAATTTTAAAAATTAAGTCATTTTAAATTGATTTAAAATTTAGAATTAAAAATTAAAAATTTTTAGGATGGCAAAAGTAAAAGTTGCGACAAAAAGTGAATTAACAGAAGGAAAAATTAAGAAGGTTGTTGTTGGCAAAGAACCGGTTGCACTTTTTAATGTTGGAGGCGATATTTTTGCAACAAGCAACATTTGTACACATGAAGAGTGTCACTTGGATGAGAATCACAAAATTGAAGGTGAGGAGGTTGAATGTACATGTCATGGTTCTAGGTTCAATATCAAGACCGGGGCAAATACCTTGCCTCCTGCTACAGAGCCTTTAAAGACATATCAGGTTAGTTTTGATGGAGAGGATGTGTTTATAGATTCATGATTGGTGTTAAAGACATAAAAAAAATCAAGGGTGACTTTCCAATCTTTGCGCGGAAAGTTAATGGTAGGCTTCTTGTTTATCTTGACAATGCGGCGACTTCACAAAAACCCAAGCAGGTTGTTGAGGCAATCTCGAAGTTTTTGACCAGTTCCAACGCCAATGTGCATCGAGGGGTTCATACTTTAACGACTGAAGCGACCGATTTGTACGAAGGTGCCAGACAAAAAGTCGCCGATTTTGTGGGGGTTAAAAAAGACGAAATCATTTTTGTTAGAAATGCCGATGAGGCTATTAACCTTGTTGCCTACAGTTGGGGAAGGGTTAATATTTCAGAAGGCGACGAAATTGTTTTAACAATTGCCGAGCATCATGCCAATTTTGTGCCCTGGCAACAGCTGGCCTTGGAAAACGGAGCGGTTTTGAAAATTGTCCCTGTTCGACAGGCTCAGGGTAAACTGGTTGACGAAAACGGAGAACTTGATATTGATGCTTTTAAAGGCGCGATTACTTCAAAAACGAAGCTTGTTTCACTTTTTCATGTTTCTAACGTTCTTGGGACCATTAATGATGTTAATCGTTTATCGGGAATCGTTCATCGACTAAATCCAAAAGCGAAGATATTAGTAGATGGCGCTCAGGCTGTGCCGCATTTACCAGTTGATATCTCAAGAATCGGCTGCGATTTTTACGCATTTACAGGCCATAAAATGCTGGGGCCATCCGGGATCGGAGTTTTGTGGGGGAAGAAACAAATACTTGATCTGATGCCACCGTTTAATTTTGGAGGAGATATGATTTCTAGGGTTAGAATCGATAAATCCGAGTGGAATGAGGTGCCCTGGAAATTTGAAGCAGGGACGCCAAATATTGAAGGTACTATTGGGCTGGGGGCAGCTGTGGATTATCTTTCAAATTTGGGAATGGAGAATGTTAGACGTCATGAAATCGAGCTGACGTCTTATGCTCTTGATAAGCTTTCCAAAGTCGAGGGTTTGGCAATTTTAGGACCACTTGATCCTAAAAAGCGTTGTGGGGTGATATCTTTTAAATTGCTTGTTTCCGGCAGAGAAATTCCGCCTCATGATATTGCCAGTATTTTGGATTCAGTTGGGGTTGAGATTCGCTCTGGTTTTTTATGTGCCGAGCCGCTTTTGGAATATCTTAGAGAAGGGCCGGTGGCAAGAGCCAGTTTTTATATCTATAACACTAAAGATGACGTGGATCGGTTGATTGAAGGACTCTTAAAAGTCAGAAAGGTTTTTGGGAAGGGTTCAGAATACTCAGAATATTCAGAAGGTCGGAAAATCAGAAAGTCTGATAAATCTGAAAATCTGACTCTCTGACAAGCTGAGTTTTCTAGGGTATTTCGAAGTTATGGATCTTTACCGCGAAGAAATTTTAGAGCATTGGCGCAGTCCCCAGAATTGGGGAGTGATGCCCAAAGCAGATTTGATAATTGACCAGATTAATCCGCTTTGTGGAGATAAGGTAACGTTTTATTTTAAAGTGGTCGATGGAAAAATTAAGGACGTTTCGTTTACCGGCTCTGGTTGCGCAATTTCAATTGCATCATCTTCAATGCTGTCTGCCTATATTAAAGGCAAGTCTATAAAGTCTCTGGAAAAGATTACCGGCAAAAAAGTTTTGGATTTGGTTGGTACTTCTGTTACTCCAGCAAGACTTAAGTGTGTATTTCTGCCCCTTGAGATCATCAGAAAACTTAAAGATAATTAAGAAGATATTTACCCAATGATTTTAAATCAGTTATGAATGATAAGGTTTCGAAAACTAAAAATTTATATCAGCAGGTCGCCTTGGCACCTTTTAGTCATGCCAATGGCGCTCCTCTGATATATTTTTTGGCTTATGGATAAACCAGAGAAGAAAAAATATAAAATTAAGATCGACCGAGATTTATGTATCGGCGCGGCTTCCTGTGTGGCACTGGCTATGAAGACTTTTGCACTGGATGCCGAGAATAAGGCTATTGTTTTAGAAGGTGAAGGGGATGCTCCGGATTTAGTTAAGCTTGCCGCTGAAAGTTGCCCAACAAAAGCTATAATTTTGGTTGATGAGAAGACTGGAGAACAGGAATATCCATAATCAATTTTAAATTTTAAATTTGAAATTTTAAATTAACATCATGCCGGGAAAACTTATAGCAGAAAGAGAGCCGCAGCATCCAGCAAGCGGGCAGTTTTTGCGAGACATTGTTTTTGGTGCCAACGACGGGGTAGTTACTGCCATCGGGTTTTTAGTTGGTTTTGCCAGTTCGGTTGCTGATCAGTCGGTTGTTGTAATTGCGGGTGCCCTAACCATAATCGCGGGAGCTGCCTCAATGGCACTTGGAAATTTTTTGGCCGTTAAAAGTCAAAGGGAGCATTATGATGCGATGGAGAAAATAGAGAGATGGGAAATGAAGAATAAGCCGGAGGCAGAGGTTCGCGAAATTCGCGAAATTTATACAAACTTTGGATTTGATAAACCTGCCGTGGAACTCTTAACTAAAAAAGTAACTTCTGACAGGGAACTTTGGTTAAAAGTTATGATGCGAGATGAACTTGGTCTGACGCGTGAAGAACAGCCGGGTTTGGCCGGAATTTTGATCGGGATTTTTTATTTGCTGGCTGGCTTGCCGCCGCTTTTGCCTTTCATTTTTGTTAAGCCTCTAACGCGTGCTCTTATTATGTCTTTAATCGTGGCGGTTTTAGTGATGGGCTTAATTGGTGCTCTACGCTGGTGGTTAAACAAGGGTAATTTTTCCACTAAAGTGGTAGAGACGATTCTTATTGGATTAGCAGCGGCAGCAATTGGTTTTGTGGCAGGGGAGGTTTTGAATTTGCTGGGAATAAGTGGGGTAAATGTTTAGTGAGGAGGTTTAGGGTTAAGATGCCAGTATGGTTTAGAGGTAAGGTTGAAGAAATTTCGACTTTAAACCCCAAACTTTCTACTAAACTGGCTTCCTAACCTGTCGACTCTAAACTGTTTGTTATGAAAATCGTAGATTTTCTTATAGTTGGAGGATCAGCGGCCGGGACAACCGCTGCCGAAACCATTCGTACTAACTTGCCAAATTCCTCAATTACAATCATCTCCGACGAAAACCACGAACAGTATTCGCGGGTTCTTCTGCCCCATTACATAAGGGGGAAAGTAGCGCGCGAGCAGGTTTTTTTGAAAAAGAGCGAGTGGTATCAAGAAAGAAAGATTGAGCTTGTTAAGGGAGTTAAAGCTGAAGGTTTAGATACCGGGGGGAAAAAGGTTGGATTATCAAATGATGAAGAATACCATTTCGGCAAGCTGTTAATTGCCATTGGCGCCGATGTAATTAAGTGGAGTGTGCCGGGATCAGATAAAACCAAAGTTCTGTACATGCGAACGATTGAGGACGGAGATGAAATCGTCAAAGTTGCAAGTCAGAGCAAGAAGGCAATAGTTATCGGGGGCGGGTTTATCGGGCTGGAGTTTGCCAGCTGTTTTCGCATGAATGGAGTTTCCGACGTTACTGTTCTAGTTCTCGAACCGTATTTTTGGTCGGGGAAACTTGATAATAAGTCAAGCCGCGTTTTGGTTTCAACTCTTGAGAAAAACGGGGTGAAAGTTTTAACCAATGAGGAGGTTGACCACTTTGATTATTCGAATAATCAAAGTAAAGCAGTAACTAAATCGGGTAAGGTTTTTCCTTTTGATGCAGTAGGGGTGGGGATTGGCATAAAGTCTGATCTTTCGTGGCTTGAGGGAAGCGGGGTTAAGATTAATCGGGGTGTTTTGACTAATGAATATCTGCAAACGAATGTTGCCGATATTTACGCAGCGGGAGATTGTGCCGAGTTTTATGATGTAATTTTTGAGAGGCAGCATATTGTGGGTAACTGGGCAAACGCGACTTCCCAGGGACTTGCGGTGGGAAAGACTATGGGTGGAGTTAAAACCGTTTTTGAAACTGCGTCTTCGTATTCCATTAATTTTTTCGATGGGTCCTGTTCGTTTATTGGAGTGACTGACGAAAAATTTGCGGATGAGGTAGTAAGCCGAGGATCTGTTGAGAATGGCAAAA
>Ga0209210_1002890_pt1 | contig 12082 bp, 9 predicted proteins | sample RifGroA1_FD_183991 | JGI IMG/M metagenome (GOLD analysis project Ga0209210, IMG submission 183991) | Contaminated groundwater microbial communities from Rifle, Colorado, USA - Rifle Groundwater A1 (SPAdes) (version 2) | ecosystem: Environmental > Aquatic > Deep subsurface > Groundwater >...
TGAGAAACGTGGGAATGTCGATATCGGTTTCGTCGATTTGGTCGGATGGAACTTCTTCGCCCTCTGTAACTTCTTTTGTTTCAAGGTCTTGAGCAGTTTGAGTTATTTGTACGTAGTGCCTTCTGGTTTCGTCAAAACCCGTTGCTACAACGGTAACTTTGACTTGATCAACAAGATTTTCGTCAATTGCCGCGCCAAAAATAATCTGGGCATCGGGATCTGCCTGCGCTGTTATAACTTTAGCAGCTTCATCTACCTCGTTCATAGTCATATCCGGACCACCAGTAATATTGAAAAGTACTCCCCTTGCACCTTCTATCGATGAGTCAAGAAGTGGTGAGGCGATAGCGGCACGCGCGGATGTTGCTGCCCTATTTTCGCCGGATGCTGTACCGACACCCATTAAAGTCGATCCGGCATTGCTCATTATTGCCTTGACGTCAGCAAAATCAACGTTAATTAGACCGGGCATAACAATGATATCGGAAATTCCCTGCACACCCTGAGATAAAATCGAATCAGCGAGCTTGAAAGCTTCAAGTAATGAAACGTTTTTGTCGACAACTTCCAGGAGTTTCTGGTTAGGAATTACAATCAATGTATCAACTTTATCTTTGAGGTCCTCTATTCCTTCCTCGGCTACTATCATGCGCTTTGTTCCTTCGAAACCGAAAGGTTTGGTAATAACAGCCAAAGTTAGTATTCCAAGTTTTTTAGCAAGCTCAGCAATTATAGGACCTGCTCCTGTTCCGGTGCCTCCTCCTGCGCCGTAGGTTATAAAAACCATATCAGCACCGCTTATTACCTCTTTAATTCGCTCAAGCGATTCTTCAGCCGCTTTCTTGCCAATTGCAGGATCGGCTCCCGCACCTAAACCTTTGGTCAATCCATCACCTATTTGAACTTTGGTTTGAGAATGAGAGGCAAGAAGATGCTGTTGGTCAGTATTGATGGCAACAAAATCAACACCTTGAATTTGAGCCTGGGTTATCATGGAGTTTAAGGCGTTAGTACCACCGCCACCTATGCCTAAAACTTTTATCTTGGCAAATCTGTTAACGTCTGGTTTTATTAACATTTTTCGACCTGGAGCGTTTGAAGTCGCATGAGCCTGAGCCAATTTACCACAGGGGCCTATTATTTTCAAGGAGCACTTTTAACACTTACGGTAAAAGTGATTTAACGAAGCTTATACCTTTGTTAAAAATGTTTTTAACTTCAACTCTTCCGACAAGTGGTAGGCGGACATCTTCCTGTTCAAACGTCGAGCCGTAAATAACCAAACCGACACTTGCTGCGTATGAAGAATAAGCTATTTCATCAACCATGCCGGTAACCCCTTGGGGTACCCCTATTCTAACCGGCATACCCAGTTCTTGCTTGGCAATATCGACAATTCCGGCAGTTTGGGCCCCGCCGCCAGTTAATACTACTCCGGAGGGGGTTAGGCCTACAAAACCTGCTTTTTGAATTTCAATTTTCATCATGTTTATGATTTCTCTAAGCCTTGGCTTGATGATTCCGTCTGTTAGCGTTTTTTTGGAAACAGATTTCAGGTCTTCCTCAATTGAAAGCCCGGAAACATCTAGTTGATCGCTTTCTTTTTTATCTTTAGGTTCGCCGTTTTGGTCAGGTTCAACAGCGATTTTGGGAGGACGGGACAAAGCCAGTTTTATTTTTTCGGCTGAATCTAAGGAGATTCTCAAACCTATTGCCAGGTCATTCGTTACGTTTCTTGCACCAATTGGTAAAACCGCACAATGAGCAGGCGCACCATCAAGAAATATGCAAATATCGGTTGTACCACCACCAAAATCCACAAGAATTACACCAAGCTCTTTTTCGGTATCGTTAAGAACAGAGTAAGTTGCGGCAATGCCAGAAAATACCATGCCTTCTACATCAACTCCCACCTGAGTTGCACATTTGGCGATATTTCTAAGAGCAGTTGTTGCGCCGGTTATAATATTTGTTTCAACTTCAAGCCTGACCCCGTTCATACCTAATGGGTCTTTGATGCCGCTTTGCGAGTCGACAGTGAAAAATCTGGGAATAACATGGATTATTTCTTTTGAAGAAGGCAGGGAAATAGCCCGTGCCGCCTCTATTACCCTGTCGACATCCTCAACAGTTATTTCCCCTTGCGGATTGGAAACTGCAACCACACCTTTGGAGTTTTGAGATTCGATGTGGGTTCCATCAACGGAAACAAAAGCAGTGCCAATTGAATAGCCCGCCATGCGCTCGGAGGCTTCTAGGGATTGGGTGATGCTTTTAATAGCTTCGTCTATATCAACGACCTGGCCTTTTCTTAAACCTCTTGATGGTGAGGTAGCCGCTCCAATTATGTTTATTTGAGAATCTTCCTGGGTTGCGATAATGGTAGCGATTTTCGTGGATCCAATGTCAATACCAACGATTACTTTGTCTTTGGCCATTTGTTTTTATTTATTTACTATAACCGGCTTGTCAAACCGAAGGTCAATTTTGGCAATTTTTAACTCATTTATTTTAGCTTTAGACAGGATGGACTGTAAAGAGTCAACCTGACTGCTGGCTTCCTTTGTGGGGGAAAAAAGAGCAACGGTTCCACGAGTGTCGTAAATAGCAATGTCGTTTCCTTCTGTGAATCGGATATTTTGGAGGGTAAAGTCTGATTTTGTAAGAAATTGTACAATCTCAAGAGCAGCTAAAATGATGGGGTCTTGAACGGTTTGTTCTTTCTGGTAACTGCTTTGAGAGGGCAAAAAGATTGTTGGCAGGTTTACTTCGTTTACTTTCTCTTTTGTTTTGCCGTCTTTTTGGATTATTAGATTTGTGCCCTCGATTTTAACAAGATCGGGATTTGCGCTGAAGTTGATGATTAACGAGTCGGGCAAATCTTTTATAATTTCGACTTGGTCAATACAAGAAAAATCGGTTTTAAGGTTTTTGGAAAGTTTGTTGATATTTAAGATCAGAAGATTTTTCTTGTCAAGATTGTAACTTTCAAGTTTTGCCCTCGAGAGACAAGACTCGTCTCCTTTTAGGGCAATTGTCTTAGCTTTTGTAAAATCTACAAACAAAGCTGCTATAAGTGCGATAAGAATGATAAAACCTATGGTGAGTGCAATTCTTACCATAATTTAAGTATAGCCTGAAGAAGGGTGAAATCTCGAGGCACCAGTCATGTGTGACGATTCGTAGACGTTGTTACTTGTTCTCTGGAACTTTAGTGAAGTGCGAAAACTTTTTGAGTTCAAGGTATTTTTATTCAACTTTCTATCAATTTTAGGATTTGTGAGGTGAGGATTTGGGTGGCGTTTTTTGGGAGGGTTTTAGAAAAAGCCTGGGCGTTTTTTTGGAATTTGGGCAAAGATCTGAAGATATAGTCAATTTTTTGTTTGAGGACCTGGGAACTGGTAGCCTTTTGATCAAGGAGTATTGCAGATTTCGCTCTTTCTAGGATTTTGGCGTTGGCTTCTTGCTCCCCTGCTGCTGCAATTGGCAGAGGAATTAAAATGGAAACTTTTGCCAAAATCGCCAGATCCCAAATAGTGTTGGCACCGGAGCGGCTAATTATTAGGTCTGCTCTTTGAAAAATCGCTCCTATGTTCTTGGAATCGAGATAGCTTTGGGCAAAATAATTTTCCTCTTTTATCCCCTTTGAGTGATCTAAATCTCCTTTAAAGTTAGCAGTTCCGACTTGGTGAAAAATCGCGTAGTCTTTAAGCTCGGGCATAAGACTAAAGACCATTTGATTTAAAAAATGTGATCCTTGATTGCCACCGGTTACAAATATTATTTTCTTTTTATTTTTGAGAAATTCATTTATTTTTTGGTCTGATGCTTCTTTTTTAAGAACCAGTGTTCTTGTTAAATTGCCTATAACCTTATAATTTGCCGTGTTGAGCTGTTCAGCGCTTTTGTTCCAAGACAAATAAGTTTTTTTGACAAAAAGAGAATTAATTTTGTTGGCAAGGCCTAGAGTGATACTTTGCTCATGAGTTATTGATCTGATACCAAGAAGCCAGGCTGAAAAAACGACTGGTAGAGAAAGATAACCACCAAATGAGATAACAAGATTTGGTCTTATTATAATTAAGTAGATGAAGCTTTGGATAAAACCGATGGGAATTTTCAAAAGTGCAGGAATTGTGAATTTGGTAAATTTGCGCTGAAGCCTACCGGCTGTAAGAGAATAGAATTTAACGGGGAGCTTTGTGATGCTTTGATATTCAGCAGACAGATTTTTTGAACCTTCGGTTGAGAATTTTCTGCCCAAAAATGAGAGTTGAATATCTTTTTTACTTTGAAATTCTTCAATTAAGGCAAGCGCCGGTGTAAGGTGGCCACCACAAATTACGATTTTTTTCATGATTGTCTTTTGATGTTTGTTAGTATGCCAATTGCTGCCATAGTTACAAAAAGAGATGAACCCCCGTAGGAAATAAAAGGTAGGGGTATTCCGGTTAAAGGAACAAGAGCAACAATCGAGGCCAGATTAAAAAGTATTTGAATTGCAATTAAAGATGCAAGGCCACTTGCAAGAAGCTTGCCTTGAAAATTGCCGGCTCCTTTAGCAACAGTAAGAGCTCTAATAATTAAAAATAAGAAAATTGAGATTAAAGCTACGGCGCCTAAAAAGCCAAGCTCTTCAACTATCACTGCAAAGATGGCATCGTTATGAACTTCTGGGATAAATTCAAATTTACTTCGGGAACCTCCAAGTCCAACACCCAAGAGACCACCTGATGCGAGTGCAATAATTATCTGGTTAATATGATAGGAAGCACCTTGTGGATCGTAGGTAGGATCTAGAAAAGCCTTGAGCCTTTCGAGTCTATATGGCTTGGTAACGATGGCAATAATTGCTCCAAAAAGCACAAGCGGAGCGAAAGTTAAAAAATGCCAGATAGGGGCATTACCCATAAAATAAATAACTATTGCAATTGCCATAAATATCAGTGCCGTACCTAGATCCGGTTGAAATATAACAAGTGAGATTGGCACTAAAATGGGCAGAAAATAGACAAGAATTGCATCAAAAAGATTGATTTTGTAATTTTCAAATTTTGCAATTGTGGACGTTGCATAGAAAATTATGGCTAGTTTGGCAAACTCTGAAGGCTGGAATGTAAAACCGGCTATTTCTATCCAGCGGCGCGCACCTAAAACTTCCGATCCGACATGGGGAACAAGTACAAGTATTAAGGAGAAAATGCTGAGTAAAAAAATAATTGGAGCAAGTTTTAAGATTTTGTGATAATTTAAAAAACTAAAAAACATAAGTGCAATTGTTCCCAAGGCTGCCCAAGCTAGCTGGTTTTTAAAATAGTAGAATCTATCAGAAAAATCGCGAAAAGCGGATATTACTGATGCGTCATAGATTGCCACAAGACCAATTGCAACAAGCATAAGTGTTGATATAAGCAGCCATAGATCAACACTTTGATTTTGCCGTTTTAAAGTTGTTGCTTTTTCTCTCATTTGAGATTTCTTACTGTTTTTACGAATTGCTCTCCCCGATCCTTGTAATTTTTAAACATGTCAAACGAAGCGCAAGCAGGAGACAGAATTACAATGTCGCCTTCTTGGGCAATTTCAGATGCCTTTTTGACTATTTGCCCCATTGTTTTGAGGTTTTCAATAATTTGGCCTCTAAAATTTCCATGCGAGTAAATCGTTTTTTTTATTTTTGATGCTTCTTGTCCAATTAGTATCAAGGCTTTTATGGAACCGCTTTGAATAATTGTTTCTGCAAGATTTTCGAAGTTAGAGTTTTTGGAAGAACCGCCGATTATTAATATTTTTGGTTCTTGAAATGCCGCAATTGCCGCAATAGCTGTTTCCGGTATAGTTGAATAGGAATCGTTGTAGTAACTTACTCCCCTAATCTTTCGGACTAAATGCAGTCTATTTTGGAGTCCTTTAAAGTTTGATAGTACTTTGACAATATTTGTATTATCCACTTTTAAGATTTTGGCAACTGAAATTGCTGAGAGAACATTCTGCAAATTGTGAGAGCCGGGAAGCTTAATTTTGTCGACACTTGTGATTTTTCCCAAACCGTTTATATTTGAAATAATTTCGTTTTTTTGAATAGAAATACCGTTTGTTTGGGATTTAGTAGAGAAAAAGTAGGTCTTAGCTTTGGTGTATTTTTGAAAGCCTTTTGATATTGGGAAGTCCTTGTTAATAATTGCAAAATCGCTAGCTCTTTGAAATTTAACAATAGGTAATTTAGCATGCCAGTAGTCTAATTGATTTGAGTGCCAGTCTAAATGCTCGCTTGTTATCATTAAAACAACTGCAATGTGAGGACTTTTTTGAAGATCTATCAACTGAAAGCTTGAGAGCTCTAAAACCACCAAGCTCTTTTTATTAACTTTTGGCAAAATTTCGATTGCCGGCGTACCAATATTGCCTGCGAGAAAAACGTTGTCTGTTGTGGTTTTGAGGATTTTATAAATAAGTGTTGAGGTGGTACCTTTACCTTTGGTGCCACTTACCCCGATAATTTTTGCGGGACAATTTTCAAAGAAAAATTTTGTCGATGAGGAAAGCACGGCCCCCTTTTTAATAAGTCTGGTAATTTGAGGATGGGAAACTTTGACTGCCGGAGAGCGAATGATCAGGTCAACTTTTTGATCTATTTTTTTGTTAAAGTAAAAGTCTGCATCAGCTCTTAGTTGACTTAACAAGTTGTTATCTATTTCATCTTTATTTTTGTCATCGTATATCACAATTCTGGCTTTATCTTTAAAATAATTGGCAGATGCAACACCCTCAGCTCCTAAACCCATAATTGCAACACATTGGGACTTCATTTTGATTTAGATCAGGACTTTTCGACCATATATCTTATATTTTAGAAGAGTAGAGGCTACTTTGGAAAATTCCTTAGGGTTGCCTGTTGTGAAGAATAAATCTGTGTGCTTTGACTTTGAAATCATTTGATGTGAATTAAGTAATGATTTTATCCTTGCGGCAATAGCCGGACCGGAATCAATCACCTTGGTGTTTCTCCCAGCTAATATCTTTATTTCTTTTTTAAGGAATGGGTAATGGGTGCATCCAAGAACAATGACATCCGCACCGAATGTTTTGACAATTTGCACGTATTTTTTTAGAAGTTTTGAAATATCTTTAAACTTCAGATTTTCAACTGCCTCTTCCAAGCCTTCACAGCCTAGAGGTAATACTTCTTTATTGGATGCAATTTTTCCAATAAGATCTTTTAAATAAGCGCTGCTTGCCGTTGCCGGAGTTGAAAGTATAGCAATTTTTCCTTTTTGGGTAATTTTGACGGCAGGTTTTATAGCCGGTATTACTCCTACTATAGGGATAGAAAATTTCTTTCTCAAAAAATCAATCGTATAGCAGGAAGCAGTGTTACAGGCAACTACCAGCATTTTAATATCAGATTTGAGTAGAAAATTGGCAATTGAAGCAGTAAGAATTTTTAGTTCTTTTGGAGATTTGGCACCATAGGGCACATGAGCTTGATCGGCAAGAAAGATGAAGTTTTCAAAGGGTAAGATTTTTTTTGTCTCTTCTAAAATGGAGAGGCCACCAACGCCTGAGTCAAACATACCAATTGGTCTTTTATCCATGGATCAAATGAAAGAAAGAAATAGTCCAAAAATTGCAAATATCAGTTGAGCCAACCAAAATCTAAAGACAATCTTGGGTTCCTCCCAACCCTTATGCTGTACCCAAAGGTGAAGCGGGGCAACTTCAAAAATTCTTTTCTTTCTTATTTTTTTTGATAAAAGCTGAAGAAGTGATGAAGCAACTTCTACAATAAACATACCACCGATTATGGCAAGAGCGAATGGCTTTCCAAGTAAAAGTCCGCTAACGGCAAGAGTTGCCCCAAAAGAAAGAGCACCGACATCACCCAGAATAATTCGGGCAGGCCAAATATTGAAATATAGAAAAGCAATTAAAGAACCGATCCAAAGGCCTAAAAAGATTGACAAGGTTGTATCCAGAATTGATGCTGATATTACCAGAAAAGCTGCTAAACAAATTAAAAGAAGGCCGGATGCCAAGCCGTCCAGACCATCTGAAATGTTTACCGCATTTGTAAATGATACTATGGTGAAAGCAGCAAAAGGTATGTAAAAGATACCAAGGTGAAATATATCAAAAAATCTGATATTGACAATGTCTATTCCCAATTCAAAGTACAAAAAAAGGGCAATAAGAAAAGCCAAGATCCATTGGGCTAAAAATTTGTAACGAAAGCGAAGTCCTAAAAAATCATGCTTTTTGAGATTAAAGGTTTTCTGTAAATCGTCAAACAAGCCCAGCGCCCCAAATGAAATAAAGGTAAACAATAATATTTTGATTTCTTTGTCAAAGGGATAAACGGATGTTAATTGAATTCCCAAATATGGCAAAAGTATCGTTGTAATTAGGTAAAGTGCGGTAACGGTCACGATAATCAGGGTTCCACCACCTACGGGAGTTCCGACTTTTTTCGCATGGAGTCTATCAAAAATCGGCGTAGGCAGTTGGAAAATGTCTTTAGTCTTTTGTCTTTGTCTTAAAAATTTGAGTTTATAGAGAAGATTGATGTAAGGAACAAGAAGAATAGATATTACAAAGAAAGAAAATAAGATCAGACCTAAAATTTGAACCATACGTTAAAAAATCGAATTTACCTTTTATTATATATTTAATTCACCACAATGATAACAATTCACTGCCGTTGATTTGTGCTGAAGTGCATAGACGATACGCTCTAGATGCGCGTGACGAGAACCTTTAATTAGAATAACAGAATTATTTAAATTAAGTCTGTTGAGTGTCTCGATTGCGCCTTTGACATTTGATGCTTGGGCAATTTTTCCTGAAAATCCTGATTTTTTTGCAGACTGTGCAATTTTGCTTGCTACTTTGTCTACGGTAATAAGATAGTTAATATTAGTTTTGGCAATTTTTTGTCCTAAATGTATGTGGGCAATTTTTTCCAAATTTCCTAAATCCTTCATTTCTCCTAAAATTGCTATTTTGACTTTTCTTTTTGCAAGATTTGTCAATGTTAGAAGCGACTCCTCTGCAGCCTTTGGGGAAGAATTGTAAGTATCATCGATAATTACGAAGTTTTTGCAACGAATCAAATTAAGTCTGTGATATGGAGGCTTAGTCTTTGAAAGACCTGAGGCTATTTGTTTAATGGTCAAGCCACAAATTATGCCAACAGTGGCTGCGGCATATGCAGAAGTTAGGTGATGTTTACCAATAATCTTCCACGAAACTGCAGCTTTTTGACCTTGATAATGTAGGCGAAATTTTGATCCTTTTAAGTCTTGGACAAAGTGGGAAATTTTAACACCATTTTTAGCTTTTTGCCCAAACCAAAAGACTTGGGCTTGAGTTTTGAGCGCAGCTTTGAGGGAATAAGGATCGTTGGCATTTAATACTGCGCTGTCATCTCGAGTTAATGATTCAATTAATTTAACTTTTTCTGCATAAACTCCCTGGATGTTGCCAAAGTATTTAGTGTGAGTAGGGGTAATTCTGGTTAAAACGGCAATTTTCGGTTTTACTATTGAGAGATAGTAGTCCATATCTTTTGGATGTTCCACGCCATACTCAAGAATAATTTTTTGATCCAGGGGTCTTGCTTTTAAAATTGTTCTGGGGATTCTAAACGTCGGATCAAGATTTTCATCGGGAACTACTGTTCTGAATTTTTGGGAAAGTACAGCATATATTGCATTTTGAGTTGCTGTTTTGCCAACAGAACCGCTAATACCAATTATTCCTAAATTGGGCAGCAGCCGGATGTAGAGTTTGGCAATTTTAGCGATAAGCAAATGAAGTGATATTTTCCAAGATTTTATCTCGTTAAAGACCTGTTTTCTTCTCATTACAATTAATTATATATTAATGACTATGGGATAGCAAACTTGATGATTTTGTCCAAAAGCTTTGGATAAGAAATACCGGCTGCCTTGGCGGCTTTGGGAAATAGTGAAATAGGTGTAAGGCCTGGAATGGTATTTACTTCGAGAATGTAAACAACGCTGCCTTTTATTATCATGTCTACTCTACCAAAGCCTCGAGCGCCCAAGGCCTGATATGCACTGATGGCAGCTTTTTGAGCCTTTTGAGTGAGAGATTGATTAATTCGAGCCGGGACGATTTCATCGCAAAATCTTTCATTGTATTTAGCTTCATAATCGAAAAATTCTTTTTTGGGAACGATTTCAACTAGCGGCAAGGCTTGGGGTTTATCGTTGCCAATAATTGCACAAGTAACCTCGATGCCGCTCACAAATTCCTCGATTATGGCGACCTCGCTAAATTTGTGAACAAACCTTAAGGCTTTTTCGAGATCCTTTTTCTTTTTAACTTTGGACGTCCCTATTGATGAACCTTGATTATTAGGTTTAACAAAAAATGGCAGTTTTAAAGTTTTAAATACTTTCTTTATGCTTTCGCTTCTTCTGGTTGCAATATATTTTGGCGTTTTCAAACCTGTTTGAGTAAATAATTTCCTTGAGTAAATTTTATCCATGCCTAAAGCTGAGGCGAGTACTCCAGAACCAGTATAGGGAATCCCAATTGACTGCAGAAATCCTTGAATTGTACCATCCTCACCATATGGACCGTGTAATGCAATAAAGAACAGTTGGCAGCTAACAGTTGATAAATGACTTAAGGGGTAATTTTTAGCATTTAGTTGGAAAGTTTTACCGTCTTTTGAAATTTTTACAGGGAGTATTTTGTATTTTTTAGGATTAAGATTTTTAGCTACTTCATTTCCCGTAATCAGAGAGATTTTGTGTTCGGGAGATTTTCCTCCCATGAGGACACCTACTTTGATTCTTTTGTGCATTTGGGAAGTTAAGGCAACTTTGTTATCTTGGCTCCGAGGGCAGTTAATCTTTCAACAATATTTTCGTAGCCTCTTTCTATAAGCTCTGCTTTTTCTATTTGGCTTTTTCCCTTTGCAGCCAGTGCTGCAATGACCAAGGCTATACCAGCTCTAATATCTGGAGTATCCAGTTTTTGACCTCGCAGCTTTGTTGGACCATAGACAAAAACTCGATGAGGATCAGCAATTTCAACTTTTGCACCCATCGAAAGAAGCTTATCAACAAAAAACATTCTTGATTCGTACATCCAGTCGTGTAAAATTGTCATACCTTCGGCTTGAGTTGCTAAAACTATCATGGGAGGCATCAAGTCTGTCGGGAATCCGGGCCAAATATCAGTTACAACCTTTTCGACTGATTTGAGTTTGCTCTCTTCGACAATTAATTTGTCACCTGTTACTTTATATTTGACACCAAATTTGGCAAGAGTTAAAAGAATCATTTCAAGGTCTTCTAGCACGATCGGTGAAATCTCAATTCTACCTTGAGTAACTGATGATAAAATTGCAAAGGTTCCAACCTCGACGTGATCTGGTCGTATCGTATGATTTGCTCCGGACAGGTTTTTTACTCCGGTTATTTTTAAAGTTTGTGTGCCAATACCCTCGATTTTGGCACCCATTTTTTGTAAGAATTGGCAGAGATCAACAACGTGTGGCTCGGTGGCCGCCCTTTTAACAATAGTCTCGCCTTCTGCTGTGCTTGCTGCAAGTAGTGCATTTTCGGTTGCGGTTACCGATGCTTCCTGAAGGAAAATCTCAGATCCTTTTAAACTATCGACAGTTGCATAAATTAGATCATTTTCTTCTTTGATTTTGGCTCCTAAGGCTGTTAATACTTGAATGTGCGCATCTAGGGGCCTTCTGCCAATAATGTCTCCTCCGGGAAAGCCCATTTCGATTCTTCCAAGACGTGATAACATTGGTGCAAGAAGTAGAACAGATGCTCTTAATTTTGTGGTGAGGTTTGTCGGAAATTGTGAGAATTGTATGTTCTTAGCATCGATTTTTAATGTAGGGCCTCTTCGCTGCACCTTAGCACCGGCGATTTCAAGTAAATCGGCCATAACCCCAACATCGGAGATTTCGGGCACGTTTTCCAAAACCGAAATGTTTTTAGTTAAAAGACAGGCTGCCATAATGGGCAAAACGGCATTTTTGTTGCCAGCTATTTTTACTTCGCCTGAAAGTTTGGCGTTGCCAATTATT
>Ga0209210_1002897_pt1 | contig 12064 bp, 13 predicted proteins | sample RifGroA1_FD_183991 | JGI IMG/M metagenome (GOLD analysis project Ga0209210, IMG submission 183991) | Contaminated groundwater microbial communities from Rifle, Colorado, USA - Rifle Groundwater A1 (SPAdes) (version 2) | ecosystem: Environmental > Aquatic > Deep subsurface > Groundwater >...
TTTTTATAAACTTTTAGATTGTTTTCCGCATGACAAGAAATCCGTTTCATACTTTCGACAGATTGGGCAATATTGCAATTGTAAAATTTTCAAAAGATGTCAGAATTAATGATAAAAAACAGTTTGCAAACAAGCTTCTTCACGACAATCCTTCCATAAAAACAATTTTGGAAAAAACACGCAAATTTAAAGGAAGGTTGAGGAAACAGGAAACTTCATGGATTGCAGGAGAAAAAACCAAGGAGGCATTGTATAAAGAAAATAATTGCATTTTCAGGCTGAATGTGGATTCCAGTTACTTTTCTCCGAGATTAAGCAATGAAAGGAAAGAAATTGCGGGAAAAATAAAAAAGAACGATGAAGTTTTGGTTATGTTCTCTGGTGTAAACCCCTATGGAATTGTCATCGCCAAAAATTCAAAAGCAAAAAAAATCGTTTCTGTTGAAATAAACAGGGAAGCAACAAAATATGCCGAGTTGAATATTGAATTAAACAAAGTCAAAAACAGAGTAGAGGTTGTCCAGGGAGATGTCAAAAAAATCGTGAAGAAGTTTGAACGGGAAAAAAAGAAATTTTCCGTTATTGTGATGCCTCGCCCTCAATTGAAGGAAAGTTTTTTGAAAGAGGCTTTTATGCTGTCAAAAAAAGGGACAAGGATTTTTTATTATGATTTCACAAGGATTTCTGAAATTGATTCTGTTGTTGATAAAATAAAAAACGAAGCCAAAAAATCAAGAAAGAAAATAAAGATATTAAAAATAAAGAAAGCCGGAGAAATCGCTCCTTATAAATTCAGAGTCAGAGTTGATTTTAAAATTTTAAATTAATTTGCTCTTTTTACAATATCTGCTTCCGTATGAAACTCAAATAAATCATCTTGGTTAAATCTTTTGTAGGCAAATATTTTTTGTGAGTCTTGATAAACCATATATTCTATTCTGGATTTTTTTCCGTCTCTTTCAAATTCACCTGTCTGCAAGTATCTGAATCCAAGCTCTTCTAATTCTTTTTGGGTTGCTCTTTCGGGAAAATTATAATCCAATCTTTCTAATTTTATTGCTTCTGTCATTTTAATAAAGAATTTATTGCGGAACCAACCCGTTAAGAGGACATATGTATAACTCTATTCCTTTTACTGTCCCAAGTTTTTGCCTTTCCCTTCCATATAAACATTCCCTCTCTGCACATATAAAGCCATAATCAGCATCAAATGAAGCCGTAGTTCTATCTATGGCTTCGCATTCTTTGGTCTCACCCCTGGGTTCTTCCATTACAATATTTTCTACTTGTCCTTCCATATTGTTACTGGTAAGTGACACTTTTTAAAGGTTTCTGTAATATTTTTCAGAATTTGAAAGTGCTTAAATCAATATTATCAAAATCATAAAGTCTTTTTTCTTCCAAATCATAATGGCAATTCTGATAAGGATTCCCAGATTTCAGGTTAAAAATATTTTTCTGGAAAAAATAAATCATTGATTTGTTTGGCTTTCCGGGATAACAAATCATTCTCCATTTGTCCCTTCCATTGACATAAAGATTCGGGACTTTCGTCTCTTCTTTTAATATCAGGTAAGCCAATAACGTTTCCTCTAAAATAAAATTGATGTAATCTTCATTGGACTTTCTTTTGGAGTTTTTTATGTCTTCTTCAACATATCCTTTGAAATTCTTATCATTTTTGTAAAATTTTTTTACTTCAGAAAGCTTATTATCAAAATCCTCTGAGTTTAGAATTAACTGCATCCAAACAACAAAGTCAAAAGCGTTTTCTGCAAAAGTTGATTTTATTCTGACGTTTTTTAAAAATTGATTTTTATGGGACAAAATTAATCCTAAGCTTCTATTTGTTGAAATTTCGGGACTTTGGTTGTATTTTTCATAAAGATTATCTGTGTACAAAAACGTTACTCCCACGACGCCTTTGCTTACTTTTCTTGTTAATTGATTTATAAATTCAAAATATTTCTCTCCGCTTTGGCTGTTTGAAATTCTGCTCATGGAAATCGGAAATATTACCAAACCTTCTTTAGCGGGAAATTTATTGAAGTCAAATATTTTATTTTGATTATTTTTTTCCATTTGTCTGCTAGTCTTTCTTTATATTTAAATTCTTCAAAATCTTCTCTCGACATTTATTGCTGTCGGCGCTTCGCCGCCATGCCATGTGAATCTTGGCTTTACCCTCATGGGATAAATCCTCTCAGAATTGTCGTCAAGTATGATAGCACTTCCTTTCAAGCCGGGAAGGTCGTCCATCTGTTGTTTTATCCCTTCAATGACATAGCTCTGCATTATGAAATTCAGCGCTTCCAAATCAGGCTTGCTTGTGACTCTGTGCGATATGACAATGTCTGACTGGGTCATGACGTCTCTGTGAATTTGTCCGGGCTGCTGTGTTGCAAGAACAACGGAAATTCCCGGCTGTCTTCCCTCTCTCAGCAATTGAACTAAAGCGTCTGTTGCAACCGTCTTCTCGTTCAAAGGAAGAAACTCGTGGGCTTCATCGATAAATATCCAAACCAAAGGGTAGTCTTTTTTTTCAAAAGACCCGAAATCCCAGGATTTTGAGACAGACTGGATTTCCTCTTTTTTTCTTGCGTCCATTCTCTGATTGAAAATTTTTCTTGATATCAGGCTTATCACCAGAGCGCGGACATTGAAAACGCCAACTGAATTGTAAACGCTCAAATCCAAGACGCTTGTTGTTCCTCCTGTGATTAAATCCTCGACTTTTGTCGATTTCTCGGTTTCCTCTGCAAAAACCCCCCATGTTTTTGCAGCTTCAAAAAGAGCAATTGCGGCATTTCTCGCATCCCTCTGTGTTTTTTCATCCTTTTCTATAAAAAAAATTATGTCATTCAAATTAAATTTTCCAAATTTCCTGAGTTCGGCCACTGCTTTCTCTATTATGACTGAAACAGGATGCACCATGCTCAATCCGAATGTTATTATCCAGTCTTCCGGATTCATTTCAGAAACATCCAGCGCAAATTGCTCGTCAATCGGAATTCCCTTTTCCAAATAGGATTCAAAATGCCCGAAAGGAACAAAAATTTTCACGGGAAGATTTTTTGTCTTCAGCTCCCATTCCTGCAAAAGTTCCTTGTCTTTTTCATTCGCAAACTTCATTGTCCAGTATATTCCCATCGTGTCAAAAATCAAAGAGCCGATGTTCTGGCTTACTTCCAAGGGAAGGTTTGAAAGTTCCTCTGCAATGACTCCGAGAGTGTAGGATTTCCCGCTTCCCCTTTTTCCTGCAACAAGGACAACGTGGTTTCTTGCAACATCCATGAATATTTTATTGCTCAAGGAAGTGCTCTGCCCCATTTTTACATAACCTCTTCCGAGATAAATCAGCCCCTTGTCGCCGTATATTTTTTTGTCGGTTTGATTTCTTCCTAAAATAATGTCGTAAGGCATGGAAGAAACAAGAATAAGGATTTTTTAATTGTTTTGTTGACTTAAATCTTCAATTTTAACAATTGCAGAATAGAAATAGCTCCTTGTGTATGGAAAAGAATGATCTCTTCTGTGCCTATAATCAACTTCTCCGAATCTTAATATTCCTCCTGCTCTTTCAACTTTTAATTGCAGTGCAGATTCTTTTTCGTTCCAAGCACTTCTTTTGTGACTGGTCGTATTTGTAATAATTCCTTCTCTGACTTCAGTATCATGGCATGTGATGTGGCTTAAATAAACCCTTATTCGTGTGCCTTTTTTTAATTTTAACTTTTTAGCTTCAAAAATATTCATTTTAATTAATCCTTCCCCAAATAATCAATTTCATCCTCGCTTAATTTCAGCTCTTTCTGTATCTGTGGATTTTTCAGGAATCTTTTTACCATTGGAAACTCGTTCATTGCCCTTTTCCCGCCTATATGGACATGTTGCGCATATTTTTCAGCAATTGATTTTTTCTTTTCTGTCCTCTGGTTGTTCATCCAAATTTTTAAAATTCTTGTCGGTTTTTTGTAGCTTGTGAATCCCATTTTCGCGTCCTTCTTTGACGCTGAAATTCCGTAGCTCAAGAAGAAATTCTCGTACACCAAGAATCTCCAGTATTGCTGCCTGTAAATTCTTTTCTTGAAAATGTCTGTCCTGCTCAGCAGTTCAAATGCGCGGGCAAGCTCTTCTTTCTGATATTCTTTAGGAATGTTTTCTTCTATCCACAAAATTATTTCGTCAAGGGGCATGTTTACCGAATCAAAAACCCTTAAAGTTTCATTGCTCGGCTTGCCTTTGAAAACAAGCCTCAATGCGTTGAATATGTCAACTTCCTTGTCCCTTTCTTCAACAGAAACAGTTGGTTCTTTGACGCTGGACTCTGCCTGAATGTCATTTATTGCAGCCCTCAAATCACCCTTTGCTTTTATTGCAATTCCCGTCAAAACCTCGTTGTCTATGAACTTGTTCTCTTTTCTTAGAATTTCAATAAGAATGGTTTTTATTGTCTTGTAATCTATTTCCTTAAGTTGGACAAGTTCTGTTTTTTTCCTTAAATTATTGAGCTCTTTCTTCCAAATGTCGTTTGCAGTTATGATTAAAGGATAAGGTGTCAAGTCAATCAGTAGCAGCAATTCAGGCAAACCGCCCCAATCGCTTGCGGAAATTCCGTCAGCCTCATCGACAAGGATTATTTTTTTGTCCTTGAAAAGGGATTTTTGCTCTATTGCTGGCTTTAAAATTTCCCTTAATTTTTCTCTGTTTCTCAAATCGCTTGCGTTCAGCTCAAAAATTTCTGAATTTGTTTCTTTTGCAGAAATATGGGCAAGAGTTGTCTTTCCAACTCCGGGAGGCCCGTGAAGGACAACTGCCTTTTCTTTTGGAAAATTTTCAATGAATTTTTTTACCTTGTTTACAGCATCATCCTGTCCGACTAAATCTGAAAATCTTTTCGGCCTGTACTTTTCAACCCAAGTCATTTCCCCAATCCTGCAAGCACAAAGCTTGCCAGCAAGGCCTGCAATTGGATGAACGGATCGCTTCCCTCTATGATCCTGAATTCCGTCTCTCCTGTCTTTTCAGTAATCTTGACTTTTAACTCTGGTTCTATTGGCAGATTCCAGACTTCTTTTTGTATTGCTTTGATGACTTCCTGCCCTGAAATGCTTTCCTTAAGCATTATGTCAAAAAGTTTTTCCCTTGAGCTTTGAAAATCTCCTGAAAGGGCATAATCGAGAACAACTTTGATGTCTTTTGGTTTTGTGTTTGAAAGAACTGTTGAAATTAAATCCGTGCCAATTACTGGAGAAATTGAGGCTGTTGACTGCAAAAGATTTATGCATTTTCTGCAATCGCCTTCAGAGCCTTCATAAAGCAATTCGATTGATTCTTGTGGAATTGTCAATTTTTCCATTTCCGCAATTTTTCTGATGACTTTCTCAATGTCTTTCTTCTCCAGCATCTTAAACCTGAAAAGAACGCAACGGGATTGTATGGGGTCTATGATTTTGCTCGAATAATTGCACGATAATATGAACCTGCATGTTGCAGAGTAGTTTTCCATAGTACGTCTTAGGGCTTGCTGGGCCTCTGGAGTCAATGCATCGGCCTCGTCAAGAAATATGATTTTGAATGGAACATTTCCAAGTGACTTTGTCCTGGCGAAACTCTTTACTTTTTCTCTAACGACATTTATCCCCCTTTCGTCGCTTGCATTCAATTCAAGGTAATTTTCCTTCCAATTAACGCCATAAAGCGTTTTTACAACTATCAATGCCAATGTCGATTTCCCGGTTCCCGCAGGACCGGCAAACAGGAAGTGGGGTATGTTGAGGGAATTCGTAAGAGAGGATACGCGCTTTATTATTTCATCCTGCCCGACTAATTCTGGAAAGGCGGAAGGCCTGTACTTTTCAGTCCATATTTCAGAAATCATTTTATTTTATATTTGGCAAAAAGCTGCAAACTTTATTTGGCCGCGCCAATATTTCCTTTGGCGCAAGGTATAATCTCTTAAAATAAAACGCGACTTATAAAGATTGTTATGATAAAAAGAAAGAATTGTAGATTTACTTGGTTCTTCTCAATTTACGCTTGTGTTTCTCTTTCTTCAACCTTTTTCTCTGCCATTTCCATCGCATCTGCCATCTTTTTTTCCATCTTCTTGAAGAACGCTTCATTTTAATCCTTTACCTCAATCTTTATATTGACGCTCTTTGGAATCTGCAAACGCATGATGCTGTGAAGAACTTTGTCATTTGCGGGCAAATCAATCAGTCTTCTGTGAATTCTCATTTCAAATCTGTCGAATGTTGCCGTTCCGTTCCCGCATGGCGATTTTCTTGTAGTGATTTTCAGCCTTTTTGTCGGCAAAGGAACAGGGCCCCTTATGACAATCCCTGTTTTTTGCGCTATGTCTTTGATGGTGTTGCAAATATCATTAAGCATTCCTATGTCTGTGCTGTTTAACTTTACTCTTACTTTTGGCATATGAGTTTTATCAAAAATTTGTTTAAAAACCTTGTTGTTAATCTATATTGCTAATTATTCAAAAATGAATCCAAATTAGCTTCTAAAAAATTAATTTTTAATTGACCAAGTCCGTTGACTCTCTCCGTGACAACCGCTATTTCTCTTTCACTGCCTTCTCCATTGCTTGAATATAAAAGCGAATGGTTGCAATCGCTTAACCACCCAACATGGTCATATTCGCCCCTTATTTCTACTTTGAATCTTTTTATAAATTCTTTATACCTTGAAATATTGCGAGGTATTTTTAATTTATCAAATAACTCTCTTCTTTTTAATTTGAAATAAAGCCCGATTTGTCTGTATGCCTGATTTCTATCGTTTAAATTTGTAGGATCATTGATATAAATTGGTTCCGGAGCTACTACCATTTCTTAATGTAAATTCAAGAGTTTAAAAGAATTGTTTTTGTCCAAACCATAAATCTGAAACCTTTTTATACTAATTTTGTCATATAAAATAGAGGTGAAAATTGGAGCCTATATTTTTATATTTTGCAGCAATACTTTTGATAGCTTTTGCAATCTCTTCTTTGCTGAAATTCTTTAACCAGCCCATTATCATAGGATACATTCTTGCGGGAGTCTTAATCAGCCCCTTTGTCTTTAATATCGGCGCCACAAAAGAAATTGTCGATGTTTTCTTCAAATTCGGGATTGCATTCCTGCTTTTCATAGTCGGTTTGCATTTAAATCCGAAAGTCATAAAAGAAATGGGGACCCTTTCGCTGTTTATAGGGCTGATTGAAATAATCTTGACGTTTGGCTTCGGTTTCGGAATTTCGCGGGTTTTGGGTTTTGATTTGATGGCGTCTTCTTATATAGGAATGGCGCTTTCCATGAGCAGCGCAATAATCATTACAAAATTGCTCTCGGACAAAAAACAGATAGATTCCCTGTACGGAAAAATTACAATAGGAATACTGATTGTCCAGAATTTGGTTGCCATCGCCGTATTGATATTTATTTCCTTGTTTTCAAACGGGATAAACTTCGGTTCCGTTGCCATTAGAACACTGTCTCTTGGAATTGGCCTGGCTGGTTTATTGCTTTTTTTGGGAATTTTTGTCCTTCCAAAAATGCTGAAGGGAATCGCCAAATCCCAGGAGCTTTTGTTTTTGTTTTCAATAACTTGGGCATTCATTATCACCGCAGCATTCAGTTATTTGAATATTTCAATTGAAGTCGGCGCATTGGTGGCGGGCATAACTCTCTCGGCCCTGCCTTACAGCATAGAAATAAACTCAAAAATAAAGCCTCTAGGGGATCTTTTCTTGATTGCATTTTTGATAATACTCGGGCTTGGCGTGGAAATTTCAAACATAGGCTCAATAATCCTGAACGCTGTTATTTTTTCTTTAGTGGTATTGTTCTTCAAACCCCTGGTTGTTATGGTTTCCATGGGATTTTTCGGATATACCAAAAGAAATAACTTTTTGGTTGGAACAACCCTTTCTCAAATATCTGAATTTTCGCTGAAAATACTTGTAACAGGGGTTTTGCTCGGACACATAGGAGAGGAAATAGTCTCTACGATTACATTATCTGCAATGATTACAATAGTTATATCTACTTATTTGATCAGCTTTTCAAACGACCATTACCAAATCATTTCAAAATTCGTCCCGATTTTCGAGAGAAAAGACATTAAAAGAGGCAGAAAAGTGAAAAAAGATTACGATGCCATACTCTTCGGCTATAACCGAATAGGATTCAGCATTTTAAGGTCTTTCAAAAAAATCAGGAAGAATTACCTTGTTGTGGATTTCAACCCGGATGTTATAGCGACTTTGGACAAATTCAGAATACCGAATGTTTACGGGGACGCATTTGATTCTGAATTCCTTGACGAGCTTCCCTTGGAAAAAGTAAAGATCATTGTTTCAACAATTCCTGATTTCGAGACCAATTTATTGCTCCTTGAAACGGTAAGGCTAGTAAATCCAAATGCAATTGTTATTTTAAGGGCGCACCAGATAGAAGACGCATTTGAATTCTACAAAAAGGGCGCAAGCTATGTCCTGACTCCCCATTTCCTTGGAGGAGAATATGTCGCAAAGATGGTTGAAAACCTTGATACAAAAGAGGATGATTACAAAAAAGAAAAAATCAAGCACATTGAAATGCTCACTGAAATGTCTGAAAGAAACAAGAAGCATCCCGATGTTGAAAGAGGCTGAATTTATTCTTCTTCCAAGCCGAACAATGAAAATATAAAGTCGAAGAATCTTAATATTGATTCAAGAATTATTATAAAAAACAGGTAAGTTGTTATATTGCTGAACAATCCGGGGATTTGGCTCAATTGCCCTATGATTCTTTCAAAATCAAAAAATCCTTTTTCAATCAGAGATAATGCAAGCAAGTTCAGGGGCAATAATTTTGCAAGCTCTTTGGAAAGTGTTTCCCCGTAATGGGGGACATATGAAGACATTCTTATCGCGGCTATGATTGCCGCGGAAATGAGCAAAACAGCGCCGACTTCAAGGCTCTTATTCAGCAGTATCAGGAAAAATGAGAAAATTGCAAACCAAAAAAATATTATGAAAGGCAAAATGACAATATACTCGATGAAATAAAATATTGCCGCCCTTATTCTCGTTGAAGGATTGTATTCTGGAGAATTGTACTGGTTCAAATTCAGGCCGAAAATATTCTTATGCGCTATGAACTTGTGAAATTTCCAGACGAAAGTGGAATAAAGAAATATAAGGGATACCATCAAAAACAAATTTACGAAGCTCTGTATGTACGGCGGCAATGAGGAAAGCAACAGCTTGTATGCCTCCAAAATCCCGCCAACCAAACCGTCGAATATAGCCATTCACAACTAAAGCGTTTTTATTTTTTAAATCCTTTCATTAAATTTAAATATAATGCTCAATTGCATAGGGAATGATTGACATAAAACATCTGAGGGAAAATCCTGATTTGTACAAGAAGGATGTTAAAAAAAGGTTTAAAGATTCTAAAATAATTGATTCCGCATTGAAATTTGACTTGGAGTGGAGAAGATTGAAGCTTGAGGCGGATAATTTGCGTTCCGAAAGAAATAAAATTTCTGAGGAAATAAATCAGGCAAAGAAAAAGGGAAAAAATGCCGATTCTTTGATAAAGAGAGCAAGGGAAATTCCTGAGAAATTGGCGAGAACAGAGGAGCAGGAAAAAAACATTTATGAAAAAATGAGGGGAGAATTGTTAAAAATTCCAAATTTGACTGATGACTCTGTTCCTATTGGAAAAGATGATAGTGAAAACGTCACGATTAAAACATGGGGCAAGAAAACCAGGCACTCTTTCGAAGCAAAGAGCCATGTTGATATAATAAGAGATTTGGATTTGGTTGACATGGAGAGAGCCGCCAAAATCTCTGGCGCGAGATTTTATTATCTTAAGAATGAATTGGTTATTCTTAACAATGCAATAATGAGATTTGCATTGGATTATTTGCAAAAAAAAGATTTTACACTTATTCATCCGCCTTATATGATGAATAGGGCATCTTACAGTGGAGCTGTTTCATTGGATCAGTTTGAAGAAACTTTGTATAAAATAGAAAATGAAGATTTGTACCTTATTGCAACAGCAGAGCACCCCTTGGATGAAATGCATTCGGGAGAAATATTAAACAAATCATCTCTTCCTTTAGTTTATGCGGGAATTTCTCCATGCTTCAGGAAAGAAGCTGGAAGCCATGGAAAAGATACAAAAGGCATTTTTAGAGTCCATCAATTTGACAAAGTGGAGCAATTTGTAATTTGCGAGCCGAAAGATTCCTATAAGTGGATGGAAAAGTTTTTGAAAAATTCCGAGGAATTTTTTCAGGCTTTGGAAATTCCTTATAGGGTTGTGAATGTCTGCTCTGGTGACATTTCAAATAGAGATGCCAAACAATATGACATAGAAGCATGGATGCCTGTTCAAAATGCCTACAGGGAAGTTGTAACTTGTGATAATTGCACTAACTGGGTTTCCATGAGATCAAATATAAAATTCGAAGACAAAGGAAAAAGAGATTTCGTGCATACAGTGGACTGCACTTTGGTTGCAAATCCCAGGGCAATCGTAGCAATTCTTGAAAACCACCAGCAAAAAGACGGCTCAATAAAAATCCCGAAAGCTCTTTGGAAATATACGGGATTCAAGGAGATAAAAACGAAAAAGGTTACTAAGAAAATTACGAAAAAGAAAAAATAATCAAATCCTCGCTCTCCTCAGCAAATTCGCATTTCCAACAACAGTCACGGAGGAAAGCGCCATTGCTATTTCCGCGATGACAGGATGCAGCAAACCGGCGATTGCGACAGGAATTGCAATTGTATTGTAGGCAAATGCCCAAAACAGGTTTTGCTTTATTTTCTTGAAAGTTTTCTTAGAAAGATTTATCGCTTGGACGACTCCTATCAAAGAGCCTTTTGCCAAAACCAAGTCTCCGGATTCTATCGCAATGTCTGTTCCTGTTCCCATTGCAATTCCGACATTGCTTTGCTTCAATGCGGGAGCGTCGTTGATTCCGTCTCCGACAAATGCAACCATGCCTTCCTTTTGAAGCTGTTCAACTCTTTTTACCTTGTCTTCCGGAAGAACATTTGCAATGACATCTGAAATCCCGACTTCTCTTGCTATTGTCTTCGCTGTTCTTTCATTGTCTCCTGTAATCATGACTGTTTTGTAACCCCCTTTGTTTAACAGCGAAATGGCTTCAACAGAATCCTCTTTAACAGCATCTGCAACTCCAATCACCCCCAATACCATTTTATTTTCCGAGATAATCATTGTAGTAAATCCTTGAGATTCAAATTTTTCAATAATATTTTCAAAATATGTTAATGATATCTTGTTTTCGTTCATAAGCGTTGAATTTCCAATGAGAACTTTTTTTCTTCCTATCATTCCCCCCAACCCCCTTCCTCTTAAGACTTTAAAATCTTTGACTTCCTTGTATTTTTTTAATCCTGCTTTCTCAACAACAGCTTTTGCAATTGAATGTTCGCTTAATTTTTCAAGAGAAGCGGCGATTTCCCAGAAATAATTTTCTTTAACTTTTTTTGGAATGTAAAATTCCTTTACCTCCGGTTTTCCTTTTGTTATTGTTCCTGTCTTATCAAAGACAACTATCTTGATTTCTTTCATTGTTTGAATCGCCTCTCCTTTTCTTATGAGAATCCCGCGTTTTGCTCCCATTCCGCTTCCAACCATCAAAGCTGTCGGGGTAGCCAAACCCAAAGCGCATGGGCAGGCAATGACCAAGACAGAAACTCCGACTCCGATTGCCCTGCTTAAATTTTCGCTGAAATACCACCACCCTCCAAAAGTCAATAATGCAATCACTAAAATTGAAGGAACGAAAATGCTTGTTATCTTGTCAGCAAGTTTTTGGATAGGGACTTTTGTTCCCTGCGCATTTTCAACAAGCTCGATAATGTGCGCAAGGAAAGTGTCTTTTCCAACTTTCGTGGCTTTAACATAAAGAATTCCGTCTTGGTTTATTGTTGCTCCAATGACATTGTCTTTTATTTTTTTATCCGCAGGCAGGCTCTCTCCAGTTATCATGGACTCGTCAACGCTGCTCGCCCCTTTTACAATTACAC
>Ga0209210_1002898_pt1 | contig 12064 bp, 12 predicted proteins | sample RifGroA1_FD_183991 | JGI IMG/M metagenome (GOLD analysis project Ga0209210, IMG submission 183991) | Contaminated groundwater microbial communities from Rifle, Colorado, USA - Rifle Groundwater A1 (SPAdes) (version 2) | ecosystem: Environmental > Aquatic > Deep subsurface > Groundwater >...
CGAGCAGCGGATTTCTTCCAAGAGCATCCAAAGGAGCCAAGATCGCATCTTTGTCTCGATAGGTTTCAATAAATCGGCGCAGGGCCTCCTCCTTGGAAATGTACTCTACTTCTTTCACCTCCTCCAAATCGAGGAGTTGCTGGCGAACCTGGAAAATTTCCTCTTCGCTGACCGATTCCTTGAAATAGGCGCTCACATCCACCCCCTCCTGAAGCCGCTCTACAAGAAATACGCTCATCCCCTGCAAGATAGCGAGTGAACTTATCACAAAAAGCACAACAGTCATGACCACGAGCGCGGCTCCCGTGGAGCTTCGATCATGGGAAAACTTCTTAAAACCAGAACGAAAAATTCGTTTGAAACTTATAAGCATAATTATACGACAATAAATTTGCCTTGCTCCTCGTCGCGCACGAGCTGGCCTTCGACAAGCGTGAGGACTCGACGCCCAATCCGATTCACGATTTCTTTATTATGCGTTGCCAAGATAACCGTTGTCCCCAACTCATTGATTTTCAGAAGCAGGCGGACAATATCACGCGTATGGTAGGGGTCAAGATTACCCGTTGGCTCATCCGCCACAATACAGCTCGGGCGATGAATAAGGGCGCGAGCAATGGCAACACGCTGTTTTTCGCCGCCCGAAAGCTGAAATGGATAATGGTGAGCGCGCTCTCCCAACCCCACAATCTCCAGCACTTCTCCCACATCTCTTGTAATAGTATCTTCCTCCAATCCCATAACCTCCATTACGAATGCCACGTTTTCATACGCGGTTTTCGAGTTCAAAAGTTTGTAATCCTGGAACACCATCCCAATATTTCTTCTCAACTCCGGAAGGTGAGAAGGAGAAAGCTGGTGCACGAGGATTTCATCGAATAGCACTTCCCCCTCTGTCGGGCGTTCTTCCGCAAGCAGAAGTTTTAAAAGTGTGGTCTTCCCTGCCCCTGATTTCCCAACCAAAGAAACAAACTCTCCCTTATGCACGTCAAATGAAACATTCCGTAAAGCCACACTCTGATCGGAATAAATTTTGGTAACGTTGCGGTATGAAATCATAAGCGTGTTGCCGCTTCTACAAATGCATCAAGGTCTCCGTCGAGAACCGACGAGGTATCTGAAGTTTCCACTTGAGTCCGCACGTCCTTTACCATCTGGTAAGGATGCAAAACATAGGAACGGATCTGACTCCCCCACTCTATAGCGGATTTCTGGCCGCGCATATTCGCCAACTCCTTCTCACGCTCATGCTCACGCAACTGATACAGCTTGGAAGCAAGTACCTGCATTGCCTTTTCCCTATTCTTCTGCTGGGAACGCGAACTCTGTGATGTTACCATAATACCCGTTGGCTCGTGTACGATGCGCACTGCCGTTTCGCGTTTGTTCACGTTTTGGCCGCCCGGCCCCGACGCGTTGAAAAATTCAACCCTCACCTCGTCTGGCTTCACTTCGATCTCCTTTTCCTCTTTGATATCAATCTCGGGCACAACTTCCACTGAAGCAAACGATGTGTGGCGAAGCTGTTTTGCTGAAAAAGGTGATATGCGAACCAAACGGTGCACGCCTGTTTCTCGTTTCAGCAAACCATATGCAAAAGAACCTGTAATTTCCAATGAAACCTGTTTAACACCAATCCTGCTCTCTGGCCCTGGTTCGCCAAATGATTGATGCAGAATATCTACCCGCCATCCTTTTCGTTCGCAATAGCGCTCATACATCCTCTGAAGCATCGAGGCCCAATCCTGCGCGTCCTGGCCGCCAGCTCCCGCGGTAATCGTCAAAATAGCATTTGCCCGATCATATTTGCCCGAAAGAAATGTGCGAATTTCCAACTTCCCTATTCGTTTCTGCAGCGATTCAAGAGCAGCAGGAAGCTCTTCAAGCGCATCTTCATCATTTTCTGAAAGCTTCGCTAGTTCTCTGAAATCAGAAAGCTCTTTTTGAAGCTGTTCAAACTCCTGCGTTTCTTCTTTCAAATCCACAAGCTCTTTGCTCAATTTTCCCGATATCGCAGGATCCGCCCAGAACTCTGGTTTCTCTGACTCCTTTTCGAGGCCTGCGATTTTTTCTTTTTTCCCCGAAACGTCAAAGACAGTCCGCCAGATAGCGGAGTTTCGTTTCTATTTCTTCAATTTGCGCCTGTCTTTCTATCATACTAATGTAGTATATCAAAACTGCGCAGAATTTCAATTCATTTGGAGGAGAGCATGCATGCGCGATCGGAGGGATTATGGTGCGGTGCGAGGGCGGTTTTGGTATGCTGCCGCGTCGAACACAAAAGGATTAAGCGCTTCTGCGGTATACCAATTCGTAGGAGCCCACAAAAGAAACCCAATGTATTTTTCGAGGAGCGCGTCTTTTGTTGCCTGCACTTGAGATTGCACCATGAGAAGATCATACATTGCCCCCAAGTCAAAATCCTGCAGCCATGGGCGAAGTTTTGCAAACTCTCGCCCCGGATTGGCAAGTTTCAGCGCGTCTAAACGCGCTTGCGCGCTCGCCATGGAAGAATACACCACCTCATACGGATACTCCGCAGGCTTACGGAAACCGTGATACCCGATGGCATAATGGGAAGGATATACCATTGGATACACGTAATCAAAGTATTCATAGGCATCCTCGATAACCTGGCCTATCCCAAGGTCGCCATTACTCGATGTTGTCAAACCAAATAAATCCACAGAAATCACAACATCATCCATCTGTTCTCTTAGGTAGGCGAAAAACTCGCGGATAACAGCTCTTTTGAGTGTTTGCTCATCCCACACAGGAAATTGCATATCCTGCAGGTTGCCGTCGGAGGGAAAGCGCACGTAATCAAAGTTTATCTCATCGAATCCTCGGCTTGCCGCATCTTGCGCGATAGCCACGGTATAATTCCACACTTCCTCGGAAGCAGGATCCACCCATCCTAACCCTTTGTGATCCGCCCAAATACCTTCTTGGGCAATACTTTGCACCGCGAGATCGGGGCGGGCGCGGGCTAAAATAGGATCCTGAAACACAGTCACGCGCGCAACAACATAGATGTTAGCTTCGTGCAGCCGCTTGATGAGCGCTTCGATATTCCTGATCTTCAAACGTTCGGCCCCATATTTCTTTACTTCCGATACGTCGGTTTCGTATGCTACCTCTCCGGAAAAATCTTTGATGTCAATAACCACTGCGTTCAACCCTGTCGTCCGCGCTAAATCTATTACATAATCAATTCTGCTTTGCGACCCCCCAGACCAACTTGTGAGGTAGACGGCTTTAATGGTTTCCGGCGGATTTATTAATTGTCCCTGCGGCGTAAGTTCAACGCTCGGGAGAGCGATAGGGCTTGGAGATGGAGAGTTTGAGGGCTCTGGCGCGGGCGGCAAAGATTCTGTTGGCGAAGGGTCGGGATCTGGAAGAGGAGTTAAAGATGGGGCTTCGGCGGCCAAACTGAACAATATTCCATATGCGATGGAAATCTCAAAAATTAGCATTGCTGATAGTGTAAAAAATCCGCGGTTGGTCACAGCTCTCGAAGTCACTTTATGTGAAATTCCTGAAAAATTCCAATTGCTCCGTCCCTTCACAATCCATAAAAACTTTATAAAAAACGGGATATGTTATATTTTAACGCAGTCAAATCACGATTGCATCCTTACTACTTCATTTTTTTCTGCTAATCTGTTTGCTTTTTTAAATATTTCTAAACCATTCCTCACTATTGTCGGCGTAAGAATTAAGGGGGGCAGAAACCGGATTACATTATCGTAATAACCGCCGATTTCTACCAGCAAACCATTTTCATAACATCGTTTCCTAACTAATCGTGCAATTTCAGGGAACGGTTCTTTATTTCTTTTGTTTTTCACGTACTCGATGCCAAACATCATACCAATACCACGGACATCACCAATGAATTTTGAATCTTTTTGTGTGCTTCTTAGTGAATTCAATATCTCTCTACCCATTTTACCGGAATGAGTGACCAGCCTCGTTTTCTTTATAAATTCCATAGCTGAAATGCCAGCCTCCATGGCAATTTGGTTTCCCCGAAAAGTTCCCATGTGCGTCCCTGGACTCCATATGTCCAACGATTTTCTGTAGATTATCAAAGACAAAGGAAAACCAATCCCTCCAATGCCTTTGGACATGGTGATGATATCGGGAACGGCGCGTGTGTATTCAAATGCAAAAAGTTTACCGGTTCGATAAAACCCAGATTGGACTTCGTCGAAAATAACAAGTATTCTATTCTGCCTTGCGATTTTCGTTATTTCCTCTAGCCATCCTCTGCTAGGGATATAGGTGCCCCCTTCTCCTTGAACTGGTTCAATAATAATAGCTGCGGGTTTGTCAATACCGGAATGAGGATTCTCTAATACATTTTTGAAATATTGACTGCATTCTTTCTTGCATTTACTCGATCCCTTTGCGAACGGACAACGATATGGACTGCAATAAGGCATAAAATGGACCCCCGGAATCAAGGGCGGAATTTTGTTTTTATGCGAAAGTTTACTTGTCACGCTTAAAGCTCCCATAGTCATCCCGTGGTACCCTCCGTGGAAAGCAATAATACTATGCCTCCCGGTATTTATTCTCGCTAACTTTAAGGCAGTTTCTACGGCATCTGCCCCAGTTGGCCCTCCAAAGTTCATCTTGCATTTCCCACGCAAAGTTTTTGGAAGAAGTGCTAGGAGATGCTGCATAAAATCTATCTTTACACTTGTCGGAAAATCAACGGCCTGCACTATTTTCCCCTCATACCTTTTTAAAGTATCTAAAATATCTGGGTTATTATGGCCCAAGTTTAAAACTCCACACCCCGCGAAAAAATCAATATATCGGTTTCCATCTACGTCTTGAATAATCGCACCTTTCGCAAGATCAAATGCTAGTGGGATACCTCTAGGATATGATCTATTATTGCTCTCTAATCTTTCTTGAATTTTCAGCAATTCAATAGATTTCGGACCCGGAACCGATTTTGTTATGATTTTCGCATTGTCAGATAAATGGTATTCTTCGAACATTTCAGCTTGGCAGATTTTCTGTAGGATAAATTACCGACGCTTATCAATTCTTCACAAGATTAATGATAATGTTTCGCATCTCATTTTAATTGCCGCTTTTTAGGATATATCGCAATCATTTGTCGTATGATCATATCCTTCCACGAAGTAATTCTTTCTTTTTTAAAATCAAACCAAACTCTCAGAAAATCATCGCGATTGATTGTGCGCATAGCGCCAATCTCGGGGTCTTGGAGATAAATGTTTTCCCTATCTAATCCAATGGCAACTGAATAATGGCCGTCGGGGACTTCTGAGTTATTGTAATCTTTCCTCCCGCGAGTAAACCAATTCACAATAACAGGAACTTCTTTGTTGAGCCATTCTTGAATGTCGGTGAAATTTGCTTTGTTTTTAACCACTACCTTAAAATCATAAGATTTCGCTGCTTTTTTTATTGACATATCGTTCGTGCCGAGCTTAGAATCTCGACCGCAGCGCTTTGCGATCTCTCTTTCACTTTTTCGGACTCCATAATAATCTAACACAATTTTGAGGCTCCCGGGCCCACAATAGCCACCGTGAAGAGTTTCTTGAAATGGCTTAACTTGTAATAACTTTTTCTGTGCGTTTGTCGCCATAGTAAATCTATCTTATCTTGGCTTACTCATCTTATCAAATGAGGGTTGGGTGGCCATAGATTAAGGAAATCCATTCTAACCTCTTCCGCCTGTTTTTTATCCCGTCCAATAGCCATGTATCCAAACACTGGATCGTCAGTTTCGATAAACGATATAGTTATTCCCCAGAATTTTCTGCTCATTGGATAAAGAAATCTTTCAGATTTCTTCAATATTTCTGCTGGCGAGAGAACATCATCACCATATATAAAAGAATCATATGAAAGTATATGTAACCCCTCCATATTCCTACTCTTAGTGAGCCATTGTTTAAAGTCGTAAACATGCGTACCTCCAGTACGCCTTGTATTGCTCTCAATGGCGTACGGAATACTATTTTTACTTAATACAAAATCAACATCAAAAAATCCACGATAACCAAGTTTGAAAAAGGATTGACCGATTGCCTCTATTACAGATCGTATTCCCTTATCCAGTCCTGCAGGCAATACCTCAGAACCAATCGCAACACCAAGAAATTCTCCTTCGCCATTAGTATCTTGTCCGCACGTATATGTAACTTTTATACCCGAGGAATCAATATACGCCTCGGCCGAAGGCATTCCTCCAGCGATAGAAAAAAGGGGATCGATAAACTCTTCCACAACAAGTGGCAATTGATTCCAAATAGTATCTTTCGCAAACGCTATTCTTACATAATTTTCAAAATCAAGTAGATTTTTGAACTCTTCTTTTCTTAAAATCAGTGTTCCCCAACCCGACTCTCCCATATTAGATTTGATAACACATGAACGTCTTTGCTCCATGAACTGTCGCCCCACATATATAGCTTGTTCAAAATCCTTGCATATAAACCCTTCGGGGATGTACACGTTAGAAAGAGTCGATACCTGTTCGCGGAAACCACTCTTTGAATCAAGATATTCAATCGTCCAAAGCGCCTCAGAATCTGGTAATTCTGGCGCGTAAAAATCAAGATTCGCCCTTCGCAGCTTATATATCAATTTCATAAAGTCATTCGTGACGGCATATGGAGAAACGATAATGCCGGGGTTAGCTTTAATAATCTGCACTAGGGCATTCCATATAGTCAAATCACTTACGACGGCTTCACATAGATTAATTCTGGCTTCTCTTGGAGCAAGATTGATTACATTTTTCAAATCCAGAACTCTCTTATTGTACTCTATGAGTCGCTTAGGAATTAAATATGGGGTAATTACTACCTTGTTATCGCCTTCCCAAAAAAATGCACGCTGCGAGAGCGCAAGTTCATGCCTAATACGTCTCCTTCCATTATCGGTATCTGCGGTTTCTAGAAGAACTTCTTTAAACGCCTCAGCTGTGTTTGCTATGAGAACGGTATTAAATGTATTCATATCTGTATGTATAATAGGGCAAAAAAGCGAGGCAGCGCAATCATACGCTGCCCCTTCAGACGGTCTCTGATAGCCCTTGCCTGCGTGCTGCCGTCTTAACAAGCCACTCAATCAGATCCTCAAACCCATAGCCCTCAAAACTCGCCATCATCGTAAGCGTATTATTGAGGCCGTGGGTATTGGGGCCGATCCCTGGATTGTAGTTAATCTCTAGGAGATAGATATCTCCCCTGTCTGTGACCCGGTAGTCCATACGGGCGTAGTCGCGGCATTCAGTGGCCACGAACGCTCGCGTAGTGTAGTCGAGCAGCTGCTGCGTGGTTTCTTCCAGAAGTTCCGCACGCACCATCTGTTCCTTCTTACCACCCCACTTGTATTCGTACGATCGGATGGCTGCAAGTGACGAGTTCGCTTGCGTGAAGAGAAATTCCAGCGGCGGGAATACATGGAGCCCACCGCCATTGCCAATGACTCCAACCGAGATTTCTCTTCCGACGACGAACTGCTCTACGAGCGCGGGTTGCCGATAAAGCCTAAGCACCCGATTTACTTTGACGCGAATGTCGGCCTCATTCGTCACCACACTATCCTCATGTATGCCAATACTTGCTTCCTCACGTACAGGTTTTACGATAAGAGGAAAAGCAAGGTCGGCTCTAAGAGGTTCGCTGTCGCTCCGGAATAACTGGTACTCTGGGACAGGAATGCCGTAGCCCTTGACGACCAGCTTGGTTTTCTCCTTATCGAGCGTCAAGTGCATGTTGTGAGCAGAAGCGCCTGTAAAAGGGATCCTAAGCGCTTCGAGCATGGCTGGGACGAGTGGCTCGTCCGCATTGCCTCCCCCGAACGCTTCAGCCATATTGAGTACGAGATCAACACCTTTCCTTCGGGCTTTAAGCTCGTCCCAGAGGTTTATGGTGGTTGCGAGCGTCTCAACCTCATACCCGCGTTCTGCAAGGAGAGCGCGCACGAGCGGAACGATAATCTCGATCTCCCGCTCACAGAGAAGATCCACCGCCGTACCCTTCTTGAGGTCTCGGGCGATATTGTAAAGAACCAAGATTCTCATGCCTATCCTCCTTTCCGTTAGAGATTGATAACGTTGCCTTCAAAGTCTCTGCACTGTTCAGGGTTAGATACGTCCCAGAATTCAAGGGGAACAGGGAGTTTACCCACCCCTGGTACATCTACCACATATGTCGGCAGAGCGATGCCTGAAAGGATCTTTCTGAGCTCCGTCATAATCTTACGTTCTACTGCAAGATCGCAGACGAAGCGTTCCAACCCACGGACGTAGTCACACCGGTAGATGTAGTAAGGGACGATGCCGAGGTAGTAGAGTTCTCGGAACAACTGCCCAAGCACCTCCACATTATCATTGATGCCGCGTAGGAAGACAGTTTGAGAAAGCACCGGGATACCTGTCTGCCTAAGCAGCTTGAGAGCTTCTCGCGTTTCTGGAGCAAGTTCGTCCGGATGGTTCACATGAATCAGGAAGAAAAAGGTTTTCTTCAATGCAACCTTTTCTACGAGGTCCAGCAGTTTGGTGACCGGCGGGGTCCATATACTTTGAGGTGAATGAACGGGAAGGCGTGTTCCGATCCGTATGACTCGGACGCTCTCAACCTCCATAAGCCCTCTGAGGATACGAATCGTTTGGGGTGGAGTGTAAAAAGGATCTCCGCCGCTCAGAATCACATCATCCACTTCTGGATGCGATCGAAGGTACCCTATTCCTCGATCGATATCGCTACCCTCAAGATCGCCTTCGGTACTTCCGATTTGCCTTATGCGAGTGCAAAATTGACAGTGAGCAGCGCATCGGTATGAAACCTTCCAAAGCACCCGATTCTTGTATTTGTGAACCAAGCCTTTTACTGGAGAATATCGAGACTCCTCGCCAAGAGGGTCTTCAGAATCAAACGCAGACGAACCATTCTTGTCTGAGATCACCCTGAATTGCGCCGAGAGAGCCGTACTCCCACCACCAATCAGCCGCCCTAGATGCGGAGTAATCCGCTGTTCCATGCTTTTCTCCCTCCTATTTGATTGTGAAAGGACTATCAGAAAACTTACTCTAGGCTTTCTGAACTGCGTTACAATATAACATATCCCGTCTATTTTATAAAGTTTTTATGGCGAACGGGCAAAAGTGGAAGGGGACGGAAAACTTTTTGCCGCAAGCCATGAAAACCAGTCGGCAAAAACCGGAAAGTCTAATTGTGGAGCCGGAGGCGAGAATCGAACTCGCGACCTTTGCTTTACGAAAGCACTGCTCTACCGCTGAGCTACTCCGGCACAAAATTCAACAGTTATTCAGGGTTGCTTACTTTATAGATCTTGGTACCGTTTTCGTCAATGAAAAGCGGATAATTTTGGCTGTAAAAAATCTCGTTGGCCGCGAAATCCTTTTTTTCTGCCGCCCCTATCACGACATAACTCACCTTATACTTTTGTAATAACTCTTTGGCATTTGAGCCGCCTTGAAACATTGCGAAAACATCTTTCTCCCGTTCTTTATAGTAAACCCCGTGGCTCCAAAGCCAGCCGCGGTACCCCATAACAAGAGTCCTGCCAGACAAGGCAAGAATAGGATTGTTGTGTTTATCCGATGTCAAAAAAATATCGGCAGCATGAGTTTCGTTTTTTACAGTTTCCGCTAATGCAATATCCTCTTTTGAAAATAAAGGATAGCTGGGCCGCAAATATAAACTTACAGTATCAAGCAATGACGACATTACCAAAAGAATCCCCAACGACGGAGCCGCGATTTTGCCGAAAATGTTCTTTTTCCATAAAGCTAACAGAAAAGTAGAGAAAATTACCGCATTCAGAATAAACCAATAGATAAATATTTTGAGGTTATCATAGTCGTAAGGCTGGAAAACAACAATATTGGAAAGCAAAAAGAGGGCGAAAAACGCAAGATACTGTTTTCTTAGACGTGTATCCACAAACCACAAAGCTGCGGGGATTAGCAAGAAAAAAAGCCCGAGGTTCTTTGTCCAGAATAAAAACCAATTTTCTTTTCCTGCCATCCAGCCCAATTGAATTCTTATATACTGGCCACCTTCTGGAAATAAAAGCAAGAACTGGAGAATGCCCAAAATGGCTATAGGCAAAGAAAAATATGCTGCATATCTAAACGATATTCTTGAGGGGAAATTCGATCCTAAAAGAATCAGTAGGCCGCCAACAATGGAGATAGCAACCAAAGTATGCAAGTGCAAAGTCGGCAAGAGCCCTGCCGTAATCCCCGCGAACAGAAAATATTTTGCCTCTTTTTTTTGGAGCGCCACAAGTAAACAGGTTAAAACTAACATTCCAATAACAATACCCATATTCAGAGCGCGCTGGGGCAAAAACAAACTATTCAAGAAAGCTGTCCAATATATGCCGTTACCGGGAAGATTAGTATATTCTTTAGTGCTGGTTTTTAGAAATTCTATAGCGCCGCTAAAATCCCATCCACCCAACCCTTGGATGTCTTGCAAAAAGAAAACCATTCCCAACCCACCCATAAACAAAAACAATAGAAATGAAAGCAGCGCCACATTCTGCCTTCCAGTTAATCTAAAGACAAAATAATAAAAAGCCCCGACAAGGAGCATTGAAAAGAAAAAACCAGGGAGAACAAGCGCCCAATTGAAGTTAGCTCCGATTTTAATTAAAGCCGCAGACAGAAAGTCCGCCAAAAAAGTGTACGCGAGCGGATTCCCCGAAAAAATAGGGTCAGAAAGCACAATGTTGTCAGAATACGCAAAATGCGACGCATACGCTGCATGCAAAGCCCAATCTCCCCAAACCCCGGCTGTCCCTATGGTAGAAATGCCGCCAGATGTATCGCTGAAAAAAACCGTTGGCCAGAGAGTTGTGAAAAATACAAGAGCAGCTAGTGCAAACACTAAAAACAAATACAGCTTTTTAGTTTGCAACCTTTTCTTAAACAAAAGAAAGTCGCTTTTTAATTGTCCTATAACTAAAGTGTACCTGGAAGCGACAAGGAGAACCGCAGAGACGAAGATAAGGGATAAGAACAAAGCGACTGAAAATTTAGTGAAACCGAATAGCGAAGCAAGCAAAAAGAGAGCCAGAGTTTGGAAAAACGTGCCGAAGGCTGTAGCCCATATGATTTTTTCCTCCAGAAACAACTCAAATTTCAAGCGACTGATTATCGCGTACCCAAAGCAAAAAGCTATTGCAAAATAAACCAGAGTGCCCAGCATATCAGAAACTTTATTACTGGAGCGGGATACCGGAATCGAACCGGCGTCTCTTCCTTGGGAAGGAAGCGTATTACCACTATACTAATCCCGCGTCGCTCGTCTCCGCCAGTTGGCGGATCCTCGCTCCTTCAAAACCAAGTCAGGGGATTCCACCACACACGCTCCGTTTTCTCCTCTCCCTCGGTCGTTCCTCCTGCCGTATTCTCTTCCGGCGGCAGAATCGTCACCACCTCCTCGCCTTCTTTCTTGTAGAGTCCCTGCTCACGCAATATTTTCTCTTGGCGCTCTTCCAATTGTATGTTGACAATAGCAGCTTCCTTTGCTTGTATCTGCGCCAAGTATTCATTCTCTTCTACCCGAAGTTCCTGTAATCTCCTTTCCAGCGAGGAACGCTTTTGAGCCATACTTACATTCTGATATACAAGAAATCCGACAACAAGAAGCAGCATTCCGCCGAACACCGCTCCCACCACCGCATTCTCAAATCGTTTTCTTCTCCCTTTGCTAAATTTAGAATGCTCTGGTATCATAAAAGCGAGAATGCATGAATTTTAACTATTTATTTATGAAATCAAAGGTCATCATACGCGGAATCTGGATTGTCGTCGTCCTGCTCATCGTCTTCAGTATGTTCGCCTTCCTCTTGGCTCCGCTCTTCTCCGGCCCCGCCTACTTCTAGCCCTCCTGCTCCGCCAGCGGGGGCGGATTCGGCGAGGCAAGCCCGCAAGCGCATTATATGCGTTTTCCCCTTACTTTTCAATCCTTCAACCTCGCTTAAAACCTAATCTCCTCACCCTCTCCGACCAAGGTTACTTCACTGTCTC
>Ga0209210_1002899_pt1 | contig 12062 bp, 13 predicted proteins | sample RifGroA1_FD_183991 | JGI IMG/M metagenome (GOLD analysis project Ga0209210, IMG submission 183991) | Contaminated groundwater microbial communities from Rifle, Colorado, USA - Rifle Groundwater A1 (SPAdes) (version 2) | ecosystem: Environmental > Aquatic > Deep subsurface > Groundwater >...
TGGGTGCATACACACCAATTTCTGCGCATGCAGCATCACTCGCGGTGCCCACATGCGATCATCCCTGCTCGTTTTGCGTCCTGCATATAAATAATCTCCTAGTATTGGATGATTGATGTATTTCATGTGTACTCTAATCTGATGTGTTCGTCCCGTCTCGGGATGCAATTCAACTAATGTAAATTTTTCTTTCGTGATACCTGCCTTGCCGGCAAGCAGGCTTGATATTTGATACTTGAGACATTTATATTTCGTCACTGATTCTTTTCCACCCGGAACAATTCCAAAACGCTCGCGGTTCCACGGTAGTCTACCAACAGGCGCCCGGACTTCTCCTTCTTCCGGTTTCAACTCTCCATGGACAATCGCAAGATAGGTTTTTTTTATGACACGCTCTTTAAATTGCTTTTGAAGTTCTTTAAATGCATCCGGTGTTTTGGCAATAAGAAGAATCCCCGATGTTTCTTTATCAATCCTGTGCACTATCCCCGCCCGACTTGAAAAATCATCGTGAGTTAATTTGTTAATTGTCAATTTGTTAATAGTTAGTTTATCCTCTGCCCAATCCTGCACCGTCTCTCCTTTAACAGATTCAGCTCGGTTGACAACAATTCCTGGAGGCTTATTTATGGCCAAAAAAACATTGTCTTCAAAAAGAATAGGAAGATTCATTTTTTCTTTTTGTTATCTTCACAGAATTTACAGAGTGTTGCCATAGGTAAAACACTCAATCTATCTGTATCAATCATTTCTTGACACGTTGTACAATATCCGTATGTTCCATTTCCAATTCGAATAAGCGCATCATCAATAGAAGCTACTTTTTCTTTGACCTCATCAACCATTGCTGCAAATCGGTCGTGAGAGGCTTCTTCACTTGCTTCAGTATCAGAGGCAGCATTATCAATCCCTCGATCAGGATCCGTAAACGGATCCTGTTTTGAAAGCTCATCAATGCGAGCTACGAGCTTTTTTTTCTCTTCTTCAAGAGAAATACGAATAGTACTAAGAATGTCGCTTGGAAAACTTACCATAAATTTCTCCTAATATTTTCTTGTATACAACTTCAATTTGCCCCTTGAGGTAAACACATTTCTCTTTACCTCCTCCACGAATATAAAAAGCGCCAATTGCCTGTCCTATGATTCCTACATACAGCCACTGATTGGCGCTAAGACTTCCCCAGTATACATCAGATTCAACAAGAAATTCAAATAGAAACATAGAAATTGCAAATAGCAGGAAAAACCACATGGCGCGTTGTCCATAAGGCAATTGCTGTTTGTCTCTCTTAACTGTTAATAGCCATAAAATAATCATAATAACAATCATGGCTAAAATTTCATATATCTCAACTGGATGTCTGGTACCTAGATGACCGATATAGAGAACACCCCAAGGCAATGTTGTAATTTTTCCGATCACCGATCCATCGAGAAGTGCGCCAACAGAGGCAACCAGAAAACTCCAAGAAAGGGCGTGTGCCAATCCATCAAGAATATATGCAATGCGCACTTTGTATCGAAGTCCTAAAAGTATGGAAACAATAACTCCTCCGATCAAAGCTCCGCTAAAAGATAATCCTGGTTGTACCCAAAGCGCCACCACTTTTAACCAGCCATCGGAAAAAAGTGATATATGAGTCGCCACATAAAAAGCTCTTGATGTAAAAAAGGAAATAATCGTCGTGTAAAACATGATGTCAAATATCGTGTCTTCACGAACAGCAAGATTGCGAAGAAACTTCCAAAAGAAAAACGACCATACTACCCACGAACAAATAAGAAAAATACTGAAGCTATACAGATGAAAGGATCCGATTGAAAAAATAACTGGCAACATAGTACCTTTCTATAGTACAATACAAAAACCTATGATGGCAATGGCCCATACACTCGTCGGTGGTGCAATCGCCTTTAACGTACAAGATCCCATTCTTGCACCAACACTCGCTCTCGCATCACACTTTTTTCTCGATAGCATCCCTCATTGGGATTTTGGTGCCGATTGGAGAAAAAGGACGAAATATGCCACGGGAATATTTGCCATTATCGATACGTTGTTTGGATTAACCCTTGCATATGTTCTTTTTGGAAAAATAACGCATCCTTCTGTACTCATCCCATCACTCATATTCTCTCTTATTCCCGATTGGCTCGAGGCTCCGTGGTATATATTTTTTGCCAATCCAAAACGAATAGGTCCAAAACCATACGCAACAATGCTAGAAAAAATAAGCTACGATTTTTATAAACTCACGAATTTCGCCCATACAAAAGCACCGTTTCCTTGGGGAGTGATCACACAAGTAGTTACTGTTATCTTTTTTCTTCTGCTACTTTTAAGATAAACGAAAGCATTGTGCGAACACCAAATCCAGTACCGCCATATGGGGAAAGTGTCATGTCTTTTTCAGCAAATGCAGGGCCAGCAATATCAAGATGCGCCCAGGGAGTATCCTTTGGTGCGAATTCTTTCAAAAACAAAGCGCCGTTGATCGCTCCACCGTATTTTATCTTTGAAACATTGCGAACATCCGCAATGTCACTTTTCAGTTGTTCTTCATATTCCGAAGCAATTGGCATTCTCCACATTTTTTCACCAACTCGCGCTGCATCCTCTAACACCTGTTTCCCTAACGTCTCACTATCAGTAAATAAACCAGCGATGTCTTCCCCAAGTGCCACAACACATGCACCAGTTAAAGTTGCTAAATCAATAATAACATCGGATTTTATATATTTCTCTGCATACGCTAAGGCGTCTGCAAGAACGATTCGTCCCTCTGCATCAGTATTCACTATCTCAATGGTTTTTCCGTTCATTGCGCAAACGACATCCCCTGGTTTTATTGCTCCCCCACCGGGCATGTTTTCAGTTGCCGCAATAAGTCCGACAACATTGACGTGTGGTTTTAATTTTCCAAGTGCCTCAAACACTCCCAAAATCGTCGCTGCTCCTGCCATGTCACACTTCATGGTTTCCAGTCCTGATTGCGGTTTTAAAGATAATCCTCCTGAATCATACGTAATTCCTTTCCCAACAAGTGTAATTGTTTTTTTACCACCACCATTGTAGGAAAGTTTGATAAACTTCGGCTCTTCATGGGATCCTTGCGCAACTGCCAAGATTCCGTTCATCCCCATTTCTTTCATCTCTTTTTTTCCAAAAATCTCAGCTCCGAACTTTTTCGCAATGTGAGCCAAATATGCCGGCGTTGTGATAGACGGCGGCTCATTGACCAAATCCCGGGCGAAATTTGTTGCCTCCGTAGCAATGACACCATCGAGAATCTTTTGTTTATCTATATTTTTCCCGACAAACGTCACTTTTTCTATCTCATGTTCCTCATTCTGCGTTTCTTTATTTTTGTGAATGAGAAAGCTGTACGATCCCAACCCCAATCCAGCGACAGCGTTGTACGGATCAGTTGTTGGAATAACAAGAGAAAAAACTTTGCTTGATTTTGCACGACGGGCAATCGATGAATACACATATTGCCAATCATGTGCTGAAAGCTCTTTCTCTTTTCCCAGTCCCACAACAAAAACTTTTCCGTATGATAATTTCCCCTGTGTCTGTATAAGAAATACTTCTCCCAACTTTCCCTTAAATCCGTCGTCCTTTACATGAAACTTCTTGATATATTCCGGTTCTTTTTCTTCCTCATGCACAAACACCACCACTGCATCAGCAGAAAGCGAGGTGATATCTTTGTTCGTTGTATAAAATTTCATAATAATCAACTTTAGAGCATATTATACAATAATTGCACTATCTGACATACTTTTCAAAAAATTTCATAAATTGCAGGTTAAAATACTAAAAATGTTACAATTATCATATGAATCCTGAAGATAGACATGTTAGTATAGAAGGTCACATTGAGACAAAGGTGCAGAATTTTTTCAATCAACTGTTGCCTTATGATCAATTAACTCCTTCTTATCTCTCATCAGCAACTCCTTCAGATGTTTATGTTTTATTAAAATTGTCAAACAAATATCGCTTAGGCGACCATCCACAAGGAAATGCGCGAGATAGAAATATTGAAGTAGTAAAAAATTCTATTGAGACTGATGAGCCTATTCCAATTGTTGTAACAATAGGCACATCAAAATGGTATGACGGATCACATACTGAGAGTAATGTTGCTAATTTATCTGAAGTACTTATGCTTGAACAGTTATCACATATGGATCGACGAATAAAGCATTATTTTCAACCAGGATTATCTATTACCTTGCTTGCTGAAGATATTACAAATCAATGGCTTTATGGCTTAATGTTTCCACACGTAAATATAGCAATTAACAATATGACTTATCTCACATCGGTTAACTTACTGGTATCGACTTTTCGCAATACAACTGGAGTGGATGTACAACTTGTTTTAGAACAGGAATTATTAAAGAGACAAGATATTACCTTCAAAAATTATGTTGAAATATGTGAAAGAAATAGAAATATATTTAGTAATCTATTTCAAATCAGTCGAATACTGGAAGAAAAATATTTATCGAGTCATGGTCTATTAGGTTGGACTGATAACGAATGGAATTTTTTTGTAAGAGATGTATTATCAAAAACGGATGAATATATACTTGTAAATTCTGTTGGTTGGCGGGGTGGTGTTCATCCAAACGTTCGAGCGTTTTACCTACATCAATTTGAAAAATCTACAGGTGTTCAGGAAGACGGTGAATCTTACTTAGCTGCCTATTTTGGTGGTGTTTTGGCGCGAAAACAATTAAATATATTAAAACTTGCGTCAGATAACAAAAAATTTATTAAAGTTGCGTTTCTTCGATATCCAAGCGGATCGACTAAAGAATCAAATAACGCAATTCAAGTCAGTCAACATCCATTGACTGGTTTCGGGTCATCTCACCATCATATATCTCCCTGGGCAAGTCATACGCAAATCGCTATCAACGAAAAAGGAGTGTGTCGACTTCGTGTGATTCCTGCTAAAAACGAGGACACATTATTAACCGACGCTGCTAAACATTTTCGCCTTCATTATCATGGCATAAATATTCCAATAGATGTTGTATCTGATTTGTAACTATTTATACAACGTTTAGTGCCGAGAGAGGGACTCGGACCCTCACGGAGTATTATCTCCACAAGTTTTTGAGACTTGCGCGTATACCATTCCGCCACCTCGGCAATAATCTGATTTTATCATTATTTCTGATTATTTATCTATGTTTATATAACCAAAGCAAACATGCTTTTTGAATATGTAGTCTATTTTCTGCTTGGTTAAAAATTATGGAGTTTTTATGATCAATCGCATCTCGAGTAATTTCATACCCAACATGACACGGCATGCAATGCATTATTTTAGCGTTTGACGCATAGGTATTTATGAGTGTTGCATTTAGTTGATATGAACGAAAAACTTTCTTTCTTCGTTCATACTCTTTTCTGTATGCGCTTTTGACATTGCCGTTCTCAAAAAATTCCATATCCAACCATGTATCCGTGTGAACAAATTGTGCTCCAGCAAGTCCTTTTTTTATATCTTTCGTTACATAAACAGTACCACTTGCTAGCGTCATAGCATCTAAATCTTTATCAATGCTTGCCTTATTTCGTTCCGGTGATATGAGCGCACACTCAATACCTACTTTTGCGCACGTTATCTTGAGCGTATTAGAAACATTATTTTGAATCCCAAGCCATGCAATTTTATTTATTTTCTTTATACCTCCAGCATATTCAGCCATCGTCAACATATCACCTAATGCCTGACATGGATGATGTTTCTCACTACATCCATCAATAACTGGAATCGTGTTTAATGACGCAGCATATTTCACACTGTCACATTGTAGTGCTCGAAACAACAATATATCTCCATATCGCATCATTGCCTTAATTTCATCTTGAAAATCTGCCATCGCTGTCTGCGTCGTCCTCACATCAACGTAAATTGCATGACCACCAAGTTGTGTCATAGCCGTTTCAAACGACAATCGTGTACGCGTGGATGTTTTTTGAAATAACATAATGAGTGTCTTTTGGAATAATGGAGTACGACGGTACACATGCTTCGTTTTTTTCAATTTTGATGCGAGCGTTATTATTTCCAGAATCTCCTTCTTCGTTAGATCTGTCAGGGAAAGTAAATGTCTCATGCAGAATTATTGTTCCGGATGAACGTCTGTTTGTTTATGTTCTACGCCGTAAAAACGGATGCGGTCGCCGCGGAAGACCATATCAATTTCTCCCAATGGCCCGTTTCTGTGTTTTGCAATACGAAGTTTGGTGGGAATCTGTTCACCCCACTGCGTCATATCTGCCTCTTCCCGATAGAGAAACATGACAACGTCTGCATCCTGTTCAATCGATCCAGATTCTCGAAGATCGGATAGTTCAGGAACTCTCGTTCCCCTGCTTTCGACAGCACGAGATAACTGTGAGCATGCCAAAACAGGAACATTGAGCTCACGCGCAAGATTTTTCAAACTTTGGGAAACAATTGAAACTTCCTGAACGCGGTTGTCATACCGTCTCCCAGGATCAGCAAGTTGTAAATAATCAACAATTATGAGTTTCACTCCGTATTCCATTTGCAACCGTCTGGCTTTTGTCCGCATCTCTAGAATGGAAAGTCCCGGCGTATCGTCAATAAAAAGCGGAGCCTCAGCCAGTTGTCCCATGGCATCAGAGAGTTTCGTAAAATCATCATCAGACAGTTTTCCTGTTTTCAACTTCCACGCATCAATATCAGCCTGGGCCACCAAAAGCCGATCCACAAGTTCTTCTTTACTCATTTCAAGAGAAAATATTCCAACAGGTACTTTGTCGTGAACAGATACATACTGGGCGATATTGAGAATCATTGCGGTTTTTCCTGTTCCCGGACGGGCTGCTAAGATAATAAGGTTTGCATCCTGCATACCAGCAAGCTTCATATCCAAATCATGAAATCCGGTGGCCACTCCTCTTAATCCCCCTGCCCGTTTATGTAGCTCATCAAGCCGATCAAAGGAAGCAGCAAGGGCATCTTTAATCGGAATAAAATCCCGTTTCATCGCGTGCTGAGATATAGCGAATATTTGCTGTTCAGCGCTATCAAGAATGGACTGCACCTCTCCTGATTCCTTAAACGCAAGCATATTTATTTCCGCTGCAGCAGAAATCAAAAGACGTTTTGTATAATACTCTTTGATAATATGTCCGTACTGTTCGGCATTGGCTGCCGTTGGAACAACATTGACCAGTTCATTGATGCGCGATGCTCCTCCGGCATTTGTCAGTGTTCCTAATTTTTTCAGTTCATTCACCACTGTCACAACATCAATAGGGTCATGCCGTTCATACAAATTCATCATGGCACTATACACGTGTCCATTTGCTTCTGTATAGAAATGCTCAGAACGAAGAAATTCAACAACATCAATCATGGCATCCCGATCGATTAAAACGGCGCCAAGAACTGATTCTTCCGCACTATCATCATGCGGAGGGACTTTAGGATTTTGCATACCATTACTCTAACACAATAATTTGCTTTTGTTCTGGAAGTTTTGCCTTTGAAACCGATACTTTCGGTTGGGCAGTAACCATCTCTTGTCCCATTTCTTTCAAAAATACGGAAACAGGAGAAAGATCAAATTTAAGTCCTTGACGGAGATAATGCATGGGAATAACAATAGAAGGTTCAATTTCTGCAATAAGTTTAGCGGCTTGTTGTGCATCAATTGTGTATGTTCCGCCAACAGGAATCATCAGAATATCCACTCCGTCTAGCTCATCTACTTCTTCTGTTGTCAACATTCTGCCCAAATCTCCCAGATGCACAATACTCAAATCATCCATTTCAATCCGATAGATTGTGTTTATTTCTTTAACTCCGTTTCCATGCTCTGATGGAATACCGACAATGCCAATGCCTTTAATTTCATACTCACCTGGACCAGATACAACAAATGGATTTCCTTCTATTTGGAAAACTGCATTATGATCTTCGTGAGCGTGAGAAACAGTTACGATATCTGCCTCGATATGTTTCGGAAATCTGAGCCCAGTAAATGAAGAATCAAATGGATCAGTAACAAGCGTTGCTGCTTTCCCCTTTATTTTAAATGACGAATGACCGAACGAGGTAATATCCATAATGTTTACACACTACCATAATGGTTACTGTGCTTGCAATTTATACCACGTTTGCGTTATGCTTAGCAACACCAAAAAATCATATGAATAAGGACGCATTCTTCGCTGCTCTCATCGGACTAGGTATTGGACTAGTGCTTACTGGTATTATCCTTGTCGGACCGAACCTCATGAAATCCCTTCCCAAAGTTACCATTCCGAAAGTAACATTTTTACAAAAAAAACCAACGCCAGAACCTACAAAAATTTCTGAAATTCTTCATAGCATAACAATTGATAGTCCGCTTCCTGATGCAATCGAAAACACAGATACTATGCTCGTATCCGGATCAACGTCTAAAGAATCAAAAGTCATCATTCAGGGAACAATTGATGATAGCGTTATGATGACCAATGGAGACGGAAAATTTGCTGGAAAGATAACGCTCGTTGAGGGAAAAAATGACATTTTGGTAACAAGTTATTATGGAGAAAAGACCGCAACACAAAAAACAACTGTGTACTACACGCCAGAAGATTGGTAACACTATGAAACAACGAATTTTTCACCATACTGCTCTTATCATTTTTCTTTTAACCTTAGGCGCTAATATTTCCGCTGCTCCAACAGGAACACCATCTGAATCTCAATCACCATCTCCCACTGTATCTGATAAAGCAAAACAAATCGATGATTTAAAAGAACGTCTTGCAACAAAAGTCGCTGAACTCAAACAGTCTAAACGACAAGCAATCTACGGCACCATCAAATCTGTCAGTGTTTCAACATTTACTGTTGAAACAGCAACAAAAGACCTCAAAATTGAACTTACAGATGATATAAAAATCTTCCAAAAAATCAAAGGAGTCCGAACAGAACTCAAAATAGAAAATCTCGAAAAAGGAGATATTGTCGCGGTGTTTGGAGAATATGATGCGACACTGGAACTTTTGAAAGCAAAAATTGTCATCATCCAGTCCTCTGATCCTCTTCGCATCGCAGGAAAAATTACAGAGATGAGTAAATCTGACTACACCATCACCATTCAAACGACAGATTCAAAAACATACACCATTGATTTTGAAACAATTACAAAAACGTCTGTCTGGAATGGCAAAGAGCTGCAAAAGGGAGGGTTCTCAAAACTCATTCCTGGAGATATTATCCACGTCACCGGAACCGCCGTTCCCAAAAAAGAAAACCGTGTAAGTGCTACACGCATCACTAATCTTGGAGGAGGTACTCTTCCATCACCAACGCCAGCAACAACAGCATCGCCTTCTGCAACAATCAAACCAACCGCGAAACCGTAATTATTCTTGACACTTAAAGTTTCACGCAGTAAAGTAAAAACGTATGTTAACTCAAAACGACATCAAAATAATTGAAGAAATCATTGAAGAAAAACTTACTGATAAAATTAAGTTTCTTCCTACAAAAGATGAATTTTATTCAAAAATGGATGAAGTAGTAGGTGAATTAAAAGCTTCACGAGAAGCATTTGAACTCCATACGGGACAACATACGCGTATTGATGATCAACTTGATAATCACGACAAACGGATAAAAAAGATTGAACAACATCTCCACCCTTCAACGCTCCCAGCAGCATAATATATATGCCAGCAACAACTGCATCGCCTTCTGCAACAATCAAACCAACCGCGAAACCATAATGTAGATACCTATGGATATATCGCCTGATTATCCAACAGAGGAAATGAAAGACCTCTACAAAGCAATTCTTACCCTGAAAACTCCTGATGAGGCAACGCGATTTTTCCGAGATCTCCTCACGGAAGCTGAAATTAAAGAATTCTCAAACCGCTGGAAGATGGTGCAAATGATCGCACAAGGAATCTCCTACCTTGATATCGCCAAAAAACTCGGCGTATCGACAACAACAGTCAATCGTTGTGCAAAATGGCTTCATAACGGCATGGGTGGATATAAACTCGCCCTTGACAGACAAAAATAGTCATGTTAGTATATTAACACGTACTATGAGACAGATATATATTTCAAGCAATTTTCCTCAAACCGATTCTTCGGTTTCTTCTTGTGTCTTCCATCATCATATCCGCTAATTCTTGCGGGTTGATTTGTTGAGAATCTTCCAATTTTTCTTTTCTCACCAGCTCTATCCGCAGGAGTAGTTTCTGTGGAATTTTGGTGGCTGTAACCGAGTGGTTCAGGTGAAGCGCTGTGAACGCTTTGACACGGGTCCGAGTCCCGTCAGCCACCCTTATATAAACATATTTATATTCAAAAGGAGGATATATGAAAAAACAAATTCTGCTCACAGGTTATGACCTGAAAATTGAGGATATAGTCGCAATAGCACGCGAAAACGCGACCGTTGTCGTGCCAAAGAAAGTTATCAAACGTATTGCCGATAATTGGAGCGCAATAGCAGAAATGCTTGAACGAGGAGATATCATGTATGGTCTCAATACCGGTATCGGCGGATTTGGAAACATCAAAATATCAAAAGATAAAGCTGGTGAATTGTCCACTCGCATGTTACGAGCTCACTCATCTGGATATGGCAATTATGTAGACGAACAAACAGCGAAAGCAACACTACTTATGCGGCTAAATGTTTTTGCAAAAGGGTACTCCGGCATACGACCAGAACTATTTATGACATTTGTTGAGATGCTTAACAAAAATGTCATTCCTGCGTTTTATGAAAAGGGTTCAGTTGGGACATCAGGAGACCTTGCTCCTCTATCGCAGATGGGACTGGTCGTCATCGGAGAAGGCAATGCATATTGGAAGGGGAAAATTTTAACTGGAGCAGAGGCTATGAAACGTGCTGACATTAAACCAGTACCACTTGCCTACCGAGAAGGACTAGCAATCATGAATGGATCACAATTTATGACTGCTATTGCTGCATTCAATACGTATGATGCAATACGTCTTATTAAACAGATGGAAATTGTATCAGCAATGACCATCGATGTACTCAATTGTGTTGAGTCTGCATACAGCCGCGAATATAACGAGGTACGTCCATTTAAAGGTCAAAATACAGCGGCTGCGAATCTACGAAAATTATTTGCAAATAGTGATCTTATGAAGCAGGCAAAAAAGAACGTTCAAAATGCCTATTCACTCAGGTCTGTTCCGCAAGTAGCTGGTGCTTGCCGCGACGCACTTGACTACATCAAAAGCGTAACGGAAATTGAAATGAATGCTGTTGCCGATAATCCTCTCTTTTTTACGAAAGAAAAAATATGTAGAACAGGAGCAAATTTTCACGGAGCGCCGATTGGATATTCACAAGATTTGTTAGGCATCATTATCACCGATCTTGGTAGCATGGCAGAACGGCAAACCAATAATCTGATGGATCCGGCGTGCTCTAAAGATCTACCGGCTTTTCTTGTAGCTAGTGCTGGCCTTGATAGCGGTCTTATGATCAGTCAATACACGCAAGCTGCGCTAGTTTCGGAAAATAAGATTCTTGCTAGTCCCGCGAGCGTTGACTCGATTCCGGTATCAGGGAACCAGGAAGATCACGTTTCTTTTGGAACAATTGCAGCCCGAAAAGCAAGAGAAATAATACGAAATACGGAAGCGGTCATCGCCATTCAACTCTTAGCAGCATGCCAAGCGTATGAATTTAGAAAACCAATTAAACCGTCCCCAGTATTTCAAGCAGTATACAAACTGGTTCGATCAGTGAGTCCAGCAATAACTGAAGACCGGGCGTTTTATAAAGACATCGAGCAAGTTGTGCCGCTAGTCAAGCAATACCGCGTACTCGCTGAAGCAGAAAAAATTATAGGAAAGTTATTATGAACACTATGTTATTAACCATCTTAATAGGATTTCTTTATGGAACGTATGACTTGTTTATCAAACTCAGCGCTGGCAAAATCCAGCCAGCGCTGGGTTCCCTGCTCTGCCAAATATTCTCCGCGTGCTTTGCCGGAATCATATT
>Ga0209210_1002903_pt1 | contig 12052 bp, 4 predicted proteins | sample RifGroA1_FD_183991 | JGI IMG/M metagenome (GOLD analysis project Ga0209210, IMG submission 183991) | Contaminated groundwater microbial communities from Rifle, Colorado, USA - Rifle Groundwater A1 (SPAdes) (version 2) | ecosystem: Environmental > Aquatic > Deep subsurface > Groundwater >...
GGTGTGGTGGATGGCGGTGGTGTTTTTGGTGCACCCTACATCGGTGCAGGCAGTGGCTTTTATAGCTGCCAGGGGAGAGATGTTGTACACATTGTTGTTGTTGGGATCATTGGTGGAGTTTGGGGAATCTATAAAAACTCAAAATTCAAAACTCAAAATTCAAAACATAAAACTTAAAAAGATTTGGCAATTGCTGATTGGGACTAGAAGAGGGAAGTTAAGTTTGTCAATTGGTTTGTTTGTGCTGGCACTGTTGTCGAAGGACACGGCGATTGCCGGAGCAGGACTTTATCCTTTGGTGTGGTGGGCCGTGAATGGGTGGGAGATCGAGCTATTGAGATTAAAGAAACTGCTAGTGGCGACGAAGGAACAAGTAATAACTTGGTTGGTAGTTTGCGCAATGGCGATGGTTTACCTGGGGTTACGATTGACGGTGTTGGCATTCTCGGGAACGACGCATTTGCCGGAAATTTACTTAAATAGTGTTTGGGTGAGGTTGTTTACTTTTGCGCGGATTTTTTGGGAGTATCTCGAGTTATTTTTCTGGCCGACGAGGCTTTATTTTGAGCGCATGAGCGAGATTTTGGCCGGGCCGTCGGTGTGGCTTTTGGGGATTGTGATACTGGTGATAGCGTTGTTTTGGGGTGGTTTGGTGGAGAGGCGAAAGTATGGGAGCGGTTTCCTGTGGGCCGGTTTGTGGTGGTTGGTGATAAGCCTGGTGCCGATTTCGGGAGTGATTGTGACCAATGGGCTGTGGTTTGACCATTGGTTATATATGCCGATGGTGGGAATCATGTTGATAGTTTATGGCTTAGGGCAGATAGCTTATAGAAAGTTATTGATTAAGAAAATTGATGAAAAAGTGTTGGTTGTGATGATGGGGTTGATTGGTTTTGGACTGTCGGTGAAGACAGTGAACCAGATTGGGGTATGGAAAGATAATGTGAGCGTGTTTAGTTACAACATTGAGCAGTCGCCCACCGCCCGGCTTTACAACAATTTGGGGCTTGAGTATATAAGACAAGGAGAGTTGGACAAAGCAAAAAAGGCTTTGGATGAGGCGGAAAGAATGGACCCAGGGCTAGTGCAGGTTTACTTTAACCGGGGATTGTTGGCCGAGAAGCGAGGCGATTTGCAGGGCATTGAGGCGGGGTTTTTGAAGGCTTTGGAGTTGAGGCCGGATTATTATTTGGCGCGGCAGCAGTTGATAAAACAGTACGCTATATATGGTGTCTATGATAAAGCCCTGGAGCATACCGAGGTATTGATCGGGCAGGTGCCGGATAATTGGCGGTTACGGGTGATGAAGGGGAGGGTCGAGTGGTTGGCGGGCAAACATGGGCGGGCAGAGGAAGACTTTGCAATGGGGGTGGAGATGGCGGGGGATAAAATTGAGGCCGAGGCGACGGTGGAGACGATTAGAGGGGGAGGTTTAAGAGTGGAGCAGGGGTGGGGGTTGTGGTAAGACCAGATCGTAGAGGGTAGATAGTAGATGGTAGAAGATCATTGGTTGAAGGTGGAGAGGAGGTGGCGGCAGTATTCGTATTGGGCAAATTCACCCTGATTTCCGGCCAAGAGAGCGTTGCAGTTGCCGATCTCTTGCTCGAGGAGTTTTGATTGGGTTTCCAAAGTTTGGGTGCGCTTGAGTTGCTGCTTGGTGGATTGGTAGTAGAGGTAAAAAAGGGTGGTGATGGCGGCTAGGGCAAGAAGTAAGAGGAGGATGAGTCTGGTTTTGAAGGAGAGGCGAGGTTTGTGTTGGGCTTTGAGGACTTTGGACTCGTTGATGATCATCCGGTTTATTGTAGCAGAATCGCAGATCATTGGTGATTGAAATTGGTGTAGTGAAGTGGTAACATACCCCTTGCAGAAATACATTTGCTTTATGCTAAAGATTACTCGACAAAGAAACCTGAAAGTTAACGTTTACCGCGTGGTTGTCTTGTCTTCGTGAGTGGCTCTTTGGCAGAACGCGAGTTTCTGCAGAGCACATTTTAAACTTCTAAGTTTTGCTTCTTTCTTCGTATTAGAGCGAAGAAATTTCATTTATCCCGAGTCTGGGGGAGAAACAGACACAGTCAGATCCTGAGACACTTCGACATGCTCAGCGCATAGTATGTCCAGGATGACAAAATGGTTGGACCCGCCTTCGCCAAGGCTACGGTGGGCAGGCAGGAGAGGCGGGCCTGTAGCTCAGTTGGCTAGAGCGCTGCATTTGCAATGCAGAGGTCAAGGGTTCGACTCCCTTCAGGTCCACCACGGCAGGGTCGGTTCCCTCCTTCGCTAAAGCTACGGAGGACACGGCGATCTCGACACGGTCCACCACGTAAAGCGAGCGGGGCTCGCCACGTGGTAAACCGGGCGATCAAAGATTGGCAAAAGCCCAAGAGGCTTTTGCGAGTCTTTGACCAAGTCAAACTTGGCAAGCTCGATAGCAGGTTTTGATCGGAGAATTGAACAATCTCCTCAATAAGAAACCTGAACAGTACTTTGAATTTGCGATTGGTTTTCTCCTGCTGTCGCAGGAGAGTTCCTTTCCACCTGCGTTTCGCGATTTTGCGCAGACTGCCTATTGCTCGTTTCGCAAATCGGAAACTACGGTGGATGCGTCGCAAGGCAAAGCCTTGCTCCTTAACAAGTGAAGAGAAAGAATGTTGACCCGCCAAACTTTTTTGATCACTGACTCGACCATTAGTTGAGTTCGTGTCAGAAAACTTAAGGCGGGCAAGCCCTCCTAACTTTCCATGCGAAAGCTTGGAAATTTGGGTGGGCAAGTAGGTCTTATCAGAAGAGTCATAATTTTTTTTAAAATTGCTACTTTATACTAAAGCAATCGGTGGATGCCTAGGTATTGCGTGCCGATGAAGGACGTACAAGGCCACGATAGTCGTCGGGGAGCTGCCAAGAAGCTTCGATCCGGCGGTGTCCGAATGGAGAAATCCCGGCCGTGGAAACACGGCTGACCGAGTCTGACTCGGGGGGAACCTGGGGAACTGAAATATCTAAGTACCCAGAGGAAAAGAAAACGTAAGTGATTCCCTTAGTAAGCGATGAGCGAAAAGGGAAGAGCCCAAACCCCTTGCTTTTTGTTTTTCAGAAAACAAAAAGAAATTCGAAATACGAAGCACGAAGTTCGAAACAAATTCGAAGATCTAAGTGTTTAAGATTTAAAACATTAAAGGTTTAGAGATTGTTTAGGATTTCGGATTTCGATATTAGGATTTAGTTTTTATCTGGAAGATAAGAAGCAGGGGGTGTTGTAGGACTCCAATGTGATAGTCAAATTGGTAGAAGAAGGCCCTGGAATGGGTCGCCAGAGAGCGTGAAAGCCGCGTAATCGAAATCAAGTTGGCGTCTAGGAGTATCCTGAGTAGCTTGGGAGACGGCAAACTCCCGAGTGAACCCGCCCTGACCACAGGGCAAGGCTAAACACACGCAGTGACCGATAGTGAACTAGTACCGTGAGGGAAAGGTGAAAAGAAGGGTGAGACACCCTGTGAAATAGTACCTGAAACCGTTTGCTAACAATCAGACAGAGTCCCGCTCAGCGGGATGATGTCGTGCCTATTGAAGAATGAACCGGCGAGTTAAGGTGATTTGCAAGCTTAAGCCATTGCTATGGCGGAGGCGGAGTGAAAGCGAGCCTGAATAGGGCGATTAGTAAATCATTTTAGACCCGAAACTGGACGATCTACCCATGGTCAGGGTGAAGACGCAGTAAAATGCGTCGGAAGCCCGCACCGGTGTATGTTGCAAGATGCTCGGATGAACTGTGGGTCGCGGTAAAATGCCAATCGAGTCCAGAGATAGCTGGCTCTCTCCGAAATATATTTAGGTATAGGCTTATGTAGGAGCCTATCTTAAAGCCTCCTTTCTGCTGCAAAAGCGTATGATTTGGTCGAAAAGCTATAAGCTTCCTTTGAAGTAGTTTTCACTACTACTTCAGTCAGCTTCGAACTTTTCGCTTCAAACCTACACTTTTTCGCAAGGAAACTAGGTTTTGAGATAGGCTCCAGGAAACTTCCAGGGGTAGAGCACTGGAAAGGTGTTTAGCGGGAAACCGCTGGCACTTTACCAAACTTCGAATACTGGAAGTGAATTCATGGGACTCAGTACGCCGGGGCTAAGCTCGGCGGGCGAGAGGGAAACATCCCAGACCCTCGTCTAAGGTCTCTAATTCTTGATTAAGTGGGAAAGGAAGTCATTTTCCTCAGACACCTAGGAGGTCGGCTTAGAAGCAGCCATCCTTGAAAGAAAGCGTAACAGCTCACTAGCCGAGGGGAGTGGCGTCGAAAATTTAACGAGGCTAAAATCAAGAACCGAAGACAGGGACTCGTCGAGTTTAACTCGACGGGTGGTAGGAGAGCGTTGTCTGGGCGGTGAAGGCGTGTTGTGAAGCACGTTGGAGCGCAGACAAGTGTGAATGCCGGTATGAGTAGCGAAAGTGGGGTGAGAATCCCCATCACCGTAAGTCCAAGGTTTCCACCGCAACGTTCGTCGACGGTGGGTTAGGCGGTCCTAAGGCGAGGCCAATGGGCGTAGTCGATGGACAACTGGTTGATATTCCAGTCCTTGGTACAGTTTGTTTGAGTTGGGGCGGGACGAAGTTGGCTAACTCGGGCGGTGCGTTGAAGATGCACACGTTTAAGCTGTTAGCCAGATTTCCCAGGAAAATCCGGGAAGTCGTTAAAGCGAGCCGCGAATAAAAGGCGAGGGTAATACTGAGCCAATTCGGGTAACGTCAGCTTCCAAGAAAAACGTCGCAGCGAACCCGTCTAACGGGTCCAGAAACTGTATCAATCCGTACCAATAACCGACACAGGTGGACGAGTCGAGTAGACTCAGGTGAGCGAGAGAACCTTCCTTAAGGAATTCGGCAAATTAGCTGGGCGTACGTTCGCAATAAGCCCAACCCGTCCTACGCACTTTGCTCCGCAAGTGCTTCGGAGCGGCAAGCCTCTTGTTATTGGGGGCGAAGCCATTCCGTAGCTGTTTACGAAGTAAAGAGCGTAGGATGGGTCGCAGATAAAGATTATGGAGGGACTGTTTACCAAAAACACAGGTCTGTGCAAACTCGAAAGAGGAAGTATACGGGCTGAGGCCTGCCCAGTGCCGGAAGGTTAATTGCGAGGGTGGTCGCCGCAAGGTGATTGCCTTCAATCGAAGCCCCGGTGAACGGCAGCAGTAACTATAAATAATTGTAGTTATAAAAGTTAGCTATATGCTGGAACATCTTGACAGGTCAGTCGTACTGCTGGTTTACTTACCAGGAGTGACAATCGACTGAATAGAGACAATCAGCAGGAAAGGCTAACGACATGAAGGTAATTACGCAGATCCCAGTGCATGTGGCTTGGTATGTATCCGGTTTTGTGGATGGCGAGGGGAGTTTTAATATTTCCCTTCGTAAGAAATCCGATTACAAAACTGGGTGGCAGCCGGTATTGAGTTTTAATGTGTCGCAGAGAGAAAGAACAATTCTTGCTTTGATGAAACAACACTTTGGTGTTGGAATTATCAAGCAGCGGAAAGATGGTCTTTACTCTTACGATGTTGCAAACCCAAACGCACTGAATGAAGTAATTATTCCTTTCTTTACAAGGTATGGGTTTTTGTCTCAAACCAAGAAGAAGAACTTTTCTCTGTTTAAAAAAGCGGTTGGTCTTATGGCCAATAAGAAACATTTAACCAAAGACGGTTTAGATGAGCTTTTGGAGATAAGGGAAAAGATAAATATTGGAGCAGGCAGAACCAGAAAATACACGAAGAAGGACGTGTTGTTAGAATCCTCAGAGACTATACGCTAACTTCCTTATTTGGATAGATAAGGAAATGATATAGTCCGACCTGCATGGAAACATGTAGACCGTGTTAGAAATAACATAGCGCATTAAGCATTTAAGCTTGATGTAGTAACATAAGTGAACTGTTCTATGGTAGCGAAGTTCCTTGTCGCTTAATTGGCGACGCGCACGAAAGGTGTAACCACTCCATAACTGTCTTGAGGAGGGACTCGGCGAAATTGAAATGGCTGTGAAGATGCGGCCTACTGGCAGCAGGACAAAAAGACCCCGTGAAGCTTTACTATAGCTTGACACTGATTTTTCAAATGGAATTGTTTAGGATAGGCGGGAGTACCGGTTTTTAATCGGCGCAACAGTGAAATACCGCTCGTTTTGTTTGGGGAATCTAACTTAAAGTATCTGGAAACGATACTAAGGACACTGTTTGGTGGGTAGTTTATCTGGGGAGGATGCTTGCTAAAGAGTACCGCAAGCGTACAAAGGTACCCTTGGCTCGGATGGAAATCGAGCTATAAGCGCAATGGTATAAGGGTGCTTGACTGTGAGGCATACAAGCCAAGCAGGTGGGAAACCAGGTCATAGTGATCCTCGTGCACTTTGTGGAAGGTGCCGGGCTTAACGAATAAAAGCTACTCCGGGGATAACAGAGTAGTCGCGCCTAAGCGTCCCTAGCGTCGGCGCGGTTCGCTACCTCGACATATTGGGGTCCTCCGGTGGTGACATCGGAGTGCTGTTCATATCATTGCCCACGAAAAAGATGATATGAAAAATACCAACTCATAACGGTGGAGCCCTAATTGATTTTCGGTTTATATTCGGTATAAACTGGAGACAATGGGTAATACCGTGGGAAGTTTTTCGGAAAAACAACAGTCACTAGTGCTGGGGTGATTATTGGGAGATGGATATATGCGTTGCAAAAGTAACGCTCATCTTCAGGTGACCCATAGCATTAGACAGAAGCTGTATGTTGATTGGAAGTATCAACTGCTAGAGGATTTTGTATTAACTCCTCCAAAACCATATAAAGGCAATGGTGAGAGAATCGGTTATCGGTTTTTCACCAGGAGTCTACCGGTCTTTACCGAGTTCTATGATGATTTTTATACTTTTGGTAAAAAGAGGGTGCCAAGGAATTTACGATTAAATCCGATATCTTTGGCTGTATGGTTTATGGATGATGGATCAAAAAGCAGACGTAGTTGTTACTTAAATACACAACTTTTCAGATGAGGACCGTTCGTATTTGGTTGAAGTTTTAAGGCGGGATTTTGGATTAATTCCGGCTTCTGACAAAGATAAACAATACAGACGGCTTAGATTTTCTGTAGATGATACAAAGAGACTGGTGGGGATAATTTCTCCGCATGTTATTGACTCGATGTATTATAAGTTTCCGATATAACCCCGTATCGACTGATCCCCGACCTCATGTCGGGGTGAGATGGGTGATTTGAATGTAAATTCAATATATGTCACTTATCACACGTTGGCTTCTTTTATTGACTGTAGAAGAAGAAGGTATAGTCAGACTAATACGAAAAGTATTTAGAAATTTGCGATGTCGGCTCAGCGCATCCTGGGGCTGAAGAAGGTCCCAAGGGTCAGTCTGTTCGCCTGTTAAAGCGCTACGCGAGCTGGGTTCAGACCGTCGTAAGACAGGTCGGCCTCTATCCGCTGCCAGCGTGGGAATTTTGAGGGAATTCGTCTCTAGTACGAGAGGACCGAGATGAGGAAGTCCCTAGTGTGCCAGTTGTTACCGTCAGGTGCATTGCTGGGTAGCTACACTTCCAACGGATAATCGCTGAAAGCATCTAAGCGAGAAGCCGCACCCAAGATGAGAATTCCATGCTGCGTTCCGCAGAGAAATTCGAAGCACAAGTTAAATTCGAAATACGAATCTCGAAGCACGAAACAAATTCAAAATCATAATGTTTTAAATTTTAAACATTAAGAAATTAGATATTGTTTCGGAATCAGGATTTGAGATTTCGAGCTTCGTTGTTTGGATTTCTGCGCGGAGCGCAGCGAGAGATCCCTGGGAGACTACCAGGTAATAGGCTGAAGGTGTACGCACGGTAACGTGTTTAGCCGATCAGTCCTAATAGATCGAATAAAGTAGTAGACTCTTTTGATTAGATCACCAACACGTCTTAAGGCCTTTGGCCTTGAGGCAACTTTCTCTTCACTTTTTAGGGAGCAGATTTAGATCGTAGATCCTAGATGGTAGATCGTAGAAAAGACAAACCAGGCGAGGGCTTGGTTTTTTTGTGCGATGTGTGAAAGACGCAATTAACTAATTGATTGCTTACTTGGAGATTAGAGGAGGGATGTTGAGGATGCCGGTGGGGTTTATTTGGGGGGGGTGAGGGCGGGGAAGGACAAGGCTTTGGTAAAGTTGAAGGGTGGACGAGAGGAAGTGGGCGCGATTGCCAAGGGCAGGGGAGAGTTGGTTTTAGATCGAGAGGATGTTGAAGAAGGCGTCGAGGATGCCGGCCGGTTGGTCGGTGACGATCTCGCCGGTATCGGCAGAGATGAGGATGTTTTTGTCGATCCTGACCGGAATAAAACCAAAGAGACGTTTGGCTTTGCCACCTTTTACCTTGTAGGCGACTTCTCCCTCAGAAGTAGTGACGAGCTCGACCTCGGACTCGCCTGGTTCTGGTGTGGAGCCTGGCTCGAGGCTGGCAGAGGCGGTTCCAGGTGGGGCGGCGGCGACGGTATCAAGTACCCCACGCCGGAGCATGTTGGCGATGGCGGCGTCGGGGAGAACGGTAACGGTCTTGATGCCAGAGGGGGTGGTGATGGTCAACTCGTTGGTGTCGGAATTAACTGAGAGGGGGTAGTTGGTTTTGGCGGTAAAGCGAGAATCCTCGAGGACGAAACCATTGGAGCCGGTTTTGACCTTGATTTTGAATTCATCACCTTTGTTTTTGGTTTCGATTTGAATTTCGTTTGTGACTTGCCCGTCGTCTTCTTCGTGTTCTTCGACTTGAATCTCTTGTTGGTTGCCAAGCTGGGATTTGCTTTTGATGATGGTTGCCTTGCCTTGGTTTTTGACCTCGACCTGGCGGCTGTTCTTGATGGTCTTGCCATTACTTTGGATGTTGATGGACCTGATCTCGAGTTTTTCTGGTACTACTTGGGGTTTGTCGTCTTCTGGCTCGACTGCTAGTTCTTGGCTGTCTTCAGGTTCGTCTGCCTGGTGGTCGTCGGTGTTGGTGGTGGGGAGGTCTTGGATCATGAGGGCGTTGTCTTGGTCACCCAGGATAAAACCGAAACCACGAGCGGGGTCGGTGGCCAGGGTGAGGGCGAAGGCGATGGAGAGAGAGGCAATTAGTAATGAGTGTTGGGGTTTGATGGTCTGTTGTTGCATAGTAGTTCTAGTTAACAGGATTTGTGGTTTGATTGCAAGGAGTACTAAAAAACCCCGCTTGAGGCGGGGTGCTTTAGTCTGGTCATGACCTATTTTCGCATAGAGTTGCCCCTACACTATCGTCAGCGCTGATATGTTTCACGACTCTGTTCGGAATGGGAAGAGGTGGGACCACATCGCTCTGATGACCAGGCTTGTATTATAACATGCAGATAGGAAAATTCCAGAGGTTTGGAAAAAGTAACGACTGAAAATGCTTACTGGCTGGCACGGTAGCGGCCAAGGTGAAAGGCGCAATTTTCGGGTTTTTCCTTCGTCTGGTAGACATAGGCATAATCGAGGACGCCGTTTTCTGAGGTGAGGGTCTTTAACTTAGTTTGGTCCATAAAGTTGGCGTTGGTAGCATAAAGTCCGCGTTTGCCCGCTTCGGCTGCCAAGCAGGAGAAGACGTCGAAGTTGATGTCGCGGGCCCAAACCGCACCGACAGATTGGGTGTGTTGGAAGCCGCTGGCCTCAAGATCGCCGAGTACGGTGGTGTGTTGGTAGGTGGTGGGGTCGAGCTGATTGTAGAAGGCATAGTAGATGATGGGGTCGGGGAAGAAGGGGATGATGTTGATGACGGTGTCTTGATTGGCCTGCTGCCCTAGGTAAGTCATCAGTCCCGGGGCGAAGGACTGGTGGGCAAAGTCGGTTTTGAAGGAGTGGGTGGTGTAGAAATAAGCGAGGAAAGTAGTCGCTTCAGCGGCGAGGATGAGCAGGAGCAGAGGCAGAATAAAGCGATGGAGGGGTTTCTTGACGAGGGTGTAGAGAGTGTCGAGGCCAAGGATGACGGTGACTAAAAGAAAGGGGTAAAGGGCAGAGTAGCGGACTTTTTGGGGGTCGCTAGTCAGGAGGCCGGGGATGATGCTTACCAGGACGCCGCTTACGATAAGGAAGCGAAGGTGCTTGTGCCGACCAAATTTATGGAGAAGTAGGGCGGCCAGGCCGAGGATAAACAAGGGGTAGAGGATTTGGTAGAACTGGCCAAAACCTGTGACGTTGTAGAAAGCTTCGGAGCCGCCGGTTGTGGCTAAAAATTGGGGAGAGAGGGTGGCAAAGAAACGGGCGGTGAGGTCGCGGGCGATAACTGTCGCCTTGTTGTGGAGGCCGTAACAGATGAGTTTGGGGAAGCGGGTAGTGCAGAAGGTGCGAGTCTCGATGACTTCCATGGGGATTCCCGGAGAGTAGATTAGGCCAATTTGTTTGAAGCGGGTGGTGGTCGATCCAGGGAAAAGGAGGGTGATGGGGGCAATGATGAGCACAAAAGTGATGGTGGCCAGGGCTGCTGTTTTGGGAAGAATGAGTTTGTGGCGCAGGAAATAAAGGAGCCAGACTATAAGCACTGCTAGGGTGATGGGGCGGTAGGCAACGTAGGTATACCAAGTCAGACCAAAGAGGGTACTGGTGGCGATGGGCCAGAACCAGTGTTTGTTTTTGGTAGAGCGGATAAGAGTGGCCAGGCCGGCGGTGAAGAATAGGAGGGCTAAGTTGGATTCCAAACCAAAGCGGCTGAGGATAAAGGTCCAGGGAGCAGTAGCGGTGATGACGCTGCCTACTAGGCTAAGTTTTGCCGAGAATTTGAGCTCTCTGAGGAGGAAATAGACGATTGCGATGAGGAGGGTGCCGGCAAGAATCGAAGGGTAACGGATGGAAGTTTCGGTAAGACCCATGAGTTTGACAAAAGGCAGGAGGGCGTAACCGTATACGGGGAGTTTGTTGTCGCCAAAGGCTTTGAAAACAAGGGGCCAGGTTGCGCCGTGTTCGTCGTGGCCGGTTTCAAGGAGAGAGTAGGCAATGTAGCCGAAGCTGGTTTCATCAACCAGAGCGCCTTTGGGAGCGGTGCCTTGGAGGTAGAGGCGGATAGCTAGGCCCAGTAGAAGGATGGCGATTAAGAGGTAAAAGTGGACGCGTTGGGTCATGGATTTAGTATATCTTAATTAGTGTATAGCTTATGGCCAATAGTGAATAGTTGATGGGGATTGGTCTTTTTATTTCGCTTTTTAATGTCCTATATACCATGGGCTATGTGCTCTAAGCCATAGGCCGATGGGCTTGTATCCCAGGCTAATTTGGGGTAAAATCCGGCTACTCACTTGAAAGGAGACTAATGAAATATGCCAAGCAAAAAGGAATCTAAGAAAGGTGGACGAGGCGTTGTGGATAAAAAGACCGCAACACTGAAAACTGAAAAGACCGGAAAAACTGAAAAGAAAGCAGAGGCACTGAAGGCAAAGGTTAAGGTAAAAGACGAGAAGAAAGAGAAAAAGGCAGCAACGCTGAAGACTGAAGTTTCTCAAGAAGCGGAAAAGAAGTCTGAAAAAGTCGAAAAGAAAAAAGAAGTTAAGCCAAAAATAACCTTTAAGGGTACGCCAAAGACCATGGAAGAACTGTTGGCGGCGACGGGTTATACCCTGAAAGCCCCCAAGAGAGGGGATGTGGTCGAGGGTTTGATAACTGAGATCAACAAACGGATGGTATTGATTGATATAGGGGCCAAGACCGAAGGGATGGTGGTTGATAAGGAGTACGACGCCACCAAAGACTTGATCGAGGGCCTAACGGTGGGTGATGAAGTCAGCGTTTATGTAATTTCCCCGGAAAACGACCGTGGCCAGATTTTGCTGTCACTTAAGCGGGCGGCTGTAGACCGCAAATGGGAACAGATGGCTGAGTATTTGGGGACTGGAAAAGTGGCTGATGTGGAAGGGTTGGAAGTTAACCGCGGGGGTTTGATCGTGCAGACCGAGGGAATGCGCGGATTTGTGCCCTCGAGCCAGTTTGGCAAGGTCTACCTTGGCAAAATGGATGAGCTTGTAGGTAGGCGATTTAAGGTCAA
>Ga0209210_1002904_pt1 | contig 12049 bp, 16 predicted proteins | sample RifGroA1_FD_183991 | JGI IMG/M metagenome (GOLD analysis project Ga0209210, IMG submission 183991) | Contaminated groundwater microbial communities from Rifle, Colorado, USA - Rifle Groundwater A1 (SPAdes) (version 2) | ecosystem: Environmental > Aquatic > Deep subsurface > Groundwater >...
TATAATATGCCCGCCCCAAACCAAAAATGGCTGACCAGGTTGATGAGATAAAACAAAAGGTAGATATTGTTTCTCTTATCGGAGAACATATCGAGCTTAAGAAAGCCGGAAGAAACTACAGGGCTCTTTGTCCGTTCCACTCCGAAAAAACCCCGTCTTTTATGGTTTCGCCTGAACTTCAAATGTACAAGTGTTTTGGGTGCGGAGAGGGTGGCGACGTCTTTACATTTCTTGAGAAATATGAGGGTATGGAATTCAGAGAAGCTCTTAAATTTTTGGCCGATAAAACGGGTATAAAGTTGGTTTCCTTCCGGCCCGGGGAGGAAAGCCAGAAAGAAAGGTTATATGAACTTCACAGCCTTGCTTCGAAATTTTATAGTTATGTTCTACTTGCGCATCGGGCGGGGAAGGCAGCCTTAAAGTATCTAACGGATGAAAGAGATTTGGACCTGGAAACAATTAAATTTTTTCAGATCGGTTTTTCTCCAAATGTTCCCGGTGTAATTAGTAAATTTTTGGTTGATAAAAAGCATTTTAATTTAAAAGAACTTGCGGAGTCAGGAATTGGAATTATAAAAGGCGAGCGGGTTTTTGATAAATTTGGGGGAAGAATAATTTTTCCGCTTTTTGACCACAGAGGAAATATTGCCGGTTTTGCCGGAAGGATTCTTCCTGAAGGTTCTAAGGAGTTGGCGAAATATATAAACTCACCCGAGACGCCTATTTATCACAAATCGAGGCTTCTTTTTGGTCTGAATTTTGCCAAAGAGGAGATAAAAAGACAGGGTGCGGCAATTATCGTTGAAGGAGAAGTCGATATGATTTCTTCATATCAAAGAGACGTAAAAAACGTCGTTGCAATTAAGGGTTCTGCCTTAACCGAGGATCAGGTAAAACTTCTTTCCCGCTTTACCAAGAAAATAATTTTGGCTTTAGACTCCGATTTTGCCGGAGATGTTGCTGCGAGACGCGGGATTGTTATTGCCCAAAAAGAAGGACTGGAAATTACAGTTGCGAAAATGGGTGAATTTAAAGACCCAGACGATGCAGTCCGCAAAAATCCCCAATTTTTCAAAAAAGCCATTGTTGAGGCAGTTGGTGTTTGGGACTTTATAATTGACTCCATCTTTTCGCGGGGGGATATAAAAACGGGAGAAGAAAAAGCCAAGCTAAGCCGCGAAATTGTGCCTGTTTTGGCGTCAATTCCCGATAGAATAGTACAAGCTCATTATATTGAGCAAGTAGCCAAGCGTTTGGGTGTGCCGGAGGAGGCTGTTAACCAAGAAGTTGAGGAGCATCTTAGTCAAAAGAAAGAACAAGAACCGAATTTGGCCATAAACACTAAGGAAAAGGTAAGCCTTGAAACAAAGAAAACAAGAAGGCAGCTTTTGGAAGAAAGACTTCTTTCTTTGGCTTTCCAATCGGAGCCTTCGGTTCTTGAAAGCGCCAAAATTAAACGTTTAATGGCAACTTCCCTTCCCAAGAGAATTTATGATGAGTACTTGGAATTTGCAAAAAATAATCGGGAATTTAGCCCCTCTGCCTTTGCCTCGCAACTTCCCAAGGAGCTGCTTTCCGGTTTTGCCGAGATGGTACTTAAGGAGACGCAGGATTTTATCGACAGGCCGGATTTATTCAAAAGAGAAATAGAATTTGTTGTAAGTGAACTTGAGGTAGTGGATATGAGACATAAACTGGAAGTAATCGGCGCAAAAATCAGGGAATTTGAGTCAAGTGAAGAAGGCGATAAACTTAAAGATGCCCAAGAGAAGTTTAGCGAACTAACCAGAAAATTGGCCAAGTTTGAAGAGGAGCCCCAAGAAGGTATAATCTTTGGTAAGGCAAAATCATGAGGAAACCGGTACAGGATTTAATTAAAAAAGGCAGAGACCAGGGGTTTTTGACCCAAGAGGATATATTGGAGGTGTTTTCTGATGCCGAAAATAGGATTTCCGAACTCGATGACCTTTATGAAAAACTTTTGGCCGAAAACATTGACGTTTTTGAATCTGTAACTCCGGAGGAGATAGACTCTGATGAGAAGGTCCAAGAGAAGTTGGACCGCGAAATAGAAATTCTTTCAAAGCTTGAAGGGGTGGAATCTACCGACCCGGTCAGGCAATATCTGCGCGAAATAGGCCGCGTGCCTCTTTTGGATGCCGAAGAAGAAGTAGAGCTTGCCAAGCGCTACGAAAAAGCCGACAAAAAGGCAAAGGACAAATTAACCGAAAGCAACCTCCGTTTGGTAGTTTCAATTGCCAAAAAATATATCGGCCGCGGGCTTTCGCTTCTTGACCTTATTCAGGAGGGAAATCAGGGGCTCATTCGTGCCGTTGAAAAATACGACTGGAGAAAAGGATTTAAATTTTCAACCTACGCTACTTGGTGGATTCGACAGGCAATTACCCGCGCAATTGCGGACCAGGCTCGTACCATAAGAATTCCTGTTCATATGGTCGAGACGATTAACAAGCTTTATCGAACCAGCCGTCGGTTAATGCAAGAGCTGGGACGTGAGCCAACCCCGGAGGAAATCGGAGAAGAGTTGGAGTTGGAACCCGACAGGGTAAGAGAAATATTTAAGATTGCCCAAGAAGTTACGTCTCTTGAGGCCCCGGTCGGGGAAGACCAGGAAAGTTTCTTGGGGGATTTTATTCCCGATGAGTCCCAACTTTCTCCGGTTGACCAGGCCTCAAAGCAGCTTTTGAAAGACCATTTGGAGGAAGTTTTATCAACTCTTTCCGACCGCGAGGCCAGAGTTTTAAAACTCAGATTCGGTCTTGAGGGTAATAAACAAATGACCCTGGAAGAGGTCGGACGCGTTTTCGGAGTAACCAGAGAAAGAATCAGGCAGATTGAGGCCAAAGCGCTGCGTAAACTAAAACACCCCTCAAGGCGCAAAAAACTTCAGGATTACTTAGAGTAAGCTTACACGGGGTTAAAAAGAAGAAGCGTCGGAGTTTATTTGATTAAGTTCGCTATCAATCCCATCTAGGTCAGTTGTGTCAAGATCCTCGCTTGTACTATCCAAGTCGCTCGTATCTTGTATAACGGGGGGCGCTTCAGTAGTCGGCTGGCTAGTTTCTTGTGGGGCATTTTTATTTGACACAAACCAAAATCCAAGGCCGATTAAGGCAGCTATTATAATTAGTATCAAAACTTTAATTTTAGTCATTGGGAGCTTGCGAATGTATCGCCACAATTAGATTTTTAATTGAAGTTCGATAATTTTTCAAAGCAGTCTTAACCGCCTGCATATTTGTCCTAAATTGGGTAAGTGTGCCTTTGGGGTCATCGCCCGTACAAGTAAAGCCATCAGCATCTGTTTGAGCCTTGGTCAAGGCTTCTTGGACCAGAGCTTTTTTGGTTTCAATGTCGGCCACTAAAGCATCGTAGTTAGCAACACTTCTTCCGCTGGGAAGAACTTTGTTTGTGTAATATTCCTTAACTCGATTGACAATTTTATTAAACTTTTCCAGCATGTTATTTACCGTTCTTACCAAGCCGGCAACCCTGTTTTTTATGGATTTCTCTTTGGCTTGACAGTAGCGGAGTTTATTTTCAGTTAAACGACGGACAAGGCCAATTTTTCGGGGGAGCATGGTGGGTCTTTCGGTCGATTTGTCATCATTGGACCTATCAGTAGATCTATCGGTGGCAAGAGTGTAAGAAGGAAGAAGAAACAAAAAAGCGAAGGTGGCCAAAGCAATCTTTGCTTTCATATTATGTCAAAATATCAAAACCCCAAGGTCTTGTCAAGCGAACTTAAACGACGGGGGTATACAATCCTCGATGCTTAAGTGATACAATACGCTATTATGAATTATTTTAATCGGGACAATAGATCTGGGGGAAACAGAAATTTTGGCAGACGGAGCTTTGGAGATCGGGGCGATAGAGAAATGCATCGTGCAATCTGCAGTAATTGTGGAAAGGAATGCCAAGTACCTTTTAAGCCAACCGGGAGTAAACCCGTTTTCTGCAGCGAGTGTTTTGAGAAAATGGGACCAAGGAGACAGGATTCGGGAAGGCCGGAAAGGTCTGATTTTAAAGCGCAAGCACCAAGCTTTGATCAAAATAAGGCTCAATTTGACGCTCTGAACGCCAAACTTGAAAGAATATTGGGACTCTTGGAACCTAAAGTTGTTGAAACCGTTGTTGAGGAAAAAGCTCCAAAAACCAAAAAAGTTAAGAATCCTTAATTAAACTCCATGTGGCATACTCCTCCGGACTTAGACTAAGCTTTTTTGATGATTTTCTGGCATATGATCTTTCAAAATGGGGGACCAAGACATCCCTTTCGTAAGACTTAATAATTACCGGGTGAATATAAAACTTTCTGCATACGCTTTTTGTGTTACCCAAGTGAGTTGAGACTACCGCAACAACTTCAGAAATGTTATTTTTGAGTTCACTCTCATCCTTTGCGTTTCCTCTTTTGTAAAATGAATCTCCAGCTATAACGCTTCCGCCCCAAGTTCGGAAATCTTTGGCCGAAAAGTCCGCCCCGGTATGGGTTTGCAAATAACTGTTGACATCGGCCGAGTCGACAACTTGTCTTTCGTCATTTTCATCTAAATACTGGAACAGTTCATATCCAGGAAGGTCAAGGCAGGCTTTTACAGCTTTAGCAACTCTTGGATTCGTCACATCAAGCTCGTGGAAAACCCCGCTTTTTCCTTCAAAGCTAAATGTCAGAGTGTTGCCCTTTACTTTTATGTGTTTTTCGCGCATGGTTGTAAGTCCATACGACTGATTTTCCTCGGCATACTCTTTGTTTCCTACCCGAATAAAAGTATGTTCCAAAAGCCAAACTACTGTTGCAACAACACGGTCTTTAGTTAGCGTTTGTTCATTCATATGGGCACTTACCGCCTTCCGAAGTGCAGGGAGCCTTTCCCCAAACGTTATCATTTGGTCAAACTTATGCTCTTGGTTGCGTTTAATCCATTCGGGGTGATAGATATATTGTTTTTTCCCCCGGGCGTCCATCCCAATTGCCTGAACATAGTCCATTGGATCAGCGCTAATTACAACATCGTGCCACGCAGGAGGAATTACCAGTCCCATTACCCGGACCCTTGCGCTTTTGGAAACGCGTTTCCCTTTTTCATTGATAAAGCCAAAACTCTTACCCTTCTTTATACGGCGCCACGGAAGTTCTGTATCTTTACGGTAATGAATTTGCGACACCATTACAGTGTAGTTCAGATTTGTTTTAGAGAGAAGAGATAGGTACTCCTGCTCCGAGTTCCTAGTTTCGCTCTGACCACTGCTTTATCCCGTGTTCTCAAGGCTCTATAGTCCTGAGTAAGACCGAAGGATTTCAGAATCCAATCTGGGCAGAATGGTTCGACGGGCTCACCATCCCGAGCGAAGTCGAAGGACAAACAAGAGAAAGATTGAAACAAATCAAAGTGTTAACAAAAGTTGCGTCTGTCTAGCACTTAAATAATTTAAGGGTTTATATGTTTGGATGTTCTGGGTGTCCTAGTGGTCGTTCTCCTCGAGCCATTCTTTCTCGGTCGGCCTTTGACCAAGCACTCTTGGGGACTCCTCCAGTCTCTTTTTCTCCAGCAGCCATAATTGCTCTAGCGGCATCAGCTAAAGATAATTCTGGAAATTCTTCAAAAGTTATGCCCTGAGGCGGGGCTTCATGTTCTATGGCCACGAAAACTTGTCTCACCTTTGCTTTAATAGACAATATAGGGTGGGTCGCAATGAAAAAAGCATCTTTTACCCTTGTTGATATTTCACTACTCATAAATTTTAAGACCTATCTAGGTTATCGGCTTTTGGCAAAATTAGCTCACCCGTTGAAACTTTTCCATCAATTTCGTTTATTAACCTCCGTGCTTGTTCGTGCCCACCAAGAGCGATATTTGACAGTTCTTCCAACGCTTGTAACGACTTCTCACCTGCACCAACTATTGTTTGATATAGGCTATTAACGAACGCCCTTCCAGCCTCAGCACCAGTCTTTGTTGACCCTTCCATATTCTTGGCCACGATTATATCACCAAGGTAAAACCCACACCAATATTGAAAATCTTCTTTGTACCAACATGGTCAGATTAAGACAAATTCAGCTCCTCGGGTCGGATTTGGACCGACGACCTTGCCCTTAACAGGGGCCCGCTCTACCACTGAGCTACCGAGGAATATATTTTTTAACGAACTCTCTGCCTCTGCAACTTTTTAATTGTTTTTCTCTCCTCAATGCCTCTTTTCTGCTCAAAAATTCTTCTTTATATATTAATTTCCATCTACCACTGAACCTAGAAGTATAACTATTTTTGAATGTCTTATTGTTATGTAACCAAATTCGTTCTTCTAAGTTCTCTGTTTGTCCAATATAAATTTTATTATTCTCTCGATTAAATAGAGCGTAAACGTAATACATAAATTTATATTAACGTAGCCCGCTCTACCTCCGCCAGCTGGCGGAGAGCTACCGAGGAATATAGGCATATTATACCCGATTTTTCGGAAATTTTCCTTCGAAAGAAAGAAACTATGTGGGACTATTATTTTCAAAAATATTTCGGAGAACCTCATATGCCGACATTTTGAGTGGAGCCTCACTTTTATCGGGAGGCACCTTATCTGGGACCTTTACTTCAGAAATGCAAAGAATTGGCCCTCCTCCTTCTCCGCAAGTAGGTTTAAATACCACCTTCTTGATAACGATTCTTTCTTCCACGGATGAATTTTAAAAAAATTAGACAACAAAAGCAAATTAAACAAAGAAAGATACCCTAGCATCCCTCATAGACTCCGCCACAGGTGCATTTGTAGCCCTTGCAAATATATGCATTTATTGGTTTGCCGCAGTTGCCACAGTTTTTGACAAATTTTGCATCGATAATATTTGTTCTGGCCAAGGCGTATTCAGAAAAAGTCATAGGCGGACAACTTACGGGGTAGTGGCCAATAAGTCCTTGCCTTTGCATTTCTAGAGCAATCAATGTTGGGTTATCACCCCGTTTTATCATTACCGTAATGGTTTGCACCCTATTGTTGACATTTTCTAAATAAACTGCTCCTTGATTGGGAGTATGGGAAGCGAGGAATTCCGACAAAGAAGTTAAATCGAAATTATCATCAAAAGTAATTAACATATTCCTTAAAAGTTCAGGGTCTTTAATTTCTTTTATTTCAGGGGCGATAACTGAAAAGGCTTCTATACAAAGTTCTGCTTCGTTGCCAAAAAGAATAGCCCCATTTAAAATGACTTTTTGCATTGTTTCCGGATCGTATGCAATTTTACTGACAACTGCCTTATTGCAGGGATATTTATTTTCAAGAGCCGGGCTAAACCAAACAGCAATTCCTTCATCGTTTTTGTCGGCCCAATTAAAAAGTTTTTTATAAACTTCAAATTCTTTTTTTCCGGTATCAGAAGTTTTGTCGGTAATAAATATTTCTACCGGCATGTTTGTTTCCGGATCTATGAGTCCATCCGGCCCTACCATCAAGTGGTACTTATCTGGTATTCGATTAGTTTCGTTATAAAAAGAGGCAAGTTCAGGGGCTATTCTTAGGGGGTTTTGATTCCAAACTACTATAAATCTGGTTGCTGTTTGTAAATTTTCTTCACTCATATTCCTGCTCGGGATTGGGGTTGTTAGTTTTCCGACTGTAACGGTAGCGGCACTGTCCGGGAGTTGCACCCAGTTCCTTTCCCGCAGAGCGGGACCCTGCTTTGCAGGGGAACACAACCTCTTTTGTCAGATTATCATCACTGAAAATTTTTATCAATAGTGATAAAGTGAGAAATATGGACCCATTAGTCAGAAAAGTCCTTGCGGGATTAAAGATAAATAAAATAATTGAGTATCTGACCTTTTCGGACATAATGGTTCTTTCCGGTTGGGGTTTAATTAGCCCGATTTTGGCCGTATTTTTTACCGAACAGGTAAAAGGAGGAACGGTTGCACTTGCCGGCCTTGCCGCGACAGTCTACTTTTTAACCAAAAGCATAGTCCAGATTCCGATTGCGAGATTTATAGATGCCAAAAGAGGCGAGTGGGACGATTATTGGGTTATGATAGCTGGAGCTTTGATAATCAGTATTTCTGCTTTCCTTTACATTTTTGTTCAATATCCCTGGCAAGTAATTGCAGTACAAATAGTTTATGGCCTAGGTGGAGCTTTGGCATATCCGGCCTGGCTGGCCATTTTTACCAGACATGTAGATACCCACAGAGAGGGATTTGAATGGAGTTTTTATTATACGGCGACAGATTTAGGCTCTGCTTTAACAGGAGGCTTGGGTGGACTTTTGGCGGCAGCATATGGTTATAACATGGTTTTTGTTATTGTAGGTATATCTTCTTTATTGGGTACTGCTTTTCTTGCGGGAATTGTAAGGGATATCAAAAGGAGGTGATTAGATTATGATTTTTGGAAAAGGCGATAAAAAGGAATTTTCGAAGGTTTTAATGGTCGGGTCGGCTTTGGCCGTGCTTTTGGCGGGAGTGGGGTATTTGGGTTATGACATTTGGCTTGCCTCGACACAGTGGTTATTAGTGGCTGCGGTTTTGGGATTGTTTGGGGTTTACACAAAGTAATGCAGAAATTGTGCGGTAAATATGCGGAGATTTTGTGAAATTTGACAACCTTGAAATTAAATGATAGCCTTCGAACCAAATGAGGAGAGATATAGTAATTGGAATAATAATTTTGGCAATGGTCGCAGGGCTTATTTACTGGTTCAGAAGGTCGCAACAGCCAAGGCCGGCAATTTCTACGCCAACCCCTTCAGCTGAAGAAGAAATAGAAAGAACTTTTAATCTCACCATTCCCGACAACCTTGAGAGGGCCGATTTGGGGAACGTAGCCGGCAAAGAGGGAACGGGCCTGGCAACCAGAGGTTTTGAAAATGGCAAATTCACTCTCACCGTTTTGGCAAATCTTCCCGATGTAACTTCCGGTACATTTTATCAAGTATGGTTAGTTAAAGATGGAACAAACCTTTCTTTAGGTAAAATGGGAATTGCCAAGGGAGGATATTTACTGGAATTTAGTTCAAATAAAGACTATTCGGATTATAAAGATGTTTTAGTTTCTGAAGAGAAAGTCTTTGACTTAAAAGTTGAAAGTCGTATCCTCGAAGGTTCTTTCTAAAATTTCCTCAATTTGCTAAGATAGAGAAGTCAAGGGGGGTGAGTTTATGAATATTACGGTTTATTCAACAACGACTTGTCCTTATTGCAAAATGCTTAAGGATTATTTGAAGGAAAAAAGTATCGTATTTACCGAAAAGTTGGTTGATCAGGATGAAGCAGCGCGTGATGAAATGGCGGCGGCTTCGGGTGGATTTTTAGGAGTTCCATTTACATTGGTTGTTAAAGACGGCGGTTCAAAAGAAACAATAATCGGATTTGACAAAGGGAAATTGAATTCCGTACTCGGAATTCAGGGATAGGTTGTGAGATGTGGGTAGTGAGATAAAGGTAGGGGATGGCAAATGGTTAAGACTTATAAGAGGGTTATTACTTTTACTGATTTTGAGGTATATCAACGGTTGTACAAATTGACATTAGGAATACACAAAGAAATTCTTCCTAAACTTCCAAAAGCTGAACAATATAGTTTAAAAGACCAGCTTAGTCGATCTTCCAAGTCTCCTTGTGCACTAATTGCAGAAGCTTATGCGAGGCGAACTTCGAGTAAGGAATGGAGAAAATATATCCGCGAGGCAATTGGAGAATGTAACGAATCAATAGTACACGTTTCTCTAATTAGAGATTTATATTCGGATAAAGTTGATACTAACTTATGTAACAGGTATATTGAGGAATATAATATTGCCGGTAAGCAGTTATTTAGATTGGGTGAAAGTTGGAAGTGATTCATCTCGCTACCCATTACCCACTACTCACTACTTACACCAAACTATGATATTTGTTAACTTCAAAACCTATGAAGAAGGAAGCGGCCAAAAGGCGCTTAATTTAACCCGCATTATTGAGGAAATTGCCCACGAAACTCAAATAAAAATAATACCGGTTGTTCAGGTAATAGACGCAGAAGAAATAATAAGTGCAACCAAACTTGAAGTTTGGATTCAGCACGTTGACCCTGTTTCTTTTGGCCCCAACACGGGCTGGACTTTGCCCGAAGAGGCGGTAAGAATCGGAGTTCGAGGAGTTTTTCTAAATCATTCCGAGCATAAATTCACGGATTGGGACGGGCTGGTTAAGGCCGTTGCCCGCTGCCGTGAAGTTGACCTTAAAACTTTGGTTTTTGCAAGTGATGTTGAAGAATTTAAGAATGTGTTAACCTTGACTCCAACTTATGCGGCTTACGAACCGTCGGAATTAATTGGAAGTACAGAAACTTCGGTGGCCCAAGCAAAACCGGAAGTAATTTCTGAAGTGTCAGAACTTTCAAAAAAAGCCGGCATTCCGCTTGTAGTTGGTGCCGGAGTTCATTCGATGGAAGATGTCAAAAAATCTTTAGAATTGGGAGCGGTCGGAGTGGCAGTTGCAACAGACGTTGTCAAAGCCGAAGACCCCAAAAAAGAACTTTTAGATTTGGTAGAAGGATTTAAATGAAGATATTTTTAGGAGCGGATCATAGAGGTTATGAATTGAAAGAAAAAGTTGCCAGGTGGCTATTTGATGCGAAATATGAATTTGAAGATATGGGGGCAGACCATTTAGACCCGGAAGATGACTATACGGTTTATGCAGAAAAAGTGGCTTCGATGGTAAGTCGATCCGCCTTCGCCAAGGCTTCGGCGGACAAGGGCATTCTTTTGTGCGGAAGCGGGGTTGGGGTGGATGTTGCCACCAATAAATTCGACGGAGTCCGGGCGGGAATTGGAAAAAGCCCCCAGCAGGTAAAAGCAGGTAGGAATGATGATGACATGAATATTTTAGTAATTGCAGCAGATTTTACCAAGGAGGCAGAAGCAAAAGAAATGGTAAAGGCATTTTTAGAAACAAAGTTTTCAGGCAAATCCCGTTTTAAAAGAAGAATAGAAGACATTAAAAAGATTGAGGCGAATAATTAAGGCTTTTGTGGAGGTTGGGGAGCCTGGTATACAACTTCGTTAAAAACACTACGCAGTACATCTCCGGCCTTAGCGAGATCCCCCGCGACACCTTCGCTTCTTGAATTAAGCAGTTTTCCATGCCCGTCATACAGGGCTTCATATGCATCAAAGGCTCCGTCAGCCAAACAACCGGCCACTCGCGCATCTACAACGATAGTTTGTTCTCCGCGCTCTGTGTGTATGATAATTGTAATCTTATCTGCCATGATTGCAATTCTAATAGTATAGATGTGGAAGTCAAGTATTTGAACTGCTAGACTTAAGTTATGGACTTGCCCAAGCTCACAGGTTTAGATATTTCCGGAAAGAGAGTTTTAGTAAGGCTGGACTTGGATACGGAACCCAACCTAAACGATTTGAGAATTAAGGCTTCGGAAGAAACTCTAAACTTCTTAAAGGAAAATGAAGCACAAATAATAATTATCGGCCATAAAGGTCGGCCCGGAGGAAAAGTTGACGAGGTTTTAAGCCTAAAACCTTTTCAGTCAATTTTTGACAAATGGGGAGCAAAAGTCGAGGAAAATCTGCGTTTTGATCCCGGCGAAGAAAAAAACGATCCGGAGTTTGCGCAGAAACTGGCAAGTCTTGGAGAAATTTATGTCAATGAAGCTTTCGCGGTATCACATAGACAACATGCATCTATCGTGGCTTTGCCACTTCAGTTTAAGTCTACGTCTAAGAATTCAGTAGCTGCGGGCTTTAGATTTATAAAAGAAGTTGAAAATTTAGAGAAAGTTCTTGAAAACCCCAAAAAACCCACCCTCGCGATAATAAGTGGAATTAAGGAAGATAAGGTTCAGATGGCAAAAGATTTGACGAAGATTTTTGATAAGATTTTAGTGGGAGGAAGACTTCCTGAATATATGGGCGACGAAAGACTTGTAAGTGTAAGAGTAAGAGGCGAGAATGAAAAATTGGTTATTGGAAACTTAACCCAAGATAAAGAAGATATCACTTTAAATACGATTGGTGCTTTTAAAGAAG
>Ga0209210_1002905_pt1 | contig 12048 bp, 13 predicted proteins | sample RifGroA1_FD_183991 | JGI IMG/M metagenome (GOLD analysis project Ga0209210, IMG submission 183991) | Contaminated groundwater microbial communities from Rifle, Colorado, USA - Rifle Groundwater A1 (SPAdes) (version 2) | ecosystem: Environmental > Aquatic > Deep subsurface > Groundwater >...
AGCCAATCCCTGATAGTCAAATTTGCTTATCCCGCTGAATATATTGTAAAATAAAAGAAATATTAAAACTAAGGCAGCCATAGTTCCCAAAACCCAGTATAACTCTCTATTTTTATTATTCTTACTTTCTTCTTTAACTTCCTCATCCTTTTCTTCAGTCTTTTTCTTAGTTATATTTTTCTTCGCCATACTCTTTTTTATCTTTCCTCAATTTAAATCTTTCTCTAGTTTATTCCAAAAACCTTGTATAAGAAAGCATCCGCGGAGCTTATCCCTCCATTGACAAAGACGCAGTTCTTTTCCTCTGAAACGCCGGCTTCTTTGCCTATGTCAATTACTATTAAGTTGTCTTCACAAGTCTTTACAGGAAGGTCTTCTGCACACTCTCCGTAACATGCTCTCTGCACTCTGCTTGCAAACTTTCCAAGTGTCGTTGCCACCTCTCTTGTAACTTCTTCATTATTAGAAGATATATAAAGCGGTTTCCCGGAATATTCCCCAATTTTCCTGCTTATTTCAACTCCTATGTTTTTAACTTCTTCAGGCTTGTTTACAAAATTCAAGTCCTGCCCCTCAATGGTTAAAGTGTTGTAAGAGGCATAATTATAATCTCCAGCATTTGAATTCCCGTTATTTGTCCCGCTGTCTTGGTTTGAATTGTCGCTGAAAGAAAAGGCGTATCCTGCTGTTCCCCCAACAAGGACAAGAAGCATAACCACGCTTAATATAGAATTTCTTCTTTTCTTCTTTCTTTCCATCTCCTCTTGGGAGAGTATTTTTCTCATCCTAATTCTGGGAAATGCGAGTTTAAAAAACTTATGAAACTTGTTTTTATAGGTATTTACAAAATAATTTAATCACTAAAAGGATGAATTATATTATAATAATCTATTTTACAAAAGATAACACTCAAAAAGGGCACACACATTATTACAGGAACAAAAAAGCCTCGTATATTATCAAGATAATTATCTATCATACAGTCCTTTGTAAAAGAATCTAATCATCAAAAGCTGAATTACATCATTTAATCCTCTATGATATCAAAAAGAATCTATAGAAAAAAATTAAAGGAAAAAAATAAAAAATAAAATTTTCCTTTTTTACTTAAGCTGCAGTAGTCTGAAGAGTCACGCTCGTTGAGCTTGTTCCAGTATACTTCTTGCCTGCTGTAGTATCAATTGTCTGTGTATTCAAAGCCTTTGCTGCATTAGTAGTGTCAATAGCATTGTATCCTGCAACAAGTGTTGCAACTGTTCCTCCAGATCGAGAGAATGTCTCAATCAAGAATGAACCTGCTCCAACTCCTGTCTTAGATTCGAAGTCAGCACCGCAAAGTGCTCCTCCTAACAAGCTAGCTGCCACGCTGTTTACACAGCTTCCGCCAACAACAACTAAGTTCTTTGTAGATACAGACGATACTTCAGAGTCAGAAACTGTAACGCTTCCGAGTTCCTTCACTGTTCCTCCTGTGCTAGTTGATCCTGTGATAGTTGCATCTGCTTGCGCAATATACACTTCAGCAGTTACTTGCCCAGTAGGGTAGCTGATTGTTGACGTAGCCTGACCACTGGATGGGTTGTCTGTTGTGACCATTGTTCCCCATCTATCCATCATGGCATCTAAGTCATCATCACTCTCCATGTCCAAGCCGTACGCTCCATAAGCAGTTCCGGCCATATCAGTATCTTTGTTCCATGTAAAATCTACATCAGTAACCTCAGTTCCTGTGCTGGACGTATCTCCAGCTCCTCCAGTCTTTATGATTATTCCGTTGTAGTTGTTGTCTTCATCCTGTTCTTCAATAATCAGGATTGCCGGATTATTGATAACAGTTCCATCAACATCTTCAAGCCTAAGCTGTACTGTGTTGTTGCTAATAGCAGTTGTGAAACCAGAAGATATGTTCCATGTGAATGGGCCGATAGCTCCATCAGCAGAACTTATTGCTCCTGTAGTGTTTATGTGTGTTGCTGTTCCGCCCCCTACAGTTATTGTGTAGTTAAGCGGTCCTGCAGCACTACCTATACTATCAGGCGTGACAGTTATAGAAGTATATCCATCTCCGTCAGGTATACTTATGCCCGTGATGTTCTTGCTTGTGTCTGTAAAATCAGCATCAGACAAGTTAATTGTCAATGGCTCATAAAACATAAGCTTTGCGCCCTTTCCTGTCTGGATTGACGGATATGCTACTATTGCATTTCCTGATGAATCAGGGTGATTCAATTTAGCCCAGGCATCGTTGTTTCCAGCTTTATCATCTGTATAAGTAACAGTAAATGTCTTGCCTCCAATGTCTACTGTTCCAGTTCCTTCAGCAGTTATATCTGAAGTATATGTTTGAGTAATATCAAACACATTTCTAAATATAACTCGGTCATTATTATACTCGTTTGACTGTCCGACAGTTCCAGTACCGTTATGAAGGTCCGATAGCTCTACCAAGTAGGCTTCGTCTTCATTTCCAACAACTGTGAAAGCAGATTCATTTATCTTAGCAAATTCTCTGACAAATAACTGATAGTTATCAGAACCGCCTAAGAATGCTGTACCTCCTGCAGATGACTCGTTGTTAACCCACTCCCAGCTTGTTAATTCCTTGCCTTGCCAGTTTGTAAAGCTAAGCACCATTTTGTCATTTCCAGAATTCGATACTTTGATATCTTCTCTGTCTCCATCATTTGTCAAGCCTGCAAAATTAACCTTGAAAGACTTTCCAAATACAGGATCTATAAATGAGTCTCCTGCCTTGAAAAAGTCCTCGCTTCCCGAAGGTGCATATACAGCAACAGAAACTGCCTTCAAGTCAGGGACTGTACCTCTGAAATTAACTTGCGTTCCTTCAATTGGATCTTCTTCAGTTCCAATTAAAACTTCTGAACCATCTGTTAACTGAACTCTTGAAGCACCTGCAATTATTGTAGCTGAAAGCTTGAAGTTTGTTTCATCTGCTGTATCAACAGCAATCTCAAGCCCTTTTATTTTGCTTGATGAAGCTTCGTTGATTTCCTTAGAATCACTCGCTCCAGCACTATCTGTTACTCTTATGTTTGCAGCAGTGTCAGATGCAGAAACCAATTCAACAGTATAAGTAGCGCCATTCACAGTAACTTCCTGTGAAGGATTGTTAGAGTCTAAAAATACTTTTTCTGCACTCTCAAATAAGATAAGGTCCGTTGCATCAGTAGCAGCAGCAACCGTAAATCTCTTTCCAAACAATGTTAGTACTTCACCATCAGTATCGGAATCTGTAAAGTTTACATCCTTGCTGAAAGTTACAGTCTCATTGTACAAGTGATTTGCAGCTGTTGTTCCAAGCAAAATTCCTAGAGAAGGATCATCACTGCTTGTTGGCTGCTTTGCAAAAACAGCTCTCGGATTGCTACCAATCTCAATTTTATGCGTTGCAGTTATACTGCTATCATCTGTTGTATCAGATGTAGCTGTAAATTCTGTATCTGCCAAAATTGTTGGTAAGTTAGCATCCGTAACAGAGCTTCTTACAGAATTGATGCTTGTATTCAACTGAATCGGAGTTCCGCTTGTAAACAATGCATAAGCATTTCCACCAGTAACCGTTCCTCCTGTCGTTGTACTACCTGTTGCAGTCTGTGATGCAAGCGAAGCTTGCAATTTAGAGGTTATGTCAGTTACAGCTACAAGGTCTGTAGCAGCAGCAGTCGAGCCATATACTACGGCAACATTAGCAGCGCCTCCAGAAACGAAGGGAGCTGGGTAGTTTGCAGCAGCAGCCAAAGCTACTGTAGAACTAATCATAACAGCACTAGATAACACAGATGCAATTTTTTTAAAGTTAAACATTTTTTTTAACCTCCTTTTAGCTATCTCTTTTTGGCAGCTCCGCAGAGCCCCTCTTTGAGGAGGTTGTCAAGCAACCCGCCGTTTGTATCAGCCTTCGCCGATACAATAAGTCATAACTTATACTTGAATCTTAGGTGCTTTAAAAAGCTTTGCCCTTTTCTTTCGTTTAACACAAGCGGCATCGAAGGAGGATTTTATTTTATATATAAACCTTGTGCTGTAACTATAAAGTATAACACATTATTTAGAGCCTTTTCAAACAAATTTTATAGTATATATGTTTTTTTCTAACATACATATGACTATATATGGTTGATAATAACATATATATACATAATATCCTTCTAATTATCTAAGCATGGCTCAAAAAACAAAAACAAGGGAAATAACTATCGTCGATAAAGGAGGAACTTTTGATACTTTGCTAAAAAGATTTACAGGGGAAAAGGAAAGCTACGATTTTGACTCCCTTTCCGCATTGAGAAAGCTCTTAAGCAACGAAAAAGCCAGACTCCTTCATATAATTAAGGCAAAGAAACCTAATTCTATATACTCCTTGTCTAAAATTCTTGGGCGTGATTTCAAGGCAGTATCTGAAGATATCAAGCTTTTGCAAAGATTTGGCTTTATTGAAATGATTTCTGAAAAGACTGGAAATCGCCAGAGGCTCCGCCCCGCAGTTGTAATCGACTCTCTTTACATAACCGTAAAGATTTAGGTAGCTGAATAATTTACAGCTAAAAATAGCTAAGTTGTTATATGTTATTATGATAATTAAGTATGGAATATTTATCCCATATATATGGTATTTTGAAACTTTTGGATTTAATCTATATTTAATTTAGTAGCAAACCTTCAAAGAGTAAACTATGACTCCTCCCTCTGCATTGATAGACTCTTCATTTCCCCTTACGCTCCCAATGCATTCTCCTTTTTTGATAGACTTAATCTCCTCTTCCTTTGTATCTGACAGGAAGGTAGAATTGAATTCATATCCCTTTATAGGCCCCTCTCCAACCTGCCAGCTTGCATCCAGCACATTTCTCAGCTCCGTTTCAAGAACGTCGCAAGCTTTCTTGCCTGACAGACATAAATCTCCTGAATAACAGGATTCTATCAAATCTCCCAATTTTAAATAGTTAGGTTCATATCCAACAGCACACTCGCTCGTGCTCTGCCCTATGCTTCCTAAAAACTGGGAAATCTCCTTATTTTCTGTTTCCAAGCCCCCATCCTGCCTTATGAAAATACCTAATAGAACAAGGAATACAACTGCAACAATTACAACTATAAGAACAAAACCCACTATCTCCTCCTGCCCCTTTCTGTTTTTATCCATTTCCCAAATCTCCAGATGCATATATTCTTCCAAGCTCGCATCTGAAATATCCTCCTTTAGAGTCTTCCCATCTGCACAATGAAACGAAAGCCTGCGCCGGAGTCCAGACTTCATCATCAATGATAGTTATTGTTCCGCAATTTGGATAATTTGCCTTTGTGCACTCTCCATCCCCTTTGGGATAAACCCTTTCTACTTGCAAGTAATCTAAATTCCAAAAGTCTTTGTATGTCTTTCTCTCTTTAAGGACAAGAACCTTATCCAAGTCTATGCAATCTGAGCAATCTTCAGCAGTAAACGCAAACTCCGGAGTTCCAGATAGTTTCCTTGCAAGTTCCCTCGCTTCCTGATCCCCCAAATCTTCAACATCTCCTTTTATATTCTCCACCCTAAAAGAAATGTATATCAAAGCCACAAGAGCAAGAAATATCATCAGCGCCACTAAAACAAAAGCCATCTGCTGTATTTTTATCTGCCCTTTAGAATAGCTCGCAATCAAGGTTTTCATTCTTCCTCCTTATTTCCTGCGCACTGCTTTCCACCTGCGCCAACTCAAAAGAATTCTCTACAGAAAGTGTTTGTTTGCTGTATTGTATTAAGTCCGGCTGTAACAAAGATGATCCGCAGTTCTTTTGAGTTAGATACTCGCTTTTCTCAAGATACAATCCAGCCAGCTCAGAAGTCCTCTGCATAAGCCTCTTTACTTGACATTCATAAATCCCAGGATCTGCAAATATTGCCCCATATAAAAGAGCCTCACCTTCAAAATGAACTCCATCTACAAACTTTCTTTTCACGCTCCCGCTTTTGTCATTTACTGGATTCAAAGCAACATCTATATCACAATCACTCCCCGAAAAACAGACCTTCACGCTCCCGCTTTTGCATTCGCCTTTGCCGGAGGTCATATTTATCTTGTCAATACTCAAGCTCATAATCTCTTCCTCAACATACCTTGGAGGATTTACAAAGCAATAATCTTTCTCTCCAATCACAATAATTACGTCCGCAACCTTAAAAGGCATCTCAAATGGTTTTGCAATTACTTCCAATCTTTTCCCCTCTATCGTGCTTTCCGAAAATATATATTTATTATGAAAAGTGCTCGGAATTCCCGGCTCCTGCCATTTGCTTCCAATTCCAGACTTTACTGAAACACTTATATCCTGGCTTCCAAAACTTCCCAAGCTGTCGCATTCGTTGAATATCCTCATCCCCCCAGGAAGAATAATAGCAGTCTTTTCCGCATCCTCTAAATTTGTCTCTACCGGACTTAGCAATATTCCTATCTCCCTTCCTATCTCTGTATCCTGAACGTTCCTGTCCACATTTATAATTCTAGAGGAAGAATAAATAGCAAGAAAAATTATAATCGCCCCAACAACAATCGCAAATATCCACGCAAAACCAAATTCCATTCCTTTTTTGCCCCTCATTTGCTTAAAGTAACCAAAGCGTCCGTACTCGCCTTAGTTACTCTAACCTCTACTTTTCCGCTTTCAACCTTCTTGCAAAAGAACTCGCTTGTTTTTATATAATCTATTTTATTATACGCAAGATCTCCGTCGCACGCCTTATTTGTGGGGTAAAGAAATACATTTTGATTTTCAATCATCAAATCTTCCTTAAGGCTTTGAAATATTTCTCTGTCCTGCGCATTGCTTGCCTGATCAAGCCCTCCAAAGCATACATATTCTATTCCGTTTGGAACCCCGCTTTCAAAAGTATCCTGTGTTATCCCTCCAGAATAAGCTTTGTCAACCTTTTCCTGCAAATTGCTGTAAAAATTTCCTGCCTCTCCGCAGTTGCTTATCCCCAAAAAGAAATTTATAACATAAAATGCAACAGCAATTATTGCAATTATCAATATTATAGAAAATATCATTCCAAAAGACATTTCAATCTGCCCCTTCTTTCCTCTTTTGTCCATTTTAAATTTAATTAAAGAATATAGTTAAATCTTTCTAACCTGTAAGCTGTAAAGTAAATGCTGCATATTCTTCTCTAAAAAAAAAATTCTTAGGCACAAACAAACTTAAATAGTTAGGGCACCTAAAGGTTTCATGAAGATAATTAAGACTTATGACAAGACAGTAGGAAAAACAGAATATTACAAGTATCGGGCACCCTTGCCGAAAAAAGTAGCCGAAGAATCTGGACTAATAGGCAAAGAGTTAAAAATAATTACTAAGAATAATAAAATCCTGATAGAAGAAGATAGCAATAGCAAAGATTGATATTATATTAATTTACAAGCATTTGTTAAATATTCTTTAAACAATGTATGGAATAACTTATATTGTCCACGATAAACACGAGTTATTACTCCTTTGCCAGTAAGTTCTCCCAAATAAGGAGATAATTGGTAGGGTTGTAGACTGGTTAATTTGCACGCTTCGCCTGTTGTGAAAACTAATTTATTTATGGGAACAATAATTTTACATAAAATCTTCTTGGTTTTAGGGCGAAGTGGTTGTAACATAGGGGCAAAGTAATCCTCGCTTAACCTTCCTCTAATTTTTGCCATACATCTACCAACAACAGCATTATCTATTTTAGTCTCGTTATCTGCTAATGAATCAAAAACCCAATAGCATACAGAAACTAAAACATATGGGTGTCCCTCGCTCATATGTTCAATTCTAGCTAATGCACTATATTCAACAATTATATCGGTAGAGGTTAATCTTTCTTTGACATATTTGTCTATATAATTGTTGCTTAGTGGTTTTAATCTTTGAGCTGGGAAGAATCTATTAAGAGGAGAGAATGTTTCAGACATTTTTTCTGGAAAATTGAGTTTACCTGCCAAGACCACCATATAGTTTGATGTTGCTTGAATTTTCTGAAATATCTCTCTAAGGAATGTAAGTGCCTGAATCTTTTCAAGGGTTTCGGCTTCATCAATTAAAATAACAACCGCTTTATAATTTGATTTAATCTTTTCCCAAATTGCTATAAGCTTTTTTGAAAAAACGTCTTGGACAACTGCTTTCTGTCTTTTCAAAGAAAGAGACAAATCGCCATAAGAAACTTCTGGGCTTAATTCACTAAAAAATTTCTTGACTTCCTCCAGGGTCTTTTGAATTGTGCTTCTGCTCATTATCTCTGCTTCAATATTATCTATCAAGAAATCTCCTAACTCAAGAACATTATTTATGTTTCCTTCATAATTGGATAGTCTAATTGTCAGACAATTTTGTTCTCTTGCTATTTGTTCAAATTTGATTAACAAAGAAGTTTTACCCATCCCTCTATCGCCCATTACAGACATATTCATAGGAGAAGAATTGATTGTTTGAAACAAAAAATTACCAAATGTCTTAATTTCTAGTTCTCTGCCTACAAAAAAATTAGGTTTTGCCGGTTGTTGTGGGTTAAAAGGGTTAACTCTCATGTGTATCCCATTTATACGAAGTATTTAAATATTTGTATACATTGTATATTATTGATACTCTTAGGGCACCGAAAGGTTTATATAGTTCGGGCACCTAAGAGTTCCATGAAAGGAATAATGTGCAAACATTATAAGGGAACCAACACCTGCAAGAAAGTATTTAGGAAAGCAGAAAATAGATGGCTGGACTCAATTAAACTATCAGCACAAAACAATTAAAAGATGGAACTTCACTATATAACTATGATGCAAAAAGAGCAAGAGGCGTTTATCAATTGGGATTTTAAGGAAGCAGATACTAAAGAGTTTACTCATGGTTTGCACACTTACCCGGCTATGATGATACCACAAATAGCTAGAAGGTTAATTTATCTTTATGGCAAAGAAGCTAAAACATTACTAGACCCCTTTTGCGGCTCTGGCACATCTATAGTAGAAGCGTCTTTAATTCCAGCAATAAAAGAAGCTTATGGTTTTGATTTAAACCCTCTTGCTTTTTTAATATCTAAAGTTAAAACAACGCCGATAAATATAGGCATAGTAGGCAAGGAGCTATCTAAAATAATCAATTCTAAAGAGTATAATGAACTTCCAAAATTCAAGAACATAGAATTCTGGTTTAAGCCAAAGGTTATAGAACAATTGGCTGCAATAAAAACTGCAATTAATAAAATTAAAGATAGGGATATAAAAGATTTCTTTTTAGTTGCTTTTTCTGAAACTATCAGAAATGTGTCTAATACTAGAAATGGCGAGTTTAAACTTTATAGAATGCCGGAAGAAACACTAAAGAAGCATAATCCTTATGTTGTATCAGAATTTGAAAAGATTGCTTTAAAAAGTATAAAAGGTATGAAAGAATATCTTAAAGCTAGAACAGAAACCGACATAAAAATACATAATCTTAGTTCCATGAACTATTTGCCCCTTAACAAAGGGAGCATAGATTTGATAGTAACCTCTCCGCCTTATGGAGATAGCAAGACAACTGTGGCTTATGGGCAATTCTCAAGGTTAGCTTTACAATGGCTAGATTATGAAGATGTGGCAAGTTTAGATAATCGGCTCATGGGCGGCAAGGCTAGTAAGGAATTAGACGTTAAAATTAACTCCCAAACACTAAAAGAGATTATTAAAAGAATTGCTGATATAGACAGCAAGAGAGCAAAAGAAGTTTTAAGCTTCTATGAGGATTTTGACAAATGCGTTATTCAGTTAGACAGAGTTATAGCCAAGAACGGATATATTTGCTTTGTTGTTGGAAATAGAACAGTAAAGGGTATTAACATTCTAACAGATAAGATAATGTCGGAGATGTTTAAAGCGAGGGGAAATTACAAATATATCACAACTCACGAAAGGGCAATACCTAATAAAAGAATGCCTAAACTAAACTCACCTTCCAATAAAGTAGGGCAGAAAGTAACTACAATGTGCAACGAGTTTATTTTTGTTCTTCAAAAGAATTAAATTAACTTTATCTCTTTATCATACATGGCTGATAAGTTTCTTCTGGCAGTACGAAAACCAGAGCCGTGGTCTCTAATAGCAGTATCAGATTTTAGATGAAGTCTAAATTCCCAAATTATTCTGCCATCTTTTATCATCTTTTTAAAAGCTCTTTCTTTAAATCCTGAAAAATAAGTGGCTTCTGTATAATTAAAATATTCATTATCTCCTTTTTTCTTGACATTTGCCAAAACCAATAATATATGTTCTCCTAGTTTTGCCCTTATAATATTCATCAGCTTTCCAAAATCAAAAAAACAAACCTCTCCTAATTTTTGATGGACTATTGCTATCCTTTTTTTGAATAAACCTCTTATCTCTATCTTGTAACCTTTCGGATTATATCCTCTTGTAGATAAAATTATCTTTAATGCTTGTCTGCCTTGTTTATCCAAATATCCTGTCTTTCTTATTATTTCAAATTTATTCATTTTCCAGGTAGGCTCTTTTGTAGAAAGAGTTACAGGAGTTCCTGCTTCAATTCTCTGAGCTTTTAATTCAATCAGCGTTTTTCCAATGGTAAAGTCATGTTCTGGGAGATTGTTTTCGCTTATACCCATCTCATCTTCCAGGGTTTTGCCTATTCCAGTATTATTTGACCTGTGGCTTTTAATAAACCCTCTTTCTGATATTTCTTTAAGTTTTTTCTTCAATTCCTCTAAGCTCACAAAATCCATGCATTTTAGAGAAAATAATCGCTTAAATAGGTGTCGTTTACTTCCCTAGCCCCTTCAAAGTCCCGCTCACTTTTCTAACTTTAATATCTCTCTCAGAAAGCTCCAAAGCAGCCCTTACATTATCAACTTCTTTTCTATTTACGCACAACACTATCTCTTTGGAATCTACGAAAACAGGCGCTGCCTTTGCCCATCCTAAAACACCAATATAATCCAATATAGCCTTCTCAATTTCTTCTTTGCTTCTAGCCTCAATAAGAAGATATCTTCTATCAGGTCTTGCGCTTGGTTTTAATTTCATGCTGTAATCTTATTAGTAATAGAGTCTACAACCTCTTTTATAGAATTGCTTTCCAAAGCGAATCCAAGCCCCTCAGAATTTCCTATTTTAAAATTATTTATTCCCACTACTTTTCCAGTCGTGTCCAGCAGAGGCCCTCCTGAATTTCCAGGATTCAGAGAAACGTCAGTCTGTATATATTCTTTTAGCCCGTTAGGACCTTCTCTATTCAAGCCTGAGATTATTCCTTCTGTAACACTAAAACTTAATCCAAGAGGATTGCCTATTGCTATAACTTTCTTTCCAACCTGCAATTCGTCCGAGTCCGCCAAGCTAAGAGCCTTATACTCTCCATCTATTTTTAGCAAAGCCACATCTTTCTCAGCACTGAAGCCAAGAACTGTTGCAGGAAGACTCTTCTTATCGCTCGTAAAGACACTCACTCTCGTAGCTTCGCTTATTACATGATAATTAGTTACCACAAGCCCGTTTTTATCAATTATAAATCCGGTTCCTATGGACTTGTCTGTTGCCACCCCAACAGTTCCCTGAACAGCCTCATCTATAATTCCAGAAAAGTCATTCTGCGTTGACTTCAGAAGCTTTATTTCCTGATTGAAGCTTTCCTTTTGGCTTGAAATATCAGTAGAAATATCCTTAAACTCGGCTTGGTAAATTGCGTTGTAGTCATTTAATCTTCCTTCTAAATTTTCCTTCAACTCTTTTTTTGCCTGCTCTATGTCTGTCTGCGTCTGACTCTGGATTCTTGAAACCTGCAGGCTTATAACTATGAACGTTACAACCTGCATAATTACCAATATAAAAACCAGCGAATAAAGTATATTCCTGTGCTTTCTGTGCTCTTTTATGTCAATCATAAAATAAAAGAGAAACCTTTATTTTTATATGTTATGAATGATAAATTTTCTGAAAACCTATTTAAACTCTATAATCCTAAAAGCTAAATGAAGATACACACAATAGGGGGCTACAACGAAGTCGGTAAGAATATGACTGCATT
>Ga0209210_1002906_pt1 | contig 12048 bp, 17 predicted proteins | sample RifGroA1_FD_183991 | JGI IMG/M metagenome (GOLD analysis project Ga0209210, IMG submission 183991) | Contaminated groundwater microbial communities from Rifle, Colorado, USA - Rifle Groundwater A1 (SPAdes) (version 2) | ecosystem: Environmental > Aquatic > Deep subsurface > Groundwater >...
TTTTACTATGCTTCCCGATTCACCTTCTTCCTTCTTATACCTAAACAGGATCATAACCTAAAACTCAAAACCAACATCTGGGCGTTTGGGGCTTTGGCCAACGAGATGTTTTTTGACTTAGTCTTTTTGCTAGCGATCTTATAAACTTCGTCAGCCTGTTTACCATGGGCTATAATTTTTTTGTCAGCAATAGCCAACCACTCCCCTCTATATTTAGAGGTGTTAGTTTTTACAAAAAAGTCGTAGTTGGAAGAAACCTTTTTAGCCATGATTTGATTATACACCCCGAATCAACTTTTAGATTCCAGTTGTTTTTGGAGAAGCTCTAAAGTATTCTTCTTGGCCTCTTCCTCGCTTTGGCTCATAGCTTTGGCGGCAGCTTCAAAAGTTTTGTTGGTAATATTTTGCGGGTGACCCATATCATCGTCGGGTATCCCACATCCACAGTTGTAACACATTAATCGCTCACCTCCGTTCGTTTAAATTTACAATTCATTCTTTACAATCTACAATAGTAGTTACTTGTGAAAGTAATCATAACCGATATTGTAGATGAAGCAAAGGATATTAAGTCTTTTAGATTGCAGCCTGTTATAAAGTACTTACCCGGACAGTGGATGTATGTAACCATCCCTCAACCCTCAACGCTCAGCCCCCAAAAGCACCATTTCACCATCTCTTCTTCTCCCACAGAGCCATTTTTACAATTTACGACCAAATACCGGGACGAATCTGATTATAAAAAGGCACTGTGGCAAAAAAGAGTGGGAGATGAACTGGAAATTACCGGACCATTCGGCAGTTTCATGCTGGACGAGAAAGACACTAGTCCCAAATTGTTTATTGCCGGGGGAATTGGTATCACCCCGTTTCGGTCCATGATTAAAAATGTAACAGATAAAAAACTGATACTACCTATTTTTCTCCTTTATTCAGTAAAAAATAAAGCTGAAGCGGCATTTGCCGATTTGCCCCTGACTCAAGTTATTGAATCAGAAATGGAAGGCAGGTTAGATGAGGAGAAAATAAAAAAGTACTGTCCAGATTGGAATGAGAGAGAGTGGTGGGTATGCGGACCGCCGGCCATGGTAGAAGCGACTATGCTTTTTGCTCCAGCTGGCTCAAAGTCGGAAGAATTTACTGGATACTAATTACTTCTTCTTTTTCTTAGGTCCTTGGTGTGTAAGCAGATAAATACCAGGAAGAATGCCTAATGAATTGACCAAAAGCAGAGCGACAAACCACCATTTTTGACCGGCCCGGCCAGCACGCCAAAGAGCAATACCTTTAAGAGCCAAATCCAACAACATGAGCGGCCAAACCCATGCCATCATCTGCACTGGCCAGTTGGTGTAGCCATAACCCATCCTCCAATAGCCCATCATTGGTTTTATGATAACATCGGGGCTGTAACGATTGTCAAGAGAAAGTTATGGTTTAATGTGGTGAATCGTGCCAGGTGGATGATGGGGAGGAGAATAGGTGGTAATGATTTTCAGATCAGTAGTTCCGGTATTTAAAAAGTTGTGTTTGGTGCCGGCCGGAACCAGGACTATATCCCCTGTTTTGTAAGAAGACTCTACTCCGTCCAAAATTACCTTGCCTTCTCCTTCTACTAGAAACAAAACCTGATCATTGTCGGTATGAGTCTCTTCGCCAATATCACCCCCAACAGGAATACTCATAATGACAATTTGGGTATGGGTGCTGGTTTCTAGCACCTGCCTAAAATCGGTGTTGGCTTTGGCTTTGGAGACGATATCTTGAATCATTTACAGTTGAGGACGGCTAGACACTGGGTTTTGTCGTCGCCGGTAAGAGATGCGCAGGCTGCGCATTGAACGGAACCAGAACCTGTCGGTGCGGTAAGTGCACTAAAATCGGTGAATTCAATTCCGGAGGGAGTGTTAAACAGTGAGGCATCTGGCAACCAGGCACCGCACTTGTAGTCGAGTTTTTCATTGACATCTACTCCGCTATTGTCAGTTTCGGTTTGGGCTTCGGCTTTGGCATCAGCATCGATGGTCATTTTGAAACCCTGTTTCTGATCGTCGGTCCAGATGTAGCTAGTGGTGGAGTCGGAAATCATGTGGGAGGTGACAGCTTTTCCGGAAACATCTGAAGTGAAGTCTCCCCGGAATTTACCACCGGAAATATAGACAGTGCCTTCCGGATAGGTGCATTTTTGAGGTAAATTAGCAGCCAGCAAGTCTTTTAGAGATGTGGGGCCTGAAGTTTGAGTTTGAGTATTGGAAGTCGGGGATTTCTTGTTCATAAATAAATATCCGCCAGCACCCAAGACAAGAAGTACCACAACCCCGATTACTATGTTCTTATTCACTAAATCTATTGTATACAAGCCGTAAATAATTTGCAACTGCCTGCCAATAACTATATTTCGTGCAAGCTGATTCAAGCGCTTGAACGTCTCCGGAGGTGGCAGAAACAGTCAAAGAGGTTTGGGGGAACATGATGGCTTTGGGATCGTCTAAATGGTCCAGTCCCCTAGCGTGACCAAATTCGTGGGCCAGAGTGTGAATCAGTTCATTCCGATTGGTAATAAAGAAAATATCAATGGTATTAGTGCTGCCGGTGTATAGACCTTCTTCCGGTTTGACGGACAGCTCCTGGTTAAAAGTACTAATGGTGGAATTAATCTTGACCACTCCGGAATTATAGTTATCAGCTTTTTGATTTAACGACCTGGCTAACTGATTGAGTCGGTTTGCTTCCTGCTGTAAGTCTTTTTGCCGGGCAAGTAATTTAGCGTACTCATCCGGTGGGGCGCCGCCTTGAGAGTTCCAATAATTAATATCAGCATTTAATTGCTGACTGCGGGAGTTAAAATCTGCGACTTGTTTTTCATAACTGGCTATTTGAGAATCTAGACTGCCGCTTTGGGAAGTGAGACTTTTTTCCTGCTGGTCGATTTGGGTCTTGAGAGCCTGGCGGGTGTCGTAGACAAAATTGACAGTTAGAGGCCCTCCGGGATCGTAGTCAAAAATATTTTTGCCGGTGGGCTTTTCCCACACAACTTCAGCGGATCTAAGGTCCTTGAGCAGCTGCTCCTGCTTGACTCCAAACTTGGGATCAATATTACCTATCTTATATAAAATCGGCCGTGCACAAGGGTAGATATATACATATCGGGAAGCAACCAGCCCAGAAGCCAGAAGCAGGATAAATACTAAATTTTTCTTGCTCACCTCTAAATTCTACTATATCCTGCAACCCTAGAAATTCCGGTATCTCCCTCTCATTCTCCCTCTTAATCTAAGAGAGAGACGCTATTTTTCTTTACAACATTCTACTCTTAGGTTGAACTATTCATTGTGTTTTCAGTTGTCCGATTTTTTCGTACAACTCGCTGCTCTCACTTTCAACTGGTGACAAATTGTAACCACTTCACTTCCTTCTTATAAGTTCAGATTGTCACATTTTGTGACAATCTTATTCTCTGTAATTAGGAAGGATATGTACAGACCGTACACATCCTTATATTTTCCGAGGTCAATGATTATTTTTTGAGGACTTTTTTGAGGTGAGTTTGGAATTGGGCGACTTTACCTACTACTTCTGATAATTGGGAGCGGATGGCGGGATCGTCGGGAACTGTTTCCCAAGCACCATGAAGGGCGTCAACCATGCGTTGCTGCGAGGCCATAACTTTGGCAAACAATTCTTCCTGGGTGGGCATGTGCCCAAATTCTTTGAGTATTCTCTTTCTTTGGGCGGCAGATAACTTCCCCATAACTTAAATATAGCACTTTGGTGCTAAAATTAGCCGTATATTGGGAGATCGGCTAATGGTATAATAATATTGTGAGATTAAGCTCGTGGAATAAGGGAAAAACTAAGGAAACTGACCCTAGCGTCAGAAAAATATCAAGAACATTTAAAAAACGGCACATAGACAATTTTTATTCCTGGAGGCAAGTTCAGATTAAAGAAGGAAAAATTATGTCTCAATATCCACCTTTCAAAAAATCAGTTGAACTTGCAACTTTAATCGGTCTTATTTGGGGAGATGGTAATATTTCAAAATTCCCGAGGTGTGAAAGGCTGGTTATTACATTGGGAACAGATAAACCAAAGCTCATTTTGTATGCCAAACAATTGGTGAAAGATGTGTTTTCAAAAGAACCCCATATTAAAAAGGCAAGTTATGAAAATGCCGTAAAAATATCTTTATACCAAAAACATATTTCTAAAAGATTAGGTATTCCGTCTGGTGAACGCAAGCATTCAAAGAAAGGTTTGCCAAAATGGATATGGGGGTCAAAAAAGTTTCTTTTAGCTAGTCTTAGGGGTTTGTATGAAGCCGAGGCTTATTTGTCTATCCACTTACCAACCTCAACTTATAATTTTGCCTTTGTGAATTACAACGAAAGATTGCTTTTCGATGTAAAGACTGCACTTATAAAACTTGGTTATCGTCCAGAAATCAGACCTTATGCAATTAGACTTCGTAAAAAGGATGAAGTAAAATCGTTCGAGAAGCTAATTAGCTTCAGAAAATATTAATGCGGGGTCTGCTAATGGTAGGCAATCAGACTCTGAATCTGAGAATCTAGGTCCGAGTCCTAGCCCCGCAGCACGGATTTATGTATTTTGTCTATATTCTTCTTTGTAAAGATGGTAGTTATTATATTGGCTCTTCGAATGATGTTGAGAAAAGATTTAAGGATCACCTGGACGGCAACGGAGGCAGGTATACCAGGAGTCATAAACCACAGAAATTGGTATATAAAGAAGAGTTGGCTACTAAATCCGAAGCCCTAAAGCGCGAAGCCGAATTAAAAAAGTGGACGAGGGCTAAAAAGAAAGAGTTAATTGCCGGTTAGACGACGTATACTTCCTGGCCGAAGTCGTTGCTGCCCACGAATTTAGCTTTACCCGCGGCAGCCAGCTCCAGGTCGCGACAGTTGCGGCAGCCGTCTACCTTGGGACACTGGAAGTGATTTAATTTCCGGGCCAGAGCCACCCGTTTGGCGGCGGCTAGAATCTTTTTGTAAGATTCATCTGGGTCGGGCAGTGCAACCGGTTTGGGAGCGGCATCTCGGTCCAGATACCAGTAAGCCGCGCCGGTAACCAGCCTGTCCTGGCAGTTCTTAACCAGCTGGAGATAGATGGGCAGCTGCAATGAATCTGGGTCTTCGTCGTATTTACCGGTCTTGAAATCCAAAATAGACACACTGTCCGTTTCGGGCAAATATTCCAGCCAATCAATTTTGCCGCAGAGAATAATATTGTCCTCATCTGACAGCCAGAAATAGGGCAGGTCCTGACGGATTTTGACGGCTTTTTTGAGAATAGGACCGGGGTTTTGAGTAATACGGTCCAGCATGGCTACGCCTCTGGCTTTGATTTCCTGCTCTTGAGCTGCATCTTTGAATCCGCCTTTTTCCCCGGCCACCTTAGCCCAGGCCAGATTATATTTATCCAGAAGGGGGATTTTTAAGCGGTCCACAACCTGCAAGACAGAAAGGGACTCTACCACTTCGTGAACTGTCTGCCCCAAAGCCAAAGCGGGAGACATGATGGACATTTTCTTGTTAGTTTTGGGATTTTTATATACGTTTTTAAGAAAATATCCCCGGGGACACTTGAGATAGTCCCCTATGGAGGAGTGCGAAACCCAAACAGCCGTAAATTTATCTTTTGCCATGAAGAAGATAGTTTGATCCGCTGATAACCTTTTTTCCGGTTTTCTGCTCCAGTTCCACCCTGGCATTTTTGGCAATCCGTCCGCCCTTTTTGGCAGGAATTTTATTTTCCTCTAAACCTTTGGATTCCATCGTTTCCGCAATTTGCCGGGTAGAAAGTTCCGCGAGAGCCGTAAAAACTAATTCGGCATCCGTCATATGATCGCGCAAGTTTTCTGTTTTAAGATTTTTAAGGACCTTGTGTTGCTTTACCGATAAATCGCTCCATTCTTCGTGAATAATATTTGTCAGTATGGCGTACTCATCTTGTTTTTTGACTTTATTATTTTTCCAATAGTCCGTCAGTTTATTGCGAACCTCCTGCCCCATCATTCTTTGCTGGATCCATTTCCCGCTTCTGCCCATTCTTTGCCAATAGTCCCGGCTGCGGTTGAGCGCCTTTTCTGGATCGTTTATTTCTTCTATTCTTTCATAACCTACTTTGGCAAGCCACAATTTTATAGGTTCCGCTTTGGGACTGGGAACGGACTGAATAAGTCTGAAAAGTGTTTCTACATCGGCCACATCCGTAAGGTATTTTTTCCCGTCAGATGCTTCTAATTTCAGTTGGTGACAATTTGTCACCGACTCATTTCCTTCTTTCTTTAATCTTTCCTTCAACTTATTCCAATATTTTCTGGAAGTTTGATAATCTGCCTGTTGAATCAAGGTTTGCATGATATCTACTACCGAAAAAAACCATTTGTCCCGTTTTTCGTCCCACTTTCTACGGATCTTATTTCCCTCAAAAATTGCCAGTCTAGTTTTAGCCACACATTAAACATATGCCAAATAATACCCGAAGTCAAGTATCAATTTGAAACCAGATGGAAGCAATGAAAAGAGAATGGCAGTCAAAAAAATGGATTACCCAGGATTATAACTAGATTATGAAAACCGGTAATCGTCTGGGGTGGATATCTAACTTATCCAGCAAATACGAGAAATATAGATATCTTTTTCTCGAAGAAGTTGATCCGTCTCCGCCTAAAAAAAGAGGTGGAGAGGATGATATCCTCTGGTATAAGAGAATTGCTCCCAAATACGCCCTAAGACATGCACGGATGATTTACAAATTGTTAGCCAATTTGGATGCAACTTATCAGCGGACAACTATCCCGGGGGCTCTTGACATTTATCCCAAAAAATTTCAAAAGAGTCTTCTTGAGCTGGCAAGAGTAGTTAATCTCAACACTCAAATAGCCAAACAGCGCCTCCAGGACCTGCTGGATGTAAACAAGTAGCCAGCTGAAAATTTAGCTTTGGATATGATTAGTTTCAAGGCTTAATAATACTGGTATTGTTGTTGGTGATAGTTATTAAGTGTCCCTTTGTTTCACTAGGTTTTAAAGATCTTAAGGTCGACTTGCTTATCTGTTAAATTCGTTGAGAGCGATATCACGGATACAGACTCGGGTGATATCAATGGCCTGAAGTCTTTGGTGTTAAAAACAACCACCAGTCTTTTTTCTTTGTTTGCAATGACATAAACGTCCTTGTCCTTGGCTCCTCCTTTGTCTATATCATGGACTATATGTTTGAGGTTGTGGAGATTATTAGCTTTGGGATAAGCTTCCTTACGAGGCAGTCCTTCATCAAGAAGAAGCTTGTGTCTTGTATGTGTTCGTATAGTCATCTAATCCTGCTTGCATAAGGTGCGCAATTACATTTTGGATTTTTTGGGGACTTACGTGAGGATATGTATTCTCTAATGTCTGGGTTGAATAACCTTGTTTTACTAGCTGGTAAACTCTCTCCACTGGAATTCTAGTACCAGAAATTACAGGTGTTCCACCAAGAATGAGAGGGTCGATAGATATGTATCTCTTGAGTATCTTTGGCATGGGCAGAATTATACATTATTGTGATGAGTTACCCAAAGAATGTCAAGGAGTACACCCAAAAAATTCCTCCTTCGACTACGCTCAGGATTGTAACCCTCCGGCACCGCTCGGGACAGTAGCTCCACGACACGGCTCAGGGCTATGGCCAGATGAAAATTCACCCTTATCTTTTGATTTTGGTCGTGTTTTACTCTCCAAATAACTGGAAGTAGTAAAATATGGCAAGATGGATAAGAAAAAGCTGTTGGATTTTCTGATTGAGGCAAGAACCAATACCTATGCCAATGCCGGCGGAAAAGTAGAGCCTGCGTTTGCCGGCGCAACCCAACTTGAATACAAAGAAGGAGATTGGCTATACCGCGATTTCTATAATCTGGGTAATGGAATCTTTATGGGTCTGGAAACTGTTTATTTTGAAAATAAACCCATCTGGTCGGGGTCTTACTACGGAAACTTTAAGGGCATGACCGAAAAGGAAATAGACGATATTCTGCGCCAGGCTCTGATTGAAAATAAAGATAAAACTAGACTGTGGTACAGTGTGAAGTGGGAGAAAGATGGATTCAAGTATATCTGCGAGCCTGATGGAGTGGGAAGTATTGATGAGGCGACCGGACTGGAAGAAATTTATAAGGGCAAAGAGAAAGTGTATTTTCTGTTCTATGCCGGTGGAATTATTGGATAAATGGCTCTGACCGGTTCATCCAGCTGGTTGCAAATCTAGAGACTGGTGATAATTGCCTGAGCCATGGTGATTAAGATGTCTGCTTGAACGCTGGTAATTTTGTCTCCACGCTGGGCATCGACGGCATTGATGAAAGCCTGGAGCGAATTAATAGCTGCCTGATCATTATTCTCAGTAATATCACCTAAAGCATTCAAGGCTGCACCTAGTTTGGCATCTAGGCTATTTGAAATGCCTTGTTGAAGGTTATATGTTTCCACCAGATTTACCAGGTCGTTTATGGTCTGGGATGGAGTTTGAACGGTCAATGCTACTGAGTAGTCTGTATAACCGCCATCCTTATCTTTAATCCTTCCATTAACGGTATAGACGCCGCTATTTGGGTATGAACAAACAAATGATGTAGATGAACTGTCCGTAAGTTCAAACGTGCCATCGTTAGTACAGTCATAAGAATAAATAAATCCAGCTTGAGTGTCTACACTGCTAGGATCGTATTGATTACTAAAACTCAGCGTTGCGGATTGGCCACGAATAATTGTTTGAGAAGAAACTGAAAAGCTGGCTGTGGGCGAGACGTTGTTAACTGTAATTATGGCAGTATCAGCATCGGATTCTCCCTGCGTATCAGTAACCGTTAAAGTGACGGTGTAGACTCCATTGTCAATATAAGTGTGATTTGCCGTTTGGCCGTTGGCAGTTACTCCGTCTCCAAAATTCCAAGCGTAACTTACAATATCACCAACTCCATCCGGATCGGTAGACCCAGAGCCGTCAAAAGTGACTGGCTGTCCTTCGTCGACTGTTTGGTCGGGACCAGAACTGGCAGTTGGAGGCTGATTAAACGGTTCTGCTTCAAAGGCCCCAATGTCGCACCGCAATCCTTGGGGCCTGATAACGCCGCGCTGGTCGGTGGATGGGCAGTTTGTGGGATCTCCGCTGTCGATTGCCGGACTATTCTGAAGCAGGGAATGGCTTAGCGTCGGGCCGCCATTATCCTGCAGTGGTCCCAGATACGGATAGGTATTTTGCAAATCTCCTACATTCGTAAATCCACAAGTAGCATCCGCACTCAAATTATGCCCAAGTGAATGAATAGGTTGACCGCAATTGTTGGGTGTTCTGGCACTTAATATAGAGTTCACGATATTGATCAGTGAAGGAGTATAGGTATATATTGATCCTCCAGTGCCTGTGGCATAATTATCATTAAGGGTGGAATTCGTGATATTCAGGTGCGACTCTATATAGCTGCTACTACTGTAATAAATTGCACCCCCACTGCTTCCCGTGAAAGTGTTTGCCTGATTGCTCGAAAAAGTAGTATTTGTGATCGACAAATTGCCTCTACTAGCGATGCCTCCCCCCGTTCCAGCATTGTTACGGCCAATAAAACTATTGGAAATAGTACCAGAAGAATTAGTCCACTGAGAAATACCTCCACCGTACCCATTTCGAGCATCATTACTTTCGATTGTGCTGTTGTTGATTGAAAACCCTCCTCTGGATAATATGCCTCCACCGTCGACCGAACTCGGACTCTGGATATGATTACCAGCTACTGTACTTTGTTCCATGGTAAGAGGTCCCCATGAATAGATTCCAGCACCGCTTGCCCATTTTTGTGATTGAACTCTGTTTTCTACAATCTTGCTTCCAACAATTTCCATTTTCCAACCATACACACCTCCACCTTCACTTGGTCCTAATAAATTTCCCGTGACTGTGTTGTAACTAACAACACTGTCGGTAATTTTTAGAAGCCCCCAACTCGTCTGGTATATTCCTGCACCTGTGTTTGGTGTTACTCCGCCACTGATAGTCAGACCCTTCAACTCAACATCTTCAGCTCCGGACAGTATCGAAATTACTCTGTCCCCACCACCACTAATTTTTGTCACTTCTGCTCCCATACCTATAATATTCAAGCCATGTAAAACGTCCAGATCTCCAGCCGCGGATAGGTTTTCGTTCTGACCGGGGATCGTCAAGACGTAATCCCCCGCAGGTAACTGAACTACGTCGGAACCTGGCAGGACATTGGCTTCTTGGATAGCGGCACGAAGTGTACAAATTCCATTTCCCAGGGCGGTTTCACAAATTCCGTTTCCGGGATTTACGTCAACTGCGTCAATTGTAGAATTTACGTTAAAGGTTGTCTGTGCTTTTACGGAAGAGGCTGAAATAAGAAGAATTAAAGCTGCTACTGGGATTGCAAGAAGTTTTTTGAGGATCTTACTCACAAACCTATCCTACCACCTCTGTCAACTTTAAAGCTAGTTATAAGAAATCTTGACTAGGAGAAGCGCAAAGAATACAGTTAAGGAAGAAAGAGGGTGAGAGTACGTGAAATTAAAAACACATCAAACAGGATTGGTAGTAGGATCAATGGTGGCGTTGGTGCATGCGGTGTGGGCAACAATGGTTTTTCTGGGAGTGGCCCAAGCGTACATGGACTGGATTTTGACCCTGCATTCCGTAGCTAATCCGTTTACCGTCCTGACATTTGATTTGGTCAGATCCCTAACTCTAGTAGTAGTGACGTTTGTAGTCGGCTACTTAGTCGGTTGGGTATTTGCCACTATCTGGAACAAGGTGGTTAAGAAATGAAGAGGTGGGTAATATTGCTAAGCATAGTTTTGACTGTGGGGATTGGGGTGTGGACCAGAAAGTCGCGGATATGGGCGCCGGTGACCACCTCTGTTTCTGAAAAGATGAAGGTGGAGGTGGTGGCCACGGGATTGGAAGTGCCGTGGGCGATTGCCTGGACGAGCCCGACCAGAATGCTGGTGACTGAAAGGCCGGGAAGAGTAAGAGTCATTGAGAATGGGAAGTTGAAACCAGAACCGTTGATAACATTCCCTGATGTGGCGACGGGAGGCGAAGACGGGCTGATGGGCATTGCTGTAAACAATGGACAAATTTATGTATGTCTTTCTTATAAAAAGGGGGGGAAACAAGCTTTGCGGATAGAAAGATTGGAGGATGGGAAAGTTATTTGGGATAATGTGCCATCGGCTACGTTTCATACCGGATGCCGGGTGAAATTTGGACCCGAAGGCAAACTCTACTTTACGGCCGGAGACGCTCTGAATAAAGCCCAGGCGCAGGATATGAAATCATTTGCCGGAAAAATATTGAGTGGATGCCGACGGCAGTAATCCGGAGATTTGGGCTTTGGGACTGCGGAATCCTCAAGGGCTGACATGGGACGACAAGGGTCAAATGTGGGCGACAGACCACGGGCCGTCAGGATTTGACGGACCAGTGGGGGGCGACGAGATAAATGCAATTACCCAAGGAGGTAATTACGGATGGCCGCTGGTGTCGCATGAAAAAACGAAAGCGGGAACAATTGCACCGGTAAAAGTGTACACCCCGGCTATTGCTCCGGCCGGGATTGCCTGGTGGAGAGGAAAGCTGTGGTATGGGGGACTAAAGGGTGAAGGACTATACACATTGGACGGAAAAGTGGCCGACGTGAATGTGGGGCGGGTGCGGGAAGTGGTGGTGGGACCGGACGGGAATTTGTATATCACCACCAGTAATACAGACGGTCGCGGGAAGGTGCTGGAGGGAGACGACAAAATAATCAAACTTTGGTATCAGCCAAAAATTTAAAAATATGCTAGAAAAACACCGTCAAATAAACCAAGAGGGCGTGATCGTTTAGAGACGGTTTATTCTGAAACTTTAACCAGTTCGTGATAGAGATTGTTTTCTATTTCAATTTCCTTTGACTTTAGGCGCTGGTTTGTCAAACGATTGCCCCGTTCGCCCGGGAGCAAAGTTTCCTTAACTCCAGGTAATTTTT
>Ga0209210_1002909_pt1 | contig 12040 bp, 11 predicted proteins | sample RifGroA1_FD_183991 | JGI IMG/M metagenome (GOLD analysis project Ga0209210, IMG submission 183991) | Contaminated groundwater microbial communities from Rifle, Colorado, USA - Rifle Groundwater A1 (SPAdes) (version 2) | ecosystem: Environmental > Aquatic > Deep subsurface > Groundwater >...
AGTTATCCGAGATGGGAATCTTGTGGATTTGGGAGTGACTGTGAGTGATACAGACACGGTAACATTCTCAAGATTCGCAAATGTTCTTATCATTCACTTTGAGAATTCACGTCCGGTTTATTATTCAGTAGGTGGGACGACCACAACGAATCTTGCGATTCCGTCTTCACATGTTAATTCTCCGCCATCATTTTCAAGAGTTCACGATTTTAGGCTTTGGTATTCAGGAAGACCTTCCGACCCTCATAGAATATGGGTGTCCGCTGTTAATGATCCTCAAGAATATGCTTTAATAAATGGAGGATTTTCAATTCGTGTCCGTGACGGTGACGGAGATCCTAAAGGAATTACAGGGATTTCTCAACCTTTTCGAGGAGATCTTTATGCTAGCAAATGGAATTCCTGGTATCGAATTTATAGATCTCAATACGGATATGGAGTGGATGTGCTTACCGATGAAGTGGGCACGGTTCATCATAATACTATTGTATCAACCCAGAATGATATTTATTTTGTTTCGACTCAAGGGATCCATTCATTGACGATGACTGACAAATATGGAGCAGCAGAATCGGCAACGATTTCATATCCGATTTATGAATGGTTTCAGGAGAATGTGAATTGGTCAGACGCGAAGAATATGAAAATGACGTATGACAAACCATCAAACGCTTTGCTTTTAAGTTACACATCATCGAGTGGAGCCACAAATGATAAAATCTTGGGATTTAACACGGTTTCTAAAGAATTTTTCTTATGGGAAGATTGCGAATATCCGGCTTTAGGAAACTATTTTGATTTTGGCAGGCAAACAACATTCATCCATTGTGCCGAAAGTGGAACTTCTATTCTGGATGATAAGGAAAATACCATCAATGGAAAACCGATCGATTTGGAAATTGAAACAGGTACCATTTTCCCGATGGAGAATCCTAAGATTGTTGTCACATTCACACAGGCCTGGTTGTTGGTAAGACCGACTTCAACCGATGTGAATGTGGAAGTGGCATACAGCATCGATGGAAAAGAAGAGCATTCGACTGAAGTGAATACAAAGGGAGCAGGATATGGATCTTTGATAGATACTGTGGTAAGTGATTTGTCAGGGGTGATTGGCACAGACATCATCGGAAAAAATAGTGAAGACATGGTGGTCTTGCCTTTTCCATGCGTAGGAGATGGAAGCGCAATTTCGTTTCACGTGAAACAATTTCCTCCGAATGATGATCCGGATGAACCATGTGAGATTTACGGAATAATTTTTGAATACAATTATAATGAAGACACAGAAGATAAAGTGAAGATTTAAAGTGGAGGGTAAATAAATGGCCTCGATTACAGACCTTGCATATACCTCAAATATGAGCGCAGCAAAAAAACCATTTCTCACAGATTTGGTTGAAACTCTGGACTCTATTCAGACTCATATCAATGACAAGATAGGCGATAATATTGAACAGTTTGTTCTTGATGCTTTTCCGTCCGCTTATACATTCGATGACGATGGATTAAAAAACTTCGCAACTTGGAATCTCTTCGACAAACAAACTGGGAATGATTTATATACGGGTGGTGATTTCACAATTACTACGACGGCAGCTTGGACTGATCTGGATGCTACGAATGCTTCGATCACATTTGCCCCTGATTTATTGGCAGGAGACTTTAAATGTGTATTTCAGTTCAATGTGGAATGTGTTTCAACGAATGCCACAAATGAGGCTGATCTTGCATTCAGAATAACTGACGGGACTACAAATTCCACCGGCATAGCAAGCATCCATTTGGTAACCGGGGCGAATGCGACGACCACACAGGTGCCGGTAACGATCATTTATACTTTTGATTCGCTCTCGGCGTCAGCCAAGACAGTAAAACTTCAATATTATATTACGACTAGAACCGCCATGACGATTAAGGTTTTGGCAAATACAAGTGAACCGATTTACATGGAGATCGAGAAGACTTGACATGGAGGTTGAAAACACCATTTTGAACATCATAGAACTCAGAGGTTATAAATGGCCGGATTAGAACCGATTAGATTCGAAAAAAACTGGTTTAAGAACAGTAAAACTGCGGAAGCCAATTGGGACGAGATCGCCGATAAGACAGCTTCTTACGCTTTAAGGACGAATAATAATCTTAAGCAGATAGGTTTGGATATCAATGGATCGGCATATGTTTTTAACGGAGATGGAAGAGCAACTCAAACAACTGCGATGGTTAGTCGGATTACAACCCTAGAAGCGACCATTAATTCAATCGGAACAAGAAATATAGGTCTTAGTCTTTCAAGTCCAAATATTGTAGCTGTTGTAGGTAATGATGGGACAAGTCTCTCTTCCACAAATGCAGGTGTCGTGATCTTTAATGAATCCTCCGATGCCGGGGATCTTATTTCAAGAAATGTGACGGCCAACATTTCAATTACTCTCACGGGAGCGCATTGGGGGCATGACACTTATGGGGATCTGACGAATTATATTTTATGGGTGTTGTTTATTGATAACGGAACGGATGCCATTCTTGGTGTGACGGCTGATGGGTCTAAACAAACCGTTGCGGCGGCGGATACAAGTGTTACTGCCAGTGATATAAATTTACTGACTGAAGTTCTTGTGTCATCGGCTGTCGCCTCAACATACAATGTCACATATCTTGGTTGGTTGAAGTGTGATTTCGACGATACTGGAAATGCCGGTGGAGAGAATTACTGGACGATTCAATCTTCTCAAGGGGATGTTAATATCGGAACGTTCCAAACAAGATTTGCTGGAACGCATGACTTTTAATGATCGGGACAAAGAAGGTTAAATATAAAGGGAAAGTTTATAGATATCCTCGTAATTACAGAGAGGAATATGGGGAGAGATCATCAAGGCAAAAAAAGAATCGTTCTATTCGGAAACGGGCCAGGGCAAAGATGATGAAAAAATATGGCAGAAAAGCTGTCGCTGGAAAAGATATTGATCATATCAAAGGAATAAGAAGAGGAAATAGCTTTAAGAATCTGAGGATCATATCAAAACGATTGAATAGGAGTTTTAAATGATATTACCTTTTCAGGTCAGCGATTCAAAGAAAGTTGATCTTTATAAGAAGGTCTGTCTCGGAAATGAAGACGCGCTCAACTTTCTGAAGACAATATCGAAGATATGTCGTCTTTGGGATGATGTGTGGGACCAGGACAAGACTCATTCAAAGGAAGATTTCGATGAGTGTTTTTCTCAATTGAGTTTCGAACTTTCCAGAAACATGTTTTTTAGAAAGCATCGCGACATGTTGGAGGCTCAGATATTTGTGGCATGGAACGCATGGTCCGACGCGAATGAATGGAACGAAAGCGAGAACTTAAAAAAGAAGACGTGCTCGTTCTTTATCCGTGATTATTGCAACGAATTGATTCCGTTGTGTGCATGGTTGATCGGTGGAAGAGCCCATGCAAGGGAAATATCATTGGAAGCAAGAGAATTATTTTTAAAGGAACTTACTTAATGGGAATGTATAGCACCACATCGACTCAAGAAACCAAGATTCCCCCTCCGACTTCTCAAGAGTTGGCTCTCATGAGTCTTACAACGGATGGGATGATGACCTCGTATCTTGAAGAGTCGGGTTATGATGTTCAAAAAACGACTATCAGTTGGGAGCAATCCGATGAGGGGAAGTCGTTTGCGAGCCGCCGGAGTGCCTTGGAAAATGACTTGAGAGCGGCTCAAGCTGATGCGCAAAATCCTAGATGGAAAGGTGGGGGGGGGATGACATGGAATGTTCAAAATGAAATAAATAATTTAAACAACGAGGAGGCGGAGGCGAGGAAAGGCTATCAACCTAAAATGGATTACAAAGTTGAAAAGAAACCCTCCCGCGATGTCCAGATTATTGGTGAACAATATGGAAAACAATCCCCACAATATAAACAAGCTCTAGCAGTATCACAGAAAAAAGAACTTCAGATGGTAAGATCGAAGCAAGATATTGAGTTCCAAATAATGGAGAAGACTCAAAAATTCCTTCGCGGTGATTTCTCATTGAACGAGGGGCAAAACAAATTTATGGACGATGTCTTGGGGCCTCTTCGTAAAGCGTCTTCCGATGCCGTTGGTTTTATTATGGGTGAGGCCGATCGGTTGGATCAATCCATCGGGAGATCGTTGAATGAGTACGATCAGAAAGTGAAAGAAACAGGATTGGGGTTGGATAACGCTCTCATCGCCCTCGATAATCGCATCAAACAAACAGGCAAAGATATGGGTTCGGCCTTGGACGATGAGGTTAAGATTTCCAAAGATCTCATCAAATTAGGGTTGAAGGATTTCACTCAAGATCAAAGGCTGAGAATTTCAAATCAGGCTTCGCTTTTGGGACGAAACCCGTCAGATCCGGAATTTGAACGCGAACTCGCTGATTTAGCCGATAAAGAGATTACACGTTCCTATGGAGAATTGGGAAGATATGGAGCTGAGAAAAGGATCGGAATCGCGGAAAGAACCGGAGGAGGTCTTGAACAAACAAGACAAATGCGTTTCGGATTGGCGGAAAGGGCCCAAGGATTGCGCGAAGAGGCGGCCCGTTTGCGGGGAGAATCCGGTTTAAGGCTTTCCGAGCAAGAAGGAACCATTCGAAGTAATTTGGCTTTAGGGATGCCTCCTCAGCAAATTCAAACTGGGATCAATGTTGGACAATATCAAAGTGCCTTGACACAGCAAAGAATTAACAACGCCCAGGCTGCCATGCAGGCTCCATTATCTATTTATGGAGCAATGGCACAAGAGCGTTATCGTCAACCCACGACGACAACCCAATCATCCACTGGATGGGGGAATATTTTGACGGGTCTCCTTGGAGTCGGAATCAGCGGAGCGGCGACGGCGGCTTCGGCTGGTGCTTTCGGGAGTATCGGAGGAAACTCTTAGACAGAGTAAGGTGAATTATGTCTTTAGAAAATCCATTCGAACCGATCATGGAAGGATTGAAAGATCTTAGAAGTTCTTTCAAAGATATTAGAGAACGCAAAGACAAAGAGACCGAACTGCGTATGAAAGAGGACGAACTGCGTATAAAAGCAACTGAAGTTTATTCAAAAATTGAAGAAACCGAAGGTAAAAAAGCGGCTAGAGAAAGATTGGCTGAAGCAGTTAATAATTCAAAGTTTGTTGCCGATCCTGCATTAGCTCAAGCAATGATACGAGCAGGAGCGAGTTTTTCGCCGCTTATCAATACCAGGGCTGTGAGAGGAATGGGAGGTGGTGGAGGTGGAGGAGGTGGAGGAGGAGGTGGTGATGGCGGTGGTGGGGGAGAATTAAGTTCAATGACTGGCTCAAAATGGATGAATGCCAAGTCAATGGATAAATTGAAAGCAAGACTTGTCCAAGAGATCCCTGCGATCACTCTTAAGATTAAAGACATTGAATCCGATGAGAATCTATCCGATGGACAAAAAGCACAGCAATTGGATCTTCTTTCCAAACGTCAAGATTTGCTTATGAGTCAGTATGAGATGATGGAACAAGTGACCGGAAAGAAAAAATCGTACAGTGATACTCTTAAACAAATAAGAACAAATGTGGGAGACGAGCAATTTAAAACTATGAAAACCGATTTAGCCCCTCATATGGATGAGTTTATGAAAATCATGGAAGAAGAAGGATATCCGCAAGATGTTTTGGAAGATCTCGAAAAAGGTTTTGTTTTGGAAGCCTTGGAAAAAACAGGCAATTCATTGGATGGGGATGCCTTTATCGGATGGTATAAAACCATAAAGCCATCGGTTGAAGGAATTAAAGAAAAAGAATCAGAAATGAACCAATTCTACAACATCATAGGAAATTCCGATTCCGCAACCTTGAAAAATATGCTTCAGGACAAAGGGGTGTCTGATTTTGAACGTAAAGCCATTGTGGAAACTTATATGTTAAGAAAAACAGGCGACGTTATGGAAAACGTGACCGGGAAAGTTTTAGGCCCTCTTTTTCCTATCGATGTCACCTCTTCCATTAAGAAGCGGATTGGGAATATTCCTCAACCCATTTTCAAAAAAAGAAGAGCGGGAGAAAGACTGGAAGAATCGTTGAAAGAAGAGGCCATGAAAAGAGCGGAAAAAAAACTAAAACAAAATGAGAAATAAATGCCGAGTCAGGAATTCCTGGACAAATATAAAACAAAGGTTTTCGGAGAAGATTCATCTTCCGAGCCGACACCCTCTGTTTCATTCCCAAAATCAGCCTTCGAATCGCCATCAAGTAAAAATGCCGACAATCTAACCCTTGACCAATTGGTCTCTCTCTCCAGGGGAGGCCCGCAAAAAGAAAAAATAAAATTAAAATCGAGAGCCGAACTCAAGTCCGAATCCTTGAAAGCATCGATGGATGCCGCGAAATATGAAGCTATTCTGGAAGGTGAAGAAGTTCCATTGCCGAGGCTTGTGAAGCAGAGAAAATGGCAAGAGGAAGCGGGCGTACATCCTGGACAAAATGTGAATAATTTTCTGGACTATCTCTTCGATAGACTCGGAAGAGGAAATCGATTTGTCTTGAGAGACAGTCTTGCTCAATTAAGAGCCACTTTAAAAGATCCCCAAAAAGCGAAAGAATATCAAGAGAAGTTTGGAGGAATTCGTGGAGCGATTGCCGATCAGTCCCATAAGATTGACCTGTTTAAGAAAGGTTTTTCCTTACCGGAAGATGATAGGGCAAGTGGAAGGGATATTGTCGCGGCGGCTTTCGGAGAAGAGAGTGTAAATAATTTCGATCAAAATTACAAAAACATCGGTGATTCAATGAGGGCCGTTGCCGATAAGATCGATGAAAAGATCGGCTCTATCAATGTGGCTGGTTTTGGCAAATATTCCCCCTACACGACTCCCACGATCAGGTCTATTGCGAAGGCTATGGATCTGACTCCGATGGGGACCTATCTCGGAATCGAGATTGCCACAGATTATCTCACTTATGTTCCATTTAAACTAATCCCAGCGTTAGGAAAATCGGTTTTTCAGGCGACCACCAGAGGGGCATATGCGGGCATTGCCAAGATATCTCCCCCAACAGCCCACTTTATAGATAAAGTGACATCAAAAGCCGCTGACTGGCTTGGGAATAAATGGGCTCATCTTGTCGATCCAAAATACGGAGCTACAAAAGCGGCCAAAACAGTCATGCCGGAAGAAGACGCGATTTCGACAGTTACGTCAATCATGGAAGAGGTTCATCGCCCAGCGGCGGAAGCGGAGGCTCTTGTAAGTGGTCTGAAAGCCGAGGGAGTTCCTGTTGAACGATTGGGTGCCTTTCGAAGACAGACCAGAAAAATAGCAGAGAAGTTTCACTGGGAGCCCAAGAATGGTTTTAATGCCTATTTGTTTGGGATGACTGACAAAATAAAAATGCAGGAAGAGACCTTTAAGGTTCTTACGGAGGTAGAAGAGCAAACACTGACTCGTCTGCCAAAAGACTTTAGAGATACTGCTAAATCAATGATGAGTCTTCTTTTAAAGGACAAATATTCCGAGAAAGAGGTTCACACTCTTGTTTCAGGAATTGATGCTACTGCTAAGAAAATCCGGCGTTCAAAGTCTTTACATGTGACGGAAGATCAAGCGATTGGTGATGTTATTAAATTAAAGTTTACGGAGGATGTTAAGGAAGTATTTACGGACAGCAAAAATGAAATTGTGAAAAGGGCGTTTACCATTGCCAAGGACCGAAGGGATCTTAAGTTGAATCAAGTTGAGGCGAACTTCAAGGTCTTGAAGGCGGTTTCAAACAAAGCGGGTAAGGAAATCCGTCTTTTGGAACGTCAAAAAGGAAAGGCCTCTCAGGAAGTCTATCAAACTTCCGTGAAGACATTCGGTCATAAATATGTCGAAGAACAGCGGAATTTATTCAGAAGCAAGTCTGACATCCTGAATAATCTCAAAGAGAATTCAAAGGTGGCAATTCAAGATTTAAAAAATAAACCATTACCGAAAGGCTCTTTGTTTGAAAGAGCAAGATTTTCACGCGAACGGAACAAAGGAATTCATGATATAGAAACACTTCTTCAGAATGAAACACTCGCCGTCGAAAAGAAATTCAATACTCAACTTGACGATATGCGGAGATCGATTTTAAGAGAGAAAAGTTCCTTTATAGGAAAGGAAATAGAAGGAATCGAGGATGTCTTCAATCAAAGAACTGTCGCGGCGAAGTTTGGAATGCCGAAACCGAAAGAGATTGATGGGATGTATCTTCGCGCAAAGGAGCAAATATCGAAAGAGTTTAAACTTGAAAAGATGGATTTCGTGAAAGATGTTCGAAGACTCAAGTTTATTGAGGTGTGGAATAAGAACTTGGATAGAAATAGAAAGGTTTATGACAAGATCGCCAGTGATGGTTTCAAGCATCTTCCCACACCCATGCAAAAATTCGCTCCGACATTCAAGGATGTCATGGAGGAAGAAGGAGCGGAAATGGTAGGAAGAGACCGGCTTCACGCCTTATTGCCTAACTATGTCGCAAGGATCTTTAGGAGTAAAGAGGGTGGGGTGATAAGTTTTGATAAAAGTGATTTCAGCAGGGCGTTTACACGACTTCAATCCTCAACCGGCATTTCTCGACACAGCAAGAAGCGGGCATTCATTGATGCTGAATCGTTTAGCGCATGGGCAAAACAACACAATGGGGAGGCTGAAAAAGATATTTGGAATATTCTTTACGAATACACCCTGAAATCGAAGATGGATAAATCCAGATGGGTGATTAATAATATGCTTCCTGATTCTTTAAAAGAAGGAAAAGCAGGGAAACAGATGGGGGAGTTTCTCGACTATCTTTATAATGGAACAAAAAATGCGGATCTCTACGCAAGCAAGGCGACGAAGCTCTACGGTGCTTGGCAATACTATACTAAATCTCTACTGACTTTATTTTCGCCTACATTCTATTTCAGAAACTTGATTGGTTATCCTCAGCTTCAGGCAAGAGAACAGGGTGTTAAAGGATTCAATGCGCAAAATTTCATTGATGCGACGGCCATAAGGTTGGGAATAGGGCCTGAAACTCTTGTCAATGATTTAGGCGAAAGGATGAGTCGAAAAGAATTTATGGACACGATGATGAAGTATGGCGTGACGACCTCTTCTTTCACACGGGGCGGCATTCCTCAACGCGGAAATCAGATTTTAAACAGATATCCAAAAGGAGATCCTCGTTATTGGATTGCCACCGGGCTTCATTGGTCTCAGAATTTAGAAGATACAGGGAGGACGTTTGGGGCTTATTCGTTTTGGAAACAAGGGATGCCGATTAAAGAAGCGGCCAGAAAAGCCAAAATAACATATTTTAATTTTACGGATTTTAACAGGGTGGATCGGTTTATTCATCACTGGTTTGCCTTTTATGGGTTTTCAAGAAAGAACATTCCTTCATCGGTCAAATCATTGGTTAAAGATCCTAAACAATATGCGATCTTAGATAAACTCACAACCGCAATGTCCCTGGGGCAAAAGCCTGATGAAGAAGATGTGCGTGAGGCGAGCACATGGGACACAAAGAGGATTCAATTTTGGAGCGAGATTTCCCTTGGAATGGCGGAAGCCTATAAGCTTGGGTTTTTCCTTATAGAGGACACCTATGAACTGGCCCAATCACCCTTAAGAGGTGATTGGGCTGGATGGATAGAGGATGTGGCTGGCAAGTTCTCGCCGGGAGCGAAAACCATCATTCAACAGACAGCGAATAAAATCAAAGGAAGTAAGGCCGAGCCGGAGGATTATCAGTATCTTCCCAGGGAATATTCCGTCTTACCGGATAAGGCGGTGGGTTGGATCAATACACTTTCAAAATCCATTGGATGGGGACCCGTGAAGAAGAAGAGTCGGGTGGTTTATGATCATGGAGAGGCGAAGGTTGAGGAGGGCGTGCTTGTTCCTCCTCAAGTTTATTCCTTCTTGAATGAGCAGATGTGGTCAAGGGTGTTGAAGGAGCAATTAGGTCTCACGAAGGCATTCAAGGAGTCTCTTGCGAAAGGTGACGTCCCCGAAAAAGTAACTCCCTTAAGTCTTTTAAAGTCGGGAGCTTTCGAATCAAATGAAACTTTTATAAAATGGATGACCGGAATCAGTCGTATGGAATTCAATTGGAACGATCTCAGAATGAAGAATAAAAAGTTTGAACTTAGAAAACTTCAAGAAGCTTCCGATGCTGCTAAAAAATCCGGGGTGATACATTATATTCCTAAGGAAATACAAAAGCTTCATCAACAGAAAATCATGGAGAAACAAAAAGAAATGAAAGAGTCGAAGCGTTATAAGAAGGTTGTTAATGATTAATATGAAACAAATCAACTGGCCCACATTTCTGCTTACCATCTTAGGAATGTTTATCGCAGGTGGCGTGGGCTACTTTAAAAGCCTGTCGGATATCAACGCTCAGCTAGCCATGCTCGACACGAAAATCGTACAAAACATTTCCACAATAAAGGAATCTGTTCGAAATGAAAATAGAGAAACATTCGCAACAAAGGAGAATGTGACCAACCTAAAGGAAGATGTGAGTGAAATAAAATCGGATGTAAAAGAAATCAAACGGGCTGTTTTTAAATTATTGAGATGAGAATGACTCTTCAGGAAAAACAGGCGGTATTTTGTCGTCTTATTGCTTCTCTCATCCATGAGGCATGGAAGAGGGGTTATACTTTGACTTTTGGGGAAGCATGGCGGCCACCTGAGACGGCGGCTCTTTATGCTAAACAGGGGAGGGGAATTAAGAATTCGTTACATACTCAACGCCTCGCGATTGATTTTAATCTCTTTCGAAACGGGAAATGGCTTACTAAGGCGGACGATTTTGAAGGATTGGGTCTTTTTTGGGAAAGCTTATCTACACCAGAAGCTAAATGTGCATGGGGTGGAAGATTTGGTGATGGCAATCATTTTTCAATATTTCATAACGGAATTAAATAACAGGAGGGGATATGTCAGTAAGTCGCACAAAAATAATTGCAGTTCTTATCGTGGGTGCAGCCGTTTTAAATCTTGTGATCGATGCATTAAACGGCGGAGGTGTTAATTTTCAGAAGCATTTCGATGAAATTGGGATTGCGCTTGGTGGAGCAGGATTGTGGTTCCTTCGTGATGCCGTTGGAAAGACACAGACCAAATAACTATGCCTTGGAAACGTGTGGGACGGACAATTTATTCTAAGTCTTCCGGGTCATGGCGGGTTAAACAGGTTGCCAAGTCTCCTGGTAGGGCTAAGAAGACGATGCGCTTGCTCGCGGGCATAGACAAAGGATGGCGGCCCACAAAATTGAGGAAACCAAAAGGGCAGCGGAGTTCAAGGCATTTTGTCAGACGGTATCAATGAAATGGATAAATCTTCAAAAAAGACGAGCTTAATATGGGTGGATATACTACCGGAGGTTCGGAGCCTTCTAATGATATAAGAATTGATTATGAAGGCGGCTCAAATATAATTTATCTAGGAAAGGCAGAATCGGGATCAACAACAGATTCATCTAGTTGGCAGATTCAGAAATTTATTTATTCCAATAATAATCTGACTGGAATATCTTATGCGGATGGCGTTGATATCTTTGTAAAGGTTTGGGATAATAGGGCAAGCTATACTTACCCATAGGAGAATATATGGCAGCAACATTCGAATGGGATGAAGCAAACGGCGTGGGTGAAACCGTCACGCATGCTAGAACCGAAAGCAATTGGAAAAATATTGACGATTCGACCACTGCTTATACGGCCAATCCAATCACGGCAGGGAATAATAGTTTCGATAAATGGCAATATGGCCATTTCAGTGGGACTTATAATCAAATCTTGACTGGGTTATGGGCGCACACCGCCGGGGCTTTCGGAGCAGGACTTACCCTCAAAGCGTCACCGACAATGACAGCGGATGCCAACCGCCTGGCTTACGCGACTCCGGCAACGGCGGCGAATGCCAATCTAACCCTTGATGCTACCTCAGTCATTACCATCGGTTCAGGAAAAGCCGTGTGGTTTGGGGCAACAGGACCGGCAAATTCCGGTAAGGCGGCTTCC